>TARA_R110000822_G_scaffold205419_3_pt1 | contig 12417 bp, 28 predicted proteins | sample TARA_R110000822 | Tara Oceans TARA_R110000822 (sample SAMEA4397666) | marine metagenome | biome: Polar Biome; feature: [SRF] surface water layer (ENVO:00010504); material: water (ENVO:00002006), including particulate matter (ENVO:01000060) such as... | depth 5 m | reverse complement strand
ATTCACTAGGTTACTGAACAAAATACTTTCCTGCATTTGGATTGTCTAAATGATATATAACATTATATCGGATTCCGTCAATAGCGTGGTTGTAATTGTCAACGTATAATTTTGAGGAACGATCTGAATAAATATAATTATTTAGTTCCTTAGCTATGTTTGTACTTTCTGGGGTTACGATTAAGTCATAATCTTGCATACGAGTTATACCACTTTCAATAGTTCCCTTTTTAACAGGCTTTATATTAACGCCTAAATGCTTTAAGTCTGCTATTAGCCTTGGTTCACTGCTATCAGCTATTATAAGTTTCACCCCTACCTTTTCAATAAGTATAGCGGCTAGGTCGTGACTCTTTAATCCGTTCTTATAAATATGTTCTTTTAAATATATTTTCTTTCTCTTCTTATCGATAGCGATTTCCGTTAAAGAATCCGGGTCAACAGAAAATCCAAAGTCAAGGCCGCACGAAGTTTGTAGCTCGTCCGGGTTGAACTTCCCAAAACTCCAACGATCAAACACAACGCCATCCGCCTTAGAAAGCCACCCCCCAAGTATTTTATGAGTGTACTTCTTAAAGTTGTTGTGCTTTATAGCCTTAATACGCTCTAAGAAGCTCTCAGATAGATTTTCTTTATTATCTTGATACGTGCTATGGATATAGCATATATTGTCTTTAATGCCGTTAAAACCACCCTCAATGCCTTTATCTTGAAAGAACCTATTATATATCCAATGCTCTTTAGTTACGGGATTTAAAATTAGTATGATTCTATTTTGTATATCTTTTTCTCTTATGCTTAAATCGATTGTATCAAATATATCTTCGTCAATAAGTTCTTCGGCCTCATCGAGTACCCAAGTTGAGATGCCTTGGAGTGATTTTAAGCTTGCCGTTTGATTTCCCGCCGAGGTCCTTATCCCCCTGAATAGTATATCGGACTGGTTACTTTTATTTAACACTTCAGATTTATTAATACTAAATACATTTTCAAAACCTAAAAGTCCTATTTTTTCTAAGAACTCGGGTATTATAGACAAATGAGCTGAGGTCATAGTGAATCGCGTAAAGAGTATCCTGATCCCCTTAGTCATCGTGAGCAAAGTAAGAAATACGGTAACTGCGAAAGATTTTCCTGAACCCCTGCCCCCTGTTATAATAAAATAACGAGCGTCCGAATTGAATAAGGGGTTGTATTTTTTACTCAGTATCAGTTTCAATAAATGTTATAACGGGCATATTAATTGCTTTATCTCCCGAGGTTATGTCTATTCTATTTGTTTCATTCATTCCGCAAACGTTCTTTGCTCCGTGTATTACGACTGATGGAACTTTATCTTTTATACATTCATAAAATTTAGACATAACAAAGTCTTTAGCTATTAACTCAACATCATTTACTGCTTGTGCAAATTCAGCATCTTCTTTTAGCCACTTATAGTAGTTAGTTCTTGACAGGTTGCAAGATTTTAAAGCCGTTGTAACTATCCCTAGACTTCCCTCGAGTGCTTTTAACATTTGCTTCTTCGCTATTTGTGTTCTATTTTGTTCCATTTTGTAAATTTCTGAAAGCTTTTAAAGGGTAAAATATTAAACTATTACGATAACCGTCTTTATCAAAAGTTTCTATTGGGGTTACGCCGTGTACGTTTTTCCAAGCGGGGTAAACTAACATAGAATTATTAGAACTGTTCATAGTAGCGTTATAATCCGGTACGTGTAGATCACCCCCTTTAGCTTTGTATTTTTTTGTTACTATAACGTTTACACATCCTTTTAAGTTCCCGTTATCCCTATGAAAAGGAGCTGAAATATTATAATTAGAAATTGAGCTTGTAAATAAATTTCCAAATCTAAATTCTTTAGGAACATTCTCTTCAATACATTTCTTTTGAAATTCAAATTGCTCAGGCATTATTTCCTTTATTTTTTTTTCAGCTTCTAAACAGGCTAATAACATAGCCTTTATAAAAGTCTTCGCGGTCTTTACATTATGTACTGAAGATATACTTGCGTACGGCCTTCTGTTGTGGGGCCTCGGGGGTACTGATCCAATTATTGTAGAATATTGTTGTACGGCGTTCTCTTTGTTTCTTTGCCCGCTACTTCTGCCCATTTCCGATTTGGGTACGTTTTTACTTCTTAATTCTTTATTAGCAATTTCAATATAATCCTTTAGCTTGCCCTCTATATTTTCAATAAAGAATCCTACCGGCTTTCCGTCTTCATAAAATATGCAGTCTTCCGTTATGTTTGGCTCTATAGCCTCACACTTATCACCAATTTTTATATCGTGTTCAACTTGTATTAATTCTACTTTTTTCATTTTATTTATTGTTTTTTCTTAATAATTCTAATAAAAGCAATCCTACGTAGATGCCTTTTTCTCTTAGGTTTTTATATAATTCTGTCGCCTCTTCGTAGTGTTCTATATTAAATGGTATCTGAATAGCTTTCTTAACCCCGCTTTCCATTCCTTCTAAAGTTTCGTCAATATCATTATTATCCAAAATAGAGTAGTCAGGATTTTCCTCCGGCTGCCAAACGTCCATACCCCATTCCCCTAGCTTTGTATTATCCCACTCGTTACCCAACATATCCCAATCCCATTCGCCTGAAGTAACATTATCTTTTATTATTATTGCTTCACAATATTCTAAGTAAGTTTTCGTTTCTCTTTCTTCTTCTACTGCAATTCTATTCATATCATCAGAATCAGCTTGAGTAAACATATCAGTCCATATTTCTTTCTTACCCAAGTCTATTGAAGCCTTTAATCTCATATTCCCACCAAGCACCATCATATCTTTATCAATAATAACAGGTCGCAACTTCATATACCCCGGCATTGTTCTTATACTATTTTTTAATGTCCTAAACTTATCATTCTTAATAATTCTAGGGTTCTTAGGATTCCCTTTTACTTTACTGATTTTAATTTGTTCTTTCATAAGATATAATATAAATTTTTAATTTTTATTTAAAACTCTTCATTTACTCCCCTCTCGCCTACAATTTTTTCTTTAGCTCCATCCCAGAGCTTGTCCCTTCTTTTTTTATTACTTAATGACTCTTCAGTTCTTTTTAACTGCGGAAAGCCTTCTTCGGGTTCGCTATCCATCCACAGCCCGCAATCACAAAGCGCCTGAATCGTTACCCAACTTCCATCCCTTAACCTAATAGTCTGCTTCCCTATCTCTTTAGTTTCCCCACAAGTGCATTTATAAAGTGTCATTTCTTTTTCTTTTATCTTTTTCTAATATCTTAATTAACCCTTCTTGTGTGTGTAATTTTCTTGGCTTCTTTGAATCTCTATACTCTTCAGGATTAAATATAAGTTTAACTTCCCTTATTGAATCGTTCTTATTATATTTAACAACCCACCTAGATTTGTAATGCATCTTTGTTCTTTTTAAGTGTGTTAAATAGTTCATTATCTGTATATTTTTTGTAATTTATTTATTGAATCTCTACAGCTAGAAAGACAGGTACCGCAATTAGTTTTCTCACTATAAGAGGTATTATAAATTGTATTGCATAACTCAATCATTCTTTTTTTAGCCGCTTGATTTTTTGCTCTTCCCGACTTTATGTCTTCCCAAACTTTTAAAACTTCTTCTATTATTTCTTGCGGTAAGTCGTCAGGGGTTTCTATTTCGGACGTTTGTTCCCAGAATTTTTCTGGGCAGCCTTGACTGGAAATTCTAGATTTTATTTTCATAAAACAGAGGCATCTTTTACATTGACCTGTTGGAGAGAAATAATAAACACAACTTTTACAGATAGCTATTCTTTCATTATATACTTCATCAGAAACAAAAAATTTATTCATTTTCTCTTTTTTATAACTCTTCCGGGAGCTGAAAATCCGAACTGCATTTTAAAACTATCATTTTTTATTGGGTCATACATCTTCATTGATTTTCTTTTTAATTATTGATCGAACTTTATCTATTGTATTAAAAATACTGTTTCTGCTTATTCCTGTTTTTTTAGCTATTCCGTCAAGGGTGTTCTTTTTATAATAGTACAATTTAAACATCTCACGATCGTACCAATAAAGTTTTTCGAGTTCTAAATCAATATACTCTAATTTTTCCCATTTAAACTCTTCAACTTCATTCGGAAGGTTTGCAATATCTTTATAATAATTATTAGCACCGCTTGTAGTAGGATCAAAAAGGGTGTTATTAGAAGTATAATTAAAACTATCAATATTCTTATAATATTTGTCATATTTATAATAAAATCTACTATATTTACTGGTTAAAAATCTTTTTAATACTACCGCTCCATACCCTTTTATTCCTTTTATTCCGTCTTTTATATAAATTGATTTAAGAGTTTCAGGATTCATACTAAGGTAGTAAAGCATAAGTTCCTGAACCGCTTCGTTTATTCTTTCTGCGTCGGTGGTTAATCCAAAAGACATTGTTCTAAATTCCTCAGTCAACCCAGATATTTCAATATATATTTTATTCATTGGTTGGCTCTAGTACGTCAAGCTTATTAACGGTGTCTTGAACCATTTGTTCTAGAACCAATCTATAAGAACGTATGATAGCTGAATTACTTTTTGTTTCTAACCCTGCAAAGAATCCATTTGTCATTACTGAAAGATTAATAGGCAATATCATAATCCAGTCATAGAAATTATTTTCTCTTACGCCCTCCCCATATCCGTTATGATATTCAATAATTGTTTCTAGAATATCTAAATAAGAATTGTATTTAGATTTTGTACTCACATCTTTAGCGAACTCTTTACATAAAGAAAGGTAGGCATTGACAGTCAATTTATGATTTTCGTTTGCATAAATAATATCTGTCATACGCCAAAGATATAAAAAAAGTTACTCTATTCCTTTTTCATTTTTTAAGTTTTTAACAATATTCTTGTAATAACTTATCCTTTCCTCATAATCTATTCTAGAAATTTTAATAATTTGTCTAGCTTCTTGTTGTAATTTTTCAGCAGTTCCTTCTCCATATTTAATATTTAAATTAACTGAGAATTTATACTGTTCTCCGAAACGAAAAACATTACAACCGGCACATTGTACTTGACAATTGACTTCTGAGAATCTTGTAGCTAAGAATTTTCTTGACTGAAAATGACCGTTCTGAAGGTACTTAAAAGAATCTAGTTTACCACAAGTAAAGCATTCTGCTACACCAAAATCATTTGAATTTTTTAATCTTATAAAAAGGCTAAACCATTTGTCAAGCTCTTTTTTAAGTTTACTAATTGTTTTCATAGCCTAATTTTTTACGCCAATCTTTTTGGTATTTTCCTTTTCGTAAATTATATTTTTCACCCCTAAGATTTGGGTTTTCTTCTTGGAGTTTTGCTCTAGCTCTTTTTATGCTAGGTGCTGAGGTATATTTTTGTTTACTATATGCTTTAAAAAAATCAGTTACTTTAAATTCAAAAGGATCTATTCCTTGTTTTTCTAATTCCCTAAACCATATATGACAGCATAATTGTTCGTCATTATCTCTTAGCTTAGGTATTAATTCTATTAAATCTTTAACTCTCTCTTTAGTATTCATCAGTTGGGGGGGTTTTATAGGCTTCTATAATACAAAAAATTGTAATTATAAGCCAGATTATTAATGTTATTTTCATTTTAATAGTTTTAAAGGCTCTTGATAGTATATAACTTCTTTAGGATTTTCTTTTAATGTTTCTACTTGATAAGTTGCTACATCTATTCTCTCTTTTTTATGCGCCCATATCCATTTGTAAAAAGTTCTGATATTTAAAAATGGTTCATCTTTTGCAAATCTTACTCCGAGCCTAAAAGCATCTTCAACTTGATTAAAAGTCATTTCTCCGAATCGTTTTTCAATCATTAAATCTTTTGCGAATATATTACTTAAAGCCGCTAAAGTTTTTCCGTCAGTGTTATGTCCGATTTCAACCTTAGTTTTATTAAGCAAGTCATAAACCTTTTTCTTTAGATCTTCAAAGTTTTCTTGTTTTAATGGCTTCATAAATATTCTTTTCCTTTTAAGTATTCATTTAATTGATTATCTATTTTACTCATAGTTTGTGGTTTCTTTTTATCTCCCCTTTCCCAATTTCTAACTGCAGACTTCCAACATTTCATTTTTGATTTTCCTACAAACCATCCTTTACTTTCATAAAAATCATAAAATGCTTCAGGATCAATATTATTTTTTCTTTCTAAACAATAATTTTTAATATCCAAAACTTTGGGCTTATTAAAATATTTATTATTTATTATTATTTCTTTATTATTATTAAGTGTTGTGGAATTATTACAGTTCAAGTTGTGCATTAATTTAACAACTTGTTCATTGTTTATTTTGAAATAGTTTTTTGCAGGGGTTCCCATACGTCTAACTTCAATAATTTGGTGCTTTTTAAGCGTTTTAAGGCACTTTCTCTGCATAAAGGGTGTCAGCGTTGTATCTTTAAAAATATTAGCCTCAGTGTTATAAAACCAATCATTAATTATTTTTTCATTTTGAATAAAATATTCCTCTTTGCTTATTAAGTCTGCAAGCAAAATTGTTTCTTTTAATCCTATTATCCTTGATAAATTTTTATTAACGACTAAAAAGGCCGTGCTACTCAATAAGTGTTTCATATTAATTTAATTGTATAATGATATTTTTCCATCGCTAATTTAATATTTTCTAATTGACTAGAAAACTCAAAATAAGATGTATTTATTATACAATTACAATCGCCGCTTTTCACGTCAATTAAAACGTCCGGCTTAATTGATTCTTTAACTCCATTATGCAAAAGATAATCTCTCATTAATTTTCCATTTATAAATATTTCTTTTTCTTGGCCAACATCTTTATACGCTTTATAAATTTTATTAAAAGTATTTCTATAAACTAGGCAGCTTTTATAAAGTGTTTTATGCCTGTGTTCATAATGATATACCATACTCCTATTTCTATTTAGCCCCTTGCCAATTATAGTTCGATGTATATCCTCTTCTGTTCTACCAATGTAAGCAGCTACAGAGCGAGCAACTTGTAAATTTCTTTTTCTACTTCTTAACGCCAAAGCTCCTGTAGGCATCCCCAATACATTTGTAGTTAAATCACAAATACATTTAAAATTTATTTCTTCAGTCATCTTAAAATGGGTCATTGTCAGAAGTAACAAAGTCATTATTTACTTCAGGGTTGTTACTTTGATTTGTAAAAAGATAGCCGTCTATTGAATTATAATACTTACCCTGCCATTGACTTGAATAAACATTACATAAAATAGCTACTGTCATTCCAATTTCTAGCTTATTCATTGAATCTATTTTATCCTTTCCGAAAGCTGTTATACATACCTCAGGGTTATATTCATTTCCTGTATTCAGTATGATTTCTTGTTTTTGCCATTCCTTTCCTGATTTGCTTGTTCCGGATTCTAATTTAAGTTTCTTTATTAATTTTCCTGTAATTTCCATTATTTTTTATTTTTTTTATTAGACTTCGTTTTAATTTCTTCTAAATCTTTTGTTTCACAAATGTATTCCCAACCTACATCATTTACTATCTTGACTTTTTCTACTCCATTTTTAAACCACTTTTTTACTAGCGTAAAATAGCCATCTTTATTTACTCTTTTTAAATCTTTTACTTTGTACTTTTTCATATTTATTTCTTTTTATTATTAAAAAAAGGAAGGAGAGGATGGAGGACTAAGAACCTCATACACCCCCTCACAACCTAAACTATTTATTTTTAAATTCTTTTGGTATTTCTATTGAGTTTAGCTCGTCTATAATTCCCAAAACTCCATTAGATTTATCTTCTTTTTTATCAGACAAAAGATCTTCTAATTTATCTTTTTGTTTTTTAGTTAGCTTATAGCTTTTCATTCTATCCTTAACCGTATCACCTTTACCCTCTCCAATAGCAACTATCATCGCTGAGAACTTAGCATCAGTTAGTTTTTCTATTTTAGGTTTTGTTTCTTGTGATTTGGCGTATTTTACCTCATCAGCACTTGCAATAGAGGTTTCTATCATAATTCCTAAATTAGCTAAAGCTCTACCATTTGATGAAGTTTCGCAGTTCTCAACAAAAGATGTTTTATTTATATGCGAGCTGCCTAGTATCTCATAAGCTATTCCTGTTGCTATTACTCTGTCTTTGTCATTCAATACAGTAGACTTAATTACACACCGGGTATCTGTTAGCTCTAAAATTTCTGAAGTCAAAGCCCAATCTTTAAAATTTTCTCTAAAATATTTAATTCTTTCTTTTACTTCTACATATTGTTTACCGTGGATATTAATTGTTTTCATTTTATTTCTTTTATAGTTTTTATTAATTTTGATTTTATTTCTTTTAATCTTTCTTTGTCAACGCATTTTAAAAACTCGTAGCTGTCAAACCAAACTGTTATATATTCGCCCTCTTCATTTTCTCCTCCTAGACAAAATCTATCTTTGTAAACCATAGAAGAAGAAAGCGTTAATTCGTGATGAATTTCTCTTTCTATTTTCAATTCAATAGGCTTACTTATTTCATCTTTCTTGCCATCGTTTTCAAGCTCAGGCATTTCCATTAGTTTGTTTTCTAAATCTTTTTTTGTTGGTTCTTCTAAAGGTATTGGCATCATATCGTAGTTATTAGCGCTGCATTATTACTTAGTTTATTGTATCGTTCTTTGTATTCAGTTAGCTTTTTTTTGATAATTTTATTCTGTTCTTTATCGTAAAAAAACGACCCCTTTTTTTCAACCTTAAAATCATAACACTCATCAAGATTTAACCCCGTTAGTGCAATATAAATATCCAGTCCTTTGTCAAGCTGCTTTCTAGTCCCGAACATTCTAATACTTGGTTCAGCTTTTTTAAGGTCTGTAAACCAACCTTCGGGCGAATACTTTTGTATTGTTTTATAGACTCCATTATTATAAAAATGGTAGTCTTCGCAAATTAACTCCATACCGTATTGTCTTTAAAGTTATAATATTCGGTTTTAAGCTTTACAAATAAATCTATTACTTGCTCATCTACCGACTTATCTAATAAAAACTTTCTGTGTTCTTCGTTACTAGCTTTTAGAAGTATACCCAAGCCATCAGTCACTTTATTTAGCCAAAGTGGATTTTCTTTCATCACATCCAATATAGATATTATTGCTTCATCTTTGTTGACTGCTTCCTTCATTTTAAAATTTGATTTCATTGTATTCATTTTTAGTGGGGTTTTTACACCCCTATTATTACTTAATTAATGTTAATCCTAGTTCTGCGGCTGCATAGTTGATATGTTTCTGGGTTGTTACACTCCACCATCCTAATTGTCTTAATTCGGTTCCAACTATCTCAGCTACTTTGGTTGTGTAGCTTATTATGTAGTTTCCCTCCTGTCTTAGGTTTTGCTTGTACTTTTCAAAATGTCTCATTGTATTTATTTTAAGTAGCTCCGTTGTGGGTGGTGGCTTATACCCTTTTAACATTACTAATATAAGAAAAAAAAACGATATAAACAAATTTATTGACACTTATTTTAAAAGTCCTGTATAATAAACGATTCAGAACCCACTTCAATAACCTGAGTATAATCTCTTATTTCGTCTAGGTCAGGGTAATCTTTTTTATCATAATTTTCGTGAAACTCTTGCAGGTTTTCATACTCGGTATATTCACAGCATATAGCTATTGGATCGAACTCTATTTCTTCCCCTGTACTGTCTTCGTACTCTTCAATATATTCAAATAATGCTTCTGCCCCTTTTTGGCTAAAATTGTTAGGCCTTTCCCTGTGGAACCAATCGGTAAAATAGTTTTTATTTATTATATTTTTCATTTTGTTGTTTTTAGTTGGATCCGTTTGTTGAGGTGGTTTCCTGTTCCTCCTTTTGTATAACTAATATAAGAAAAAAAAACGATATAAACAAACTTATTGACACTTATTTTATATTATAACTATCTTTTCCCCTAATATTTTATTTTCTTTTACTATAAAACAATCTTCTTTTCCCTCTAGATCTCTTTCAAATAACACTTGCCCAACTCCTCCTATATGGTAAAAAATCTCTCCATCTAACTCCTCTATATTGTGTATGGTATTTGTTATAATTCTTTCAACCCCAAAAACCTTTTTTTTGAAACTTACTTTTTGTCCTATTTTAAATTTGTAATACATTTTATTCATTTTAAATTAATAATTTATTTTATTCTACTAAAAAGTCAACAATATACTCCCCTTGAAACTCTCCGTCTACTAATACTTTACAACTCGGACATATTCCATTTTGCACAACATAATCTACTAATTTATATATACACTCGAATTTTTCATTTGAACTACTAATACTATAATTTTTCATTGTATTTATTTTTAAAGTTTATAATTTTATTTAGTAATATATTCCTTTGCATCTTTTATAGCCAATTCTATTTCCTCTAGATCTTCATAAAATTTTCTTGATAATCCCGAGCCTATATAGCTCCAAGCTAAACCGCTTGTTTTTATTTCTTTAATAGATTTTTCTATTTCTAGATACTTTCTTTTAATTTCTAACATTCCTCTCATTTGGTCTTCCATTGTTTTTGTTTTTATTCGCTCCGTTTGATAAGGTGGTTGCGCCTACCTTTATTTGTGAAAAAGAAGGGCTTTTGTGTTCTGCGGTATCACCCTCAGCCTGAGTGAGTCTTTTGCTGACCGACTATTTACTAGACCCTTCTTTTTTGTTTTTGATTCGTCTAAGTGAATCATTCTTTATTGGGTTAAAAGGGTTGCTTGTCACTCGGGTGTCAGTGGCCGCTTTAGTTTTTTGAGGCTTCCGCTCAAGGCTTGATATTTCGTTTTCTTCCCCCTTTTGTATAACTAATATAAGAAAAAAAAACGATATAAACAAATTTATTGACACTTATTTTTAAAAAAAAGTGCTTTACATCTATAAAAACAAATCGATTAAAATTATTAATCGGCTCATATTTTACGTAATTTTAAGCCGAATAAGAAAAAAGGAATATTAAGAGGATAATTATTAAATAAATAGCAAACACTCTCCAAGTAATGTCATCATCCATTTATAAGGGCATTGGTTCAATTATCGGGAGTTTTCCCGAATCTAATATAACAGCGCACCCCAAAATTGGCTTTGCTGTGTGAAATTTTGCATACCCATAGGCAAAAGATTTATAGTCTATTCCACAGGGCACCTGTAAGCCCCATTTAAGATCTGTTAAAGACGCTGTGTAATCAATAAACGCCTGTGTATGTACGTGCCCTTGAACCATAGAGGACCCCCAATTTTGAACTCTTTTCATAATACCCTTTCCACTGCAGCCGGTCCCGTGTGTATATAAGACAGAATCGTGAACAAATTGCTCTTCAAATTTCCAATCAGGACATTTTAAAACTTCATTCAAATTCCTAACAAATCTTTTGTCAATTCCTGCTTCTTCGCTTTTGCGGGCTATGATTAAATCGTGATTCCCTAGAGTTATTGTTGCATTTGGGAAGGCTTCGTACCACCCTTTTACTTGCTCAATAGCTGCATCTAGCTCGTATTTTGCTCCGTGAGATTCTGTACTTATGGAATGAAAACTTGAAAAATGAGAATCCAAAATGTCACCCGTGAAGCTAACTTCTGAGCAGTTGTATTTGTGGTAAACATCTATACAATGCTGAAGATAATTTCGGTGTGTGTAGGGGAGATGTACGTCCCCCACAACTAACCGATTTACCTTTTTGCTACGCAAATCTTTTATGACTTGAATTTCGTTAGGCTTTAATCTAAATCTATTATTTTCTTGCACTATCAGCAATCCCTTGGCCTACCACTAAAGTAAGACAGGCATAGAATAAGTTAGTAGCAGTTGCTTCATCAACTCCTAAGTATGTAACTAATATTGGTACTACGATACTACTTACTGCATACCAAAATTTCTTGCTTTTCAACATTTGTCCGATTAAAAATTTCTTAAACATAATTATTTATTTTTGATTATTAAATTAATATTTTCGCCACCCAAATTTATTATTTCTTTCATAAGTAAATCCATAGCGAGTATAGAGTTACCAACAAAGTCGTGCTTAGAAGTCATTCCAACCAATACGCAACCCCTAGAATCTTTAGCCGAATTTCCGCGATGAAATAATATATATGAACGGTCTTTTACTTCTTGAACTAATAAGTGCAAATAATCTCTACTCGCGCTTTCTCTTGGGTATCTCATTCTTACTTTATAACTACCTGTTGGAATACACGATATACTTTTTTGATTATCTCTATATGGTAATTCTAAAGTATTACAAAATCTTTCTCCATCAACAAATAATTCTCCTATCGTAGACTCATCACTAAAGGTATCTCTAATAATTAAAAGATTAACGCCCTTGCCCACGATAGGTATTTTTATCTTTCTTTGAGTGTCTTCCCTTCCGTTTCTTTCCAGTGCGCTTAGAAG
>TARA_R110000822_G_scaffold49021_2_pt1 | contig 12448 bp, 20 predicted proteins | sample TARA_R110000822 | Tara Oceans TARA_R110000822 (sample SAMEA4397666) | marine metagenome | biome: Polar Biome; feature: [SRF] surface water layer (ENVO:00010504); material: water (ENVO:00002006), including particulate matter (ENVO:01000060) such as... | depth 5 m | reverse complement strand
ACCATCATAGGCTCTGGCAGATCCTCGTGGTTCCAGAGTTCGTCGCAGATTCGCCAGAAGTAGAACTCCCTCGCCTTATTATTAGGGTGGTGTGCGAACCCGTAGAGGAGGGCGGTTATCTGGCTGGTCGGTTGGATCTCTAGTCCGCCCACGTCCATCTTCTTAGATTGCGGGTCAATTCGCGGCTCTAGAACGCGCTTGCGCTTGTCTGCTTCTGAAGGCATAATTAAGTGGATGTCTGAAAACCCTGTAAGAGAGTGCGAGGCTGAAGCCTTGCGCCTTAACAAAGAAGGTTACAGTAATAGCGCAATTGGTCAACACATTGGGGTCCACCGCAACACGATCCGCAAGTGGCTCAAGAAGCATGGCGTAGATCCAAAGATGAACGGGGACGTGGTCGAAGGTAAAGTTCTAAACAACTTGATCCACAACACAAAAATAAAAGCGGAACACAAGGAGGTAGATTCTGATAAGGACCAGCTCAAGGAAGACATTGAGGAACACTTCAATGAGACCGTAAGTTCTGCTATTGTTGAAGAAAGGTTTAGAGCTTCCAAAGCGGAGGACGTCACCCTGAATGAAATCGCAGAGGCGCAGAACTCTCCGGCTGACAAATACCAGCACTACATCGCGGCGGCTGGAATCAAACTGCTACGCGATTCGATGAAGGGAATACGCGCTCCCCGAACAATCAGAGAGATGTCGGAACTCGACCAGCTCATTCGACGCAACTTAGGTCTTAACGCGAATACGGGTGGTGGTAATGGAGGTAAGATGCAGATCGACATTTCGATCCTGAATAACTCCAAAGCGGACAAAGGTGGTGGGGCGATTAGACCGAAAAAAACGATTGACGCGAACACCGGAAAAGAGATTTAATAACGTTGTAATGTTCCAAGACCGCCAGCCAGAGGTAAACCCGAAATTCATCACCCGCATCGATGAGGGGTCCGACTTTCGATTTTCGGTTAGCGAAGCTGGAGGTCTGTGGTATCGGGTGAATCCGTGCAACGGGCGCGAAGTATTCTACTTGCAGGCGCTGCCGAAAGGGATCAGAGTTCTGGTCCCAGCGGAGGGCAATGGACTCCTCGTAAGAGCCGACTCAATACCAAAATGAAACCCGAAACCCTATTCCGCCTTCACGAAGAGACGTGCGCTAAAACGCTCGACATCATGAGGGCAAAGAACAGCGACTACTGCGGTGGTGCTGAGACCCTCGACGCCTTAGCAAACTTCAAGTCAGCGAAGTCATTGGGCCTCCATCCGGTTACGGGATTGCTGTTGAGGATGCAGGATAAGCTGATGCGTATCAAGTCGTTCGTTAACGACGGTGAGCTAAAGGTAGCTGGTGAGTCAGTGGACGATGCGTGTGAGGATCTTGTGAACTACTCGATCCTCGCTAAAGCGTTGCTTACCGAAGAGCGCGAGTGTGGCACCTGTAGTAATCCAGTTTCTGGTGGTGAGTGTGACAACCTTTATTGTCCTGAGAAATCTAAATGATCGTCGGGATCGACAACGGATTAGATGGCGGACTTTGTGCAATATCTAAATTTGACGGTAGCCTCATTGATAAGGTTCGTATGCCGACGCTCCAGATGTCGAAGAAGAAAGAAATCGACATCCGTAAAGTTCACCAATGGTTGATGGATCTTAACACGCCCTTTATCTTTGCGGTCGAAGAACCACTGGCCCACGCGAAGAGCAGCCAAGCCGTTCGCTCTATGGCGATCTCGTTTGGTAAGCTAGTCGGGATGGCCGAGTCCCATGACTACGAAAACATAATGCGTGTGTCAGTCCACAAGTGGCAGAAGGCCCTGCTGGGCAGAGTCCCTAAAGGTAGGACTAAAGAAGTCGCCCTGAATCTCGCCAACCAGTTAGAGCCGTCTGAGAACTGGCTGGCTAACAAACGATGCCGGACACCACACGACGGCATGATCGACGCCTACCTCATCGCCCGCTATATTTGGGGCGGGAGAAAAAGTTGATCTTATTTCTCGACGGATCTTTGGGCCTAGCCTAAAACCAAATAGATGAAAAAATTAGCGGTAATCTCGACAATAGTTCTATTCGCATCGTTACTATTTAAATACGGGGCTGGAGCATATGCCAATAGAGGGGGAGGCTATCCTGAAGGCCCAACAGTTAACAGCAGCGAGTTATACGTTAATCCCCGCACAAATGTTTTTTACACATCTGATATCGAGAGTGAAGATAATCTCTTTAGCGGGGTTGTGCTTAGGTATTATATAAATGGAAAACTCCTCGCAAAAGGCGGGGTCAAGGAAGGCAAGCTGCACGGTCAATTCGATTGTTGGTATGAGAATGGACAAAAAAAAGCATCTCTTGTTTGGTATAATGGGGTGAAGTTTAGGGGTTTTAGAGCCTATTATCCTAGTGGCAACAAGATCGAGGGTGATGACCAAGAAATTGCTAGCCGTATTTTTGCGGGCGAGGTCATTGAAGAGTGATCTCGACGCCTACCTCATCGCCCGCTATATTTGGGGCGGGAGAAAAAGTTGATCTTTTTTCTGGACGGGGTGTGTCTCCTGAATTATATGTCTGTTCATAGACAATAATTCAAATAGATGAAGACACTATACCCGAAACAAAAAGAAGCATTCGACTTCTTTTCAATCAAACAGAAAAGCGGCAGCAACACCCTAGACACTAGCCATGTCGGGACAGGCAAGACTGTCGTAGCGGCCCATCTGGCGAAGAGCCTTAACAGGCCCATTGCCGTCATATGCCCGAAGGCGGTCATCCCTTCGTGGGAGCGCGAACTCAAGGAGACGGGCATCGAGCCATTGTTCGTTCTGAACTACGAGAAGATCAGAACCGGAAAGACAGAGTGGATGTCAAAGCGCGGCAAGAAGATCATGAAGTGGGATCTGCCAGAAGACACGCTCGTGCTGGTCGATGAGGTCCACAAATGCAAAGGACCATACACTCAGAACGCCCAGTTGCTGGTCTCACTAGTGGCGCAAGGATATTCAATCCACGCGATGAGCGCGACCGCCGCCGAAGACCCTACTGAGATGCGCCCGTTAGGATTCGCGTTGGGCCTCCACAGCCTTAATAAACCCACCGACACAACCAAAAGCTGGTTTGGCTGGATGATGCAGTTTGGCTGCACCCAGAACGAGTGGAACGCATGGGAGCTTCGGGCTAAGTCTAAACTCAGTGACTTAAATAAGGTCATGTATAGCAAGAACGTGAAGCGTCTCACAGTGGACGACTTCCCTGATTCCTTTAAGGCGAACCGTGTATTTGTGGAGCCTGTAGCATTTGGCTCTGCGGCCAAGATCGCCAAGGCGTATAAGGATCTCGGAATCACTCCAGAGATTATCACTCGCCTCTTGGAAGACGGGACGGTGGAGGACAGCGATTGGGTTCTCGTGAATTTGCTAAGAGCCAGACAACTAGCCGAGTCCCTCAAGGCGAAAGACATGGCCGACATGGCTAAGGACTACGTGGAGCAGGGACACAGTGTTGTTCTCTTTGTCAACTTTACCGATACCGCTGACACGCTCCAGAAGTTGTTGGAGTGTCCCGCTATCGTGGGTGGGCAAACTGCCGACGAACGTCAGCAGGTCATTGATGATTTCCAAGACGATAAGGAACACGTCATCGTCGTGAACATCGCGGCAGGCGGGACCGGTATCTCGTTACACGACATCAACGGTAACCGCCAACGGATCTCGTTGATCTCGCCCACCTTTAACGTCAAGGATCACTTGCAAGCGTTAGGGCGCATTCACCGGAACGGAGCAAAAAGTGACGCCATTCAGAAGATTCTTGTTGCGAGCGAATCCATCGAAGAACATGTTATGCGGGTTATCGAACAGAAGTCGGATAACTTAAATACTCTACATCAATAAAAACAGAAAAATAATCATGACACAATTAAAAAATATAGCGATGTCCGTAGCACACCTGCTGGAAGCTGGTATCACCCAAACGGAACGCCTTTCGATGCTCGCGTATATCGCAGCTAAGGATGGCGTCGATACGGGAGAAGTTGGTAGAGCATTCAGGGCTTCCCGCCCCAAAATTTATGGGGCGATGGCCGCGTTGCAAAAACTAAACCTGACCCGACAAGAACTCAGAGACGAGGTGGAAAACGGCGTCAAAAATAAAGTCGGTTACTGGTATGCCACTCCTTACGCTAAGGACGTATTGAGTAACTTCTCCAGTTCACTTCAAATCAACCCGAAGAACCAGAACCTTAACTATGAATTGTCCGACTAAATACCTCTCAGACAAAGAGAAAATTCGCCTCAAATTACTTCAAGATGAGATCTACATGCTGACCCATAGGGTGAAGCGTATTCTTGAGAAGCGTGACCGCCTCTGGAGTGAGGTAAAAATAATACTAGAACCAACTATCACTAAATGAAAATAACTAACGCAGGAGACATTGACAGCGGGGCTGGCACGGCGGGCTACAAAGCCTATAAGAGAGGTCTCAATTGGTGCGAGGCAGAGAAGCTGTGGGCTACCTATAAGAAGAATAGCTTATGGTTCAAGGCCGCTTTCCAAGAATACCGGAAAGCGGGCGGCTACGTCCCCGAAGAAAAAACTATCCATAGGCAAAAAAAGATCGAAATCCTTGAGGAGAGTCCAGTCGTGAAAAATACAGACCCTCCGTCGTTAGCGAAGCAGCTTCTGGACTTAGAGATAGCCGACAAATGTCGGAGAGCGAGAAACCGAAATTCAAAATACACCAAACCTTACCCGTGGTCCAAGTAGACAATTAACCTCTTATACCAAATAAATTTATGAGAACAGTAGATAAAACGCGCGGATATAAAGCGAGATTGACGAGTAAAGATAAAGATTGGACAAACAAAAAGTTGCTCCTCTTTGTTAAAGGTAAGTATGCTAAAGGAAAGAAAACAACGAAAAAGAAAAGTAGAAAAAACTAAAATTATGGAGAATAAAGAAAAATTTGAATATCCACACATAACTAAATTCAAAGCCTTCCCGTCAGAGAACGCTGGAATATTAGGCATGTCCTTACTAGATTATTTTGCTGGTCAGGCTATGCAGCTCATGACAACTGGAACGCCGCAACAGAGAGCAGATAGGGCTTACAGAATAGCTGAAGCGATGATGGAGCAGAAAGTGCATACTTTAGGGGACGAGGATGAATAACCAACCAAACCACACAGATAGAGGCCACGCGGAATTTTCTCCGTCCAGCCTAAAGTATGTAGCCGCTTGCGCGGGATACACAGGACGTGACGGCACGTCACCCGCCGCAGAGATGGGGACCAGAATACACGAGGCACTTGAAGTCTTCGACCCTTCTGCTCTCCACACCGAGCAGGAGCATGAGATCTACGAGCATATCGTCAAGATGGAGAAGGAGTTCATGGTGAACTTCGGCGAGATCGACGAAGAGCTTAACGAGATCCAAGTTGAGGTCGCGCTAGACGGGACCGCAACGTGGGGAACCTGCGACCGATTCCTGATCCTCAAGGGAGGAAAACGAGCCGTCATGTCTGATTACAAAACAGGCATCTCGATCATTGACCCGCCAGAAAAGAACTGGCAAGCGAAAGCCTACACTACGGGAGCGTTCCAGAAGTATCCAGACATTCAAGAGATCGTCTTCGCGTTTTACGTGCCTCAACATAACGCAACTCTGCACCACACGTTTACGCGGGACGATCTCCCCACTTTGGTGGCCGACCTTAGCCGCGTTATTAAAGCAGGCGAAGCTACTAGACCTAAGTGGGAAACAGGCACACCGGAACTGGAAGACTGCACCCCGACTCAGTATTGCCGCTTCTGCAAATACGAAGATAGCTGCCCCGCATTGGGCGGCCTCGTTATCAGTGTTGCCAAGAAACTCGATACCACTCTGCCAGACATCGACCCTACTGACGTAGATAATCCGGCCCGACTCTCTGAGCTATTTAACATCGCGAAGATCGTCGAGAACTGGGCAGCGTCTATAAAACGTAAGACACTCGACGCCCTTAAAAACGGCGAGCAACTCGACGGACTAAAGCTGCGGTCGATGGGCCGCATCCGAAAAATCTCTGACAATGCTACTTTTGTAAAAATTGCAGATAAACATGGAATTGATCTGGACACGCTGCTAGACCAAGTTAACTTCCCCCTCGCGAAGGTCGCCAAAAAAGTGGCCCCTTCGGACAAACAAACTTTCCTCGATGCTTGCGAAGATGCAGGAATCGTAGAAACATCTGACGAGCGGCACAGTGTCGCGACTCAATAAACCAAAACAAAAATAACTGATATTATGGCTAACACCAAAAACCAAGAAGTCGTTGCAACCGAGACCAACACCGGTCTTTCGGCCAACGTAAGCGGAATCGAAATCGACATAGAGGACATCGAGATCCCACGCATCAACGTCATCCAAAAGATGTCTCAATCCGACGCACCTGTCGGGTCGATCCTTTTCGACAAGATGTATGAAATCGGGCCGCCGGAAGTTCCAGTTAAGACTGTTGTTGTCGCAGCCCAAAAAGGGTGGCGGGAGAACATCCCGTTTGACGAGGAAGACATCCCGAGGATCGCTTGGTCCCGCGAGCAATCCGACGCAATCAAGTTAGAGTCTGAGTGGGACATGACGGAGTTTGCGGAGATCACCCTCCTCATGCGCCAACCCGATGATGAAGATGACGATGCGTTCCAGTTGCCTATTGGCGATCACAGCTATGCATTGGGTAAGATTAACGTGGGTAAGAACGCATACCGTTCTACTTACAAGCGTCTTGCTACCTTTGCTGCGTTCCAGTCTGGAATTCCGATCTACAGTAAGGTCTGGAACTTCATGTCAGAAGAACTCACGAAGGGCAAATACACTTGGTTCAATCCTAGCCTCACGGTTACAAAGGAAGAGACCAATAAAGACGTTATCGCATTCGTTAAAAACTTTCTCAGAGCCTAGTTATGACTAACGAAGAGAAAGAACAAAAAACCCGCGATCTCCTCCTCGAAGAGATCGAGATGCTCGACGGCATGATCGCTGAAGTCGAGGATCAGCTCTCCCAAGTCGGAGCCAACTTGCGAAAGTTGAGGGTAGTTCGCGAAGCACTCCATCACGTCACGGGAGAGCAGACCGAATTAGACTTGGAATCTGAATAGTAGTAACCAAGCCTGCCTTGGCGTCATCGTTTCGGATTGAATCCGAGACTCCAAGGTAGGCTTTTTTCTGCCCACAAATAAATAAATATGATTACATACGCCTTAGACTTTGAAACCTACTACGACAAGAACTGCTCAATCCGGCATCTCGGCCCCCTAGGTTACTTCTCCCATTACGATTTCGACGCTTACATGGTTAGCGTCGTCGGCGACGACGGATACGAGTTCGTCGGCCACCCCAAAGATTTTGACTGGCCGTTGCTAGAAGGACATATCGTCCTGAGCCATAACGCCAGCTTTGATGAAACCCTTTACCTGTATGGTGTAACCCAGAAATGGTGGCCGAAGGTTGAACCAGCCGAGTGGCACTGCACCGCAGACATGGTGGCCGCTTGCGGGTTACCCCGTTCACTAAAGAACTCAACTGCCGAGGCATTTGATATGGAGATCTCCAAATCCACTCGCGACAACATGTCCGGCAAGACGTGGGAGGGGATGACTAAAGAGTTCCAGAAGGAAGTAGAGGAGTATGCCCTCAAGGACTCTGTTCTCTGTCTCCGCCTGTGGAAGGCTTACGAGTCTAAGTGGTCTCAGTTTGAGCGGGACATCAGCCTCACGAATCGTCGCCTCGTCCAGAGAGGAATCCCAATTGATATCGAAGCTCTACAGAGAGCCAAAGAGACAATCAACGAGCTTCTCTTTGAGACCGAGAAAGCAATTCCTTGGGGTGACGACAAGCCCCTACTCAGTCGAAAGGCATTTGATGAACACTGCATCAAGATGGGGATCGAGCCTCCCGCCTCGCTGGCTAGAACTGATGTAGATGCCCAGAGGTGGATTCGCGCTCACGGTCATAAATACAAATGGATCGAGGCCGTCACAAACTGGCGGAGAATCAACACCATCAAGAAGAAGCTCGATAGCTTTGATTATGCGACGATGCCCGACGACCGATACTACGGCGGCATCATGTATTTCGGGGGACACACTGGACGCTTTAGCGGCAGCGGCGGAAACCTGAACCTCCAGAACCTACCGAGAGAGGGGATGTTCGGAGTCAATATGCGTAACCTGATTACCGCACCTGAAGGTAAGAGGCTAGTTGTCGTGGATCTCTCGCAGATCGAAGTCCGCACTCTTTGCTGGCTTTCGGGCGACCGCGCTACAATGGACGCAATCGAAGCGTCAGACGACATCTACGAAGCCTTTGCTATCCAGTTCGGCTTGTGGTCTAAGGACAAAGGAGTCCTGAAGAAGGAAGACGGAAAGCTGCGCCACAAAGTTAAGGCTCTTGTCTTAGGCTGCGGCTACGGCGCGGGTGCCAATCGTTTTGCCGAGATGTATGACATGTCTCTTACTGAGGCCCGAGCCGCTGTTGACCTCTACCGTAAGAAGCTGTTCAAGGTTCCCCGATACTGGAGGAAGCTGGACAGGGAAGTTGATAAATCGCATGACGCTGGTCGTCTGTCCCTAACGCTTCCATCAGGCAGATCTCTAAATTACGGCAACCTCCGCAAGACGCTGGCCCAAGGACGAATTCAGTTCGTCTCCAGCATCAACCGGAATGGTCAGAAAAGGATCATGAAACTATGGGGCGGAGTCCTAGCGGAGAACCTCTCACAGGCTTTGGCCAGAGATATTTTCAGTTTCATGATGTTAGAGATCGACAAGGCTGGCATAGACATTATCTTCCACGTTCATGATGAAGTAATCTGCGAGTGTGATGAAGATAAAGCCGAAGAAACCCTACAAAAAATTACCCAAATCATGTCCACTCCCCCTGAGTGGATTCCCGATATTCCTCTGGATGCAGAAGGAGAAATCCTAACACAATACAAAAAATAACATGACCTACAGATATTTGCGTAACCTACGCGACAGTAAAGCAGAGAAGTCGAGTAAAATCCACGGACTTCAACTTTCGAAACCGAAGTTTAAGAGTAAAGCAGACTACCGAGAGTGGTGCAGTAAGGCCACTACCGACCACGTTTTCTATTCTTGTGTCGAAGGGCGCGCCCCCTCCAAGCGAGTCAGTAATGATAACCCTGTCCATAAGATCCACGGGGTAGTGGCTGACTATGACTCCCCCATTGAATGGGTGAGCTTTGAAGATAAACTAGAGAAAGCGTGTTTTTCTAGCCCCGCCCCTACGTGGGCGAGTCGGACTGAGAGTGGTTACCTGCGGCTAGTTTGGGAGTTTGATTCTCTCTTACCCATTGACCCGCCTATGTATGAGTCATTCATGAAGTATATGAACAAGGCTCTTAAAATGGACAAGCTATTTGCAGGCTTCGACAATACTTCTTTGCGGCCTAATCAGTATTTCGAACTCGGGGAGGACTGGGTTAAAACCGGAGAGCAGGTTACCACTGAAGTGATCCACGCTTGCCTATCGAAGGCCGTGTCATCGAAGCCGCCAGAGTCTACCGATACGTCCATACCTTTAGACGTAGTCTCATCTGAAGTTGAATCCCGTTTCCCGAATCGCTGGTTCGGTGAATTTGAAGTCGGGGCCAGAGGACCACTCTTCTGGATTGACGATGGCATTAACAGAGACGGCTGTCAGGTCGTAGAGGATGGCATTGTTTGTTATTCAGACAGAGCGGGTAAGGGGTTCATGAGCTGGGCCGATATATTCGGGAGCGCCTTCGTCAAAGACTACGAGACCAAGAAGCTGGCCAACCTACTTGATGAGTATTGGTTCAACGGTAAGTGCTTCTATAAGCTCTTATATGGGAACGCTGTTTCGATTCCGAAAGACCAGCTTCTTCTAGAACTCCGTCAGGCGGGTTTCTCTGTCAGGGTCAGGCGGGGCAGGGCGATCAGCGAAGTGGAGGAGGCTGTCCTGACGATCAGTAACAACAACCGCATCGATGACATCGCTCCGGTTATATTCTCAAAGGAGCGGATCGTGTCCTACAACGCTAGCCGGATTCTCAACTGCTCCAATCTGGTTCCGGTTGATCCTGACTCAGAGGGTGATCCTGCCAAGTGGCCCTTCCTGCACCAATGGCTCAACCAGCTATTCGTAGGCAGTTCGGAAAACTCCGCTTTAGATTATTTTTATTCTTGGATGCAGCGTTTCTACACCGCTGTGCTAGAACGCCAACAGATGCAGGGACAAGCTTTGCTGCTGGTCGGGCCGACAGGTCGCGGGAAGTCGTTACTGTCGAACAAAATTATCAGCGGACTCGTAGGGGGTTTCTCTGATGCGTCTGATTACCTGTCTGGTCAGACGAAGTTCAACAAAGACTTGGGTCGTGTTGCCTCTTGGGTAATTGACGATACGACCTCAGCAGCCAGCTTCCAAGACCAGCGCCGCGCAACTGAACTGCTTAAACGTGCGGTGGCCAATCCGAGAGTCGAGTACATGGCTAAGTATGCGGACGCCATGTCCATACCTTGGACGGGTCGCGTGATCCTGTCGCTTAACATGGACGCGAACTCGCTGTCGGTGATTCCTTCTCTGGACTCCAGTAACCGAGATAAGCTCATGGCCCTGTTGATCAGCGAGAAGTCTACCAAGAGCTTCCCGCCCAACACGCAGCTAGAAGCGACCATCGAGCAAGAGCTTCCGCACTTCGGTAAGTTTCTACTCGACTGGAAGGTTCCTGAAGAAGTTGCGGATGTTGGTCGGTTCGGCGTGAAGAGCTACATCGATTCTACCATCGCGGACGCCGCTTACGATAACAGCAGCCGTAGTTCTATTGCTGAACTGGTTGAGTTCTTTTCTAAGAGATGCCGAGAGATCCACCCTGACATGGGTAAGTGGTGGGGGACTCTTACCGAGTTTCAGGTTCAGATCCATGAGCTGAACAACGGTCGGGATGTAGGGTCTTCCCGTAATTTGGAGTTCTGTCGCCGTGGCATGATCACTCTGGAAGAAGGAAGTCGGGTTAATAAGAACATCAGGCCCGTTACTTCCGAAGGTCGTGGGGGCGGAAAAGTCTGGAGCATTGACCTCGCCGAGATTTACGATATAGGTTATAAAGCGAATGACGGACGAAGACCTTCAGATCAAGAGGCAGGAACTTTGCGGTGAATTCTGGCTCGACCTCCGTCGAGAACTTGAAAAAATTGGGGGCGATCCTGCCATCATAGACGCCTATATGGATGCACCTCTTAGTGCCTTTGTCGATCTGGTCGCCCCCAACGGAATAAGGCCCGTCTTCAAAAAGGAGGGCCATATCCACCGCCACCGATCACCGCCGGACGAGGAGTGACTCAAAAGCGTCTGGCCTTCTCGTCTTCTTGATCTCGATGTTGTATCCATCGGACTTGAATCGGAATCCATCTGAGTCGCACTCGCCCTTCTTATTGAGCCTGTTCTTGTGGATGATGGACTTCTTCGGGGACCACCCGCAGAGCCAGACCTCTCTGAGGGTCTCGTGAACGCGCATGAAGAAATACACGTCGGCTTCAAACTTACTAAATTTTGTTCGCACTACTGAAGCGTTGTAGTTCAGTCTCGGCCTCGACGTGCATTTCTTAGCCTTCACATCGACCTTGAGTCCTTTGTATTCGTAGTCGTGCGTATACGATTTACCTCCAACGTAGTTGAACTTCTTGAAGGTTTTCTCAAAGGCAACCTCCCCTAAAAATCCTGTCATGTTTCCCTTCCCGTTCGTGAAAGATGTTTTGAGGCTGCCCAGTGCTTCAGATCTTCTGAAGGCTTCGGCGACGTCGTCTGGCGTTGGTTTGTAGCTTATAAATCGGCTCAAAATTTTCTGTGTGGCGGGTTCCGCTAGACTCATTTGGTCAGCTCGAAAAGAACTTTAATTACGTAAAAGATCGCGACCCCCGAAGTGAGGGCGGCTATGAACTGTATCGACGGTCTGATGGACGGTGGCGGAGTTTTCATTATTTACCTCTAGATTCTAAATCGACTCAGTATTTGCGCTTGCGAGCTTTTTTTAGGAGCTTCTTCTTGGAAGACGGTTTAGCGTGGCTGTAACCTTTCTTCTTCATGTCAAGATGCTGCTCGTAAGTGTTGGCCATGAAGCCCTCACCTTTCGCGTTATACATCGTGTGTGGGGTGAATTTTTTCATTTTAAGCGTTTAAGGATTCGTTCGTAGGCTGGAAAGAAGACTTCGTCGATGCAGCGGATGCAGGCTTCCTCCTGAAAGGATTCACAGAATGAGATACCAGAGATGTGGAAGGAGGCGTGGAGCATCTCATGTCGTAGGGTGGCGATAAAGTCTCCATCAGTCAGGCTAGTATCGAGTTGGATTGTTCTCCGGTCGTGGAAATATTGGCCGTAGCATGAGTCTAAATCAGTCTTCTGGATCTTGATACGCTGACCGGCGATCATGACTGACTTTAGCGATT
>TARA_R110000822_G_scaffold209083_4_pt1 | contig 12451 bp, 8 predicted proteins | sample TARA_R110000822 | Tara Oceans TARA_R110000822 (sample SAMEA4397666) | marine metagenome | biome: Polar Biome; feature: [SRF] surface water layer (ENVO:00010504); material: water (ENVO:00002006), including particulate matter (ENVO:01000060) such as... | depth 5 m | reverse complement strand
CCGACGACCGCGCGCTGCGCGAAACGCTCTACACCGCGTGGGTGACCCGCGCCTCCAACCAGGGGCCGCTCGCCGGTCAGTTCGACAACGGCCCGTTGATGATCGACATCCTGAAACTGCGCCAGCAGAAGGCCGAACTGCTGGGGTTCGAACACCCTGCCGCGCTGTCGCTGGCCACCAAGATGGCCGAGTCGGTCGATCAGGTGGAAGCCTTTCTGCTCGACCTTGCCGCACGCGCCAGGCCGCGTGCGCAGGCCGAATGGGACGCACTGCAAGCCTTCGCCCGCGAACAGGGCGGCCCCGACACCCTGATGCCATGGGACGCGGCCTATTACGGCGAAAAACTCAAAGACCGCGAACTGGGCCTGTCAGACGAGGTGCTGAAACCCTACTTTCCGGTCACCCAGGTGATTCGCGGGCTGTTCGATCTGGTGGAGTCGCTCTACGGCGTCCGCATCGCGCCGGTGTCCGGCATCAGCACCTGGCATGCCGATGTCACCACCTACGCCGTGCGCCAGGCCAACGGCGAGATCAGCGGGCTGTTCTATCTTGACCCCTATGCGCGCGACCAGAAGCGCGGCGGCGCATGGATGGACGAGTGCCTGGGCCGCCACCGCCGCGACCACGACCTGCAAGTGCCGGTGGCCTATCTGGTCTGCAATTTCACCCCGCCCCACGGCGACGAACCGGGGCTGCTGACCTTTGACGAGGTCACGACCCTGTTCCACGAATTCGGCCACGGGCTGCACCACCTGTTGACGCAGGTGGACGAGGCCAGCGCGGCCGGCATCCGCGGCGTCGAGTGGGACGCCGTGGAGCTGCCCAGCCAGTTCATGGAGAACTGGTGCTATCACCCGGAAACGCTGAAGCGCTTCGCACGGCACTACCAGACCGGCGAGCCGCTGCCTGAAGCCCTGATCGACCAACTGACCCGTGCCCGCACCTGGCAGAGCGGCCTGTCCACCGTCCGGCAGGTGGAGTTCGCCCTGTTCGACCTGCGCATACACCGCGATCCACCCGCCACCACCGACGCCGTGCTCGAGGTGCTGTCGGCGGTCAGAGACCAGGTCGCCGTCACCCGTCCGCCGGCGTTCAACCGCATGCCGTGGAGCTTCAGCCACATCTTTGCCGGCGGTTATGCGGCGGGTTATTACAGCTATAAGTGGGCCGAAGTGCTGTCGGCCGACGCCTTTGCGGCGTTCGAAGAAAGTAATTTCGCGCCCGAGACCGCGCACCGCTTCCGCGACGCGATTCTGGCGCGCGGCGGTTCGGCGCCGGCCATGGCGCTGTTCACGGACTTTCGTGGCCGGGCGCCCAACCCCGATGCGCTGCTGCGGCATTCCGGGCTCGCGGCGGCCTGAGATGGCGTAGCGGCAGGGCCGCGCAGGGTGTCACACGGCATGCGTATACTCGGCCGCGATGAAAAAGGCCTTGTCAGCGCTGTTGCTGCTGACCGGACTTGCCGGTCTGGTCGGCGCGCTGTGGGCGGATGAGCCGCGCGGCGAACACGCCGCGCTGATCCGCATCGAGGGCGCCATCGGGCCGGCCACCAGCCAGTACTTCGAGCGCGCGCGGCAGGCCGCGCTGGAAGGCGGCGCGCAGCTCATCATCGTGCAGATCGACACGCCCGGCGGCCTCGACGGCGCCATGCGCGACATCATCAAGCACATCCTCGACACGCCGGTACCGGTGGTGGGCTGGGTAGGCCCCAGTGGCGCCCGCGCCGCCAGCGCCGGCACCTATCTGATGATGGCCACGCACGTGGCGGCGATGGCGCCCGGCACCAATCTGGGCTCGGCCACACCGGTGCCGGTGGGCGGCAGCATGCCGGTGCCCAAGACCCCGGCCGGCGCCGCCAGGGACAAGATCGAAGAAGCGGCGCCGGACGACAACGATGAACGCGCCGCAGCGCCGGGTGAGGCTGAAAACACCGGCGATGCCATGCGCAACAAGATTCTCAACGATGCCGTGGCCTACATCCGCGGGCTGGCCGAACTGCGGGGCCGCAATGCCGACTGGGCCGAGCAGGCCGTACGGGTCGGCGCCAATCTGGGCGCCACCGAGGCCAAGGCGCAGCAGGTGATCGAACTGGTGTCGCGCGACCTCACCGCGCTGATGAACGATCTGGACGGCCGCGTCGTCGAGGTGGGCGAGCGCAGCGTGACCCTGGCCACGGCCGAGTTGCCGATCCACGCCATCGAACCCGACTGGCGCGACCGGCTGCTGTCGACCCTGACCAACCCGACGGTCGCCTATCTGCTGATGATGGCCGGCATCTACGGCCTGTTGCTGGAGGGCTACAACCCCGGCGCCATCCTGCCCGGCACGGTGGGCGCCATCTGCCTGCTGCTGGCCCTGTTCGCCTTCCAGATGCTGCCGGTCAACTACGTCGGCCTGGCGCTGATCGCGCTGGGGCTGGCGTTGATGATCGGCGAGGCGTTCGCCCCCAGCTTCGGCGTGCTGGGCGTGGGCGGCCTGGCGGCCTTCGTGCTGGGCTCGGTGTTTCTGATGGACACCGACGTGCCCGGCTACGGCGTCCATCTGGGGCTGATTGCCGGCATGGCGATCGTCGGTGCCGGCGTCATCGGCCTCAGCATGGTTCTGTTCGCGCGCTCGCGGCGGGCGCGTGTCAGCGCCGGCTCGGCCATGGCTCCGGCGGCGACCGTTCGCGTCGTCGAGGCCAGTGGCGCGCAGGGCTGGGGTCTGGTCAACGGCGAGCGCTGGCGCCTGCAATCGACACAGCCACTGACCCTCAACACCTCGGTGCGGGTGATCCGCACCGAGGGCCTGACCCTGTACGTCGAACCCATTCCCTCACCGGAGCGCTAACCCATGCTCACCACCGTGTTGCCCATCGTCATCGCCATCGTCTTTCTGCTGTTCTCGGCGCTCAAGGTGCTCAACGAGTACGAGCGTGCCGTGGTCCTGACACTGGGGCGCTACACCGGCACCAAGGGTCCGGGCCTGGTCATCATCATTCCCGGCCTGCAAAAAATGCTGCGGGTGGACATGCGCACAGTGGTCATGGACGTGCCCCCGCAGGACGTGATCTCGCGCGACAACGTGTCGGTCAACGTCAACGCGGTGGTGTACTTCCGGGTGGTGGATGCCGCCAACGCCATGTTGCAGGTGGAGCGCTACTACGAGGCCATCAGCCAGGTGGCGCAGACCACCATGCGCTCGGTGCTGGGCCAGCGCGAACTGGACGAAATGCTCACCGAGCGCGACAAGCTCAGCGCCGACATCCAGAAAATTCTCGACGATGCCACCAACCCCTGGGGCGTGAAAATCACCAATGTCGAACTCAAGCACGTCGATCTGCAGGAGTCGATGATTCGCGCCATGGCACGCCAGGCCGAGGCCGAGCGCTCGCGGCGCGCCAAGGTGATTCACGCCGAGGGCGAAATGCAGGCCTCCGAGAAGCTGCGCGAGGCCGCCGCCATGCTGTCGCAGGAGCCACAGGCCCTGCAGCTGCGCTACATGCAGACCCTGATCGACATCGCCGGCGACAAGAACTCCACCATCGTCTTCCCGCTGCCCATGGACCTGATCACGCCGTTTCTCAAGACCATTCAGGCGGCCAATGCAGCCGCCCCGCCCGCCGGTGGGCCGGCCCCGCAGCCGCCGCAGCCCTCGGCCCCGGCGGGCTAGAAGACGTACTCGACGCCCACCTGCGCCGCCACGGGGCGCCCCGGCCGCGCGCCGAACGGGCGCCGTGAGACCACGTATTCGCGGTCCAGCAGGTTGTCGACGCGGGCGGTCAGCGCCCAGGCCGACTGCAGATCCCAGCGGCCGCTCAGGTCCACGACGGTGAACGCATCACTGCCGGTGTCACCGGGAATCGCGCCGCTGCCGGCCACGTCGCGCATGCGCGACTGGTAGGTCACCGAGGCGCTGGTGGACCAGCGCGCGCCTTCCATGCCAACCCGCAGATTGGCCCGGTGCTCGGGGATGTACGGCAACTCGAAGCCGGCGTCCACAGCTCCAAACTGCGGGTCCGCCGACACGAAGGCCTCGCGGAACTCGGCCGAGGTGTAGGTGTAGGTCAGGGCCACCGGCATCAGCAAGCCGAACGGCAGGGGCAGCACGTGCTGGTAGCCGGTCTCGATGCCAAAAATTTCGGCCTTGCCGGCGTTGGTCTGGGTGTCAAGCTCGGCGCAGCCGCTCGAGAACGTGCAGGCCGCCGTGAGATTGCTGTAGTCGTTGTAGAAGCCGATGGCCTCGAACGCGCCCACCGAGGTCCACAGCCGGCCGCCGGCCTCGTAGTTGATCGCCTTCTCGGGCTCCAGATCCTCGCTGGGGCCCACGGTTGCCGGCGAGAAGCCGCGGTGCACGCCGGCCAGCAGGTTGAACTGCTCGGTGAGCGCGTAGTTGATGCCCAGCCCCGGCAGCAAGACCGCGTAATGGTCGTCGCGGATCAGATTGGCGCGGCGGTCGCTGAACTCGGTCCAGATCTGCTCGACGCGCACGCCGGGGGCAAGGGTCCATTTGCCGAAGGTGGCCTCGTCACGCACCCAGGCCGCCAGCGCCACGGTACGCCCGGTGTTGTCGGCGGTGATGGTGCCCGGCAGCGCGTTGCGCACCAGTTGGCCGTCGGCCACTTCGAAGGCGAACTCGTCGTGCAGGCGCTGGACGCGATCGTTGTGCAGTCGCGTGCCCACTTCAAGCCGGTGTTCACCGCGCCCCGAAAACGCCCAGTTCTGGCGGGCCTGCACGCCGGACGAACGGAACTGGCGATCGTTGGTGCCGATGCGCAGGTCGTCGCCCTCGAAGTTGGGGTCGCTGTCGGCCTGCCCGGTCAGCACGTTGTAGAACAGCCGGTTCGAGGGCGTGTCCGGGTTGGCCAGCACCTCGCGGATGGTGCCGGCGCCAATGTTGTTGAACTTGCGCCAGGCGCGGTCGAACTGATGGCTGTAGGCGGTGGCCACGAAATTGCCGCCGAGCAGCGGCTGCTGCCAGTCGAGCCGCTGGGTGTTGTGGTCCCAGTCAAATTGATCCAGGGCACTGGCGAGGTAACGCCGGGTGGGGTCGCGGCGAAAATCGGCTTCGGTGAGGCCCAGATAGGTCTCGTCCGACACCTCGTCGGAATAGGCCAGTTGCAGCTCCAGCCGTCCGGGGCCGATCAGATGTGCCACCTTGACCACGGCTTCGTTCTTCTCGAAGCCGGTATCGCCACCACCGTCCAGCGACTTGATGCCGTCGTTGGCGACGTGTGCCGCCTCGACCTGCAGGCCGAAACCGCCGAACTGCCCGCCGCTGCGGGCGTGCACGCGGCGGAAGGCATCACTGCCCACGGCGGCCTCGAACATGCCGGACGTGGTTTCGGGAATCGGTGCCGACAGCAGGTTGATGGCGCCGCCGATCGTCTGCGGGCCCTGCGAGATGGCGGCCGGCCCCTTGAACACTTCGACCCCGATCATCCGCGAGGTCAACGGAAAGAAATACGCGGCCGGCGCCGAATACGGCGCCGGGCCGAAGAGCACGCCGTCTTCCAGCAGCGTGACCTTCTGGCTGCGGTCGGAGGAACCGCCGCGCAGGCCAATGTTGGGGCGCAGGCCAAAGCCGTCTTCTTCACGCACATAGACACCGGGTACCGCATTGAGCACCCGGTTGATGTCGTCATAGCCGAAACGCTTCAGGTCAGCCTCGTCAATCACGTGGGCCGACCCGGCAATGCGCGGCAGGCCCTCGCGCTCGCCGACGATGGTCACCGCCGGCAGCGCGGCCGAAGGGTTCGTGGCAGCCGGCGCCGGCGTGGGCTCAGGCGTCGCTGCAGGCGACTGCGCGGCAACCAGGCCCGGCAACAGGCCAGAGGACAGAACAGAGGCAATGAGAATCGGATATTTCATGGGGCGTCGGTCAGAAAACGGTGGTTCAGCGAAGGGGTGCGTGCCGCGTGGGCCATGGGCGCGCAAACGGCGCTGCGGCCCCACCATCGATAGCGGCGGGCGCCGACTGCGCGGTAGGCGGCATCACGGATCGGCCGCGGCACGAAGGACAGCAAGGTCAGCCACGACCACGGCGGCCGCAGGCGGGATGCAACGTACAGCACCGCGTCGGACTCGCGCAGCAGGGTGCCGTTCACCAGCACCAACATCGAGCCCAGATCATCCGGCGCCACGCCCAGGGGACGCAGCAGCGCCTGGGCCGACTGCGACTGCAGCGCCGCGAAGCGGAATTCCGGTGCCCGTTCGCGCTTGAGCACGAAGCGCACGCTGGCGTTACAGAAATTGCACACCCCGTCATAAAAGAGGATGGGATCGCTCACGGCGCGCTCGCCGTGGCCGGCCGATCATCGGTCAGGCGCGAGCCCGTCAGCCGCAGGCGCGACATCAGCGGTGGCGGCGCGGTGGGCGCCGGCAGTATCCAGGTTGCCACCGCCAGTCCGTCGTCAACCTGGGCGAGATCGACCTCAGGGTCGATCAGGCGGGCTGCGGGCCGTGCGTTGAGCGACACCATGACGTCGGCATACACCTGAACCGGCCCGACGCCACGCGCGTTGTAGTCGTCGCGAATGTGGTGCGCCAGTTGCAGGATCAGATCGGGCTGGGCCGACATTTCACGGTATTGCTGCAGGGTGAGGTACGCATGCGGGCTGACCAGCAGCACGTCGCCATTGGCCTGCACCACCCGATAGTCCAGCGCACCGGATTTCTCGCGCAGCATCACCCGCCACGAAAAGCGCATGCCCTGCTCGTGCCACAGCACCGTGCCGGGGTACAGCCAGTGCCGCAACGGCAGCATGAACTGCAGCAGACAGAATCCCGCCACCACTGAGGCAAACACCGCCGAGCGCAGGGTCCAGCCCGGCGCGGGCCGGGCCGATGCCGACGGCGTGCCGCGCAGCCACGGCAGCCACCGTCGGGGCCAGTCCGGCTCGAAATAGTTCAGCACCCCGAAGACCATGATCAGCGGGAACAAGCCGATGTTGAAGAACAGGTGCGTGAACAGGTGAAACACCAGAATCACCGCGAAGGCCATCAACCTCGTGCGCCGCCACAGCATGAACGCAATGATGAACGTGTCGAAAAAGAACGCGAACCAGGAGAACGCGTAATGCACCCACGGCTGCCCCAGAAACGGTCCCAGCAAGGGCAGGCCGGCGTGGGCCGGCAACCAGATGTTCAGCGGTTGCGCGTGCAGCAGCCAGTCGGGCTCAAGCTTGGCCAGACCGGCGTAGAAATACAGCAGGCCAACCTGAAACCGCAGCCAGTAGGTCTGCCAGGCCGGCAAGGTCGAGGCCGCGATGGCCGGCCGCCGCCAGGCATCGACCGACCACGCCCGGTGCGGCGACAGGAAGCAGAGAATCAGTGCCTGCAGCGACACCAGGTAATAGTGGTTGAGGTAGGTGCTGACATCCATCAACTCGGCGTAGGTGAACAGACACCAGAAGGCGATGATGGCCACGCGATAGAAGGCGCCCAGCGCCACCATCAGGGCACTGATCGCGATGCCGCCGTACAGCAGGTACAGGCCGGTGGCCTCCGGCACCTGCACCCAGCCGAAGCCCCAGTACTTGAAGTGGAACGTCGGCTCCACGAAGAGCCGGTCGACCCATCCCTGCGCCATGAAGCGCAGGCTGCCGGCGCACATCAGCAGGCCGAACAGCATGCGGTACACCGCCAGCGCGGCAATGTCGAATGGCTGGAAGAGCCACCGGTGAAGTTTTTCGGCCATCAGGTCAGCTAGTCGTTGTCGCCGGCCGCCGCTGCGGGAATCCGCAGGTTCAGTGCCGAGGTCACTTCGGCACGATAGGTGTCGGTCATCGCATCGATCAGGCCGTGCAGCGCGCAGGCAGCCGGTGCGCCCATGCGCGCGCTGCTGGCGTTGATGCAGGCTTCACGACTCGGAATGGCGGACACCTCGGCCTCGAAGCGGTCGGTCAACAGATCGGCGGCCGCCAGCGCGGCGTCGGCCTGGGTGATCAGCTTGCTGGCAATGTCCGAGCGGCCAATGCCCTGCAGAAGATCGTTGAGGCCCATGCCGCCATCCAGGCCGGTGAACAGGTCTCGAAACGCCTGAAGGTTGTCGCGGATGTGTTGCCCGGAGGCCATGGCGAACGGCGATTCGACCCGCTCGGGGCAGCTGACGGCGCCACAGGGCGGCAGGCCCACCGCGCCGAGGCCGATGGCGTTGGCCACCTTGCGATCCTTGGTCTCTTTCTCGGTGTAGAACAGCCCGACCGAGATGGCATCGAGCGCGTCCTGCGGCATGTCGTAGGTCATGTTGCCGGGACCGGCCGTGGCGAAGGTCTGCACGAAGTTGCCGCCGGTCGGCTCCCAGGCCGTGCGGAGCTGCTCGGTCACGGCCCCGACCCGGGTCGCGATGCGCGCGGCATGTGCGGCGCGGCGGGCCTGGCCGTCCACCCCGTCACCCGGCGGGCAGGCGGGGTTGTCGTTGTTGCTGAACAACAGGTACTCCAAGGCGCCCATGCCGGTCTCGTTGATGGGCGTCGTCGCGGTCACGGGGGCATTGGCATAAGCGGCCTGATGAATGCCGCATTGACTCAGCAAGGGAAAGGCGTACATCAGGTCGCGCAGGTCTTGCCCGCCGGCCTCTGACGAGCGGGCGCCGGGGCCAATCTGGAACACTTCGGCGCGCTGCACCAGGGTCATTGCCTCGCGCCACCGGGTCTGCGCGGTGGTGCGCGCATCGGCGCTTGCCGGTGCGGCGGCCAGCGCGGTGACGGCCGCCGAGAGCGCGTCGGCGCGCATGTCGAGCTGCCGCAGGGTCGGCAGGATGACGTCATTGCCCAGGTCCGCCAGCACCCGCCGACGCGCGTCGTCGTCGGTCACCGGCCCCGGTGTCGGTGAGGGTGAGGGCGATGTGGTCGGGGTGGGCGTTGCTCCTCCACTACCGTCACCGCCACCACCGCCGCCCCCTCCACCACAGGCCGAAGCCAGCGCCGTCAGGCACAGCAGCGACATCAATCCGAACGTGTTTTTCATGCAAACCCCTCGAAACGGTGAAAGCGCACCGGCCCTTGCGAGTCGGTGCGCTGAAAACATCCGATCAAAGATCGATGTCGAGAACCACCAACCGTGCACCGTTGGCATTCGACGAGGTGCTGGCCGCAACCCGTTTGCCGTCGGCCGACTGCGCCACCGCGAAGAATTGCTGGGTGATGGTCGCGCTGGGGAATTCCAGAATGCCGTCACCGTCGACGCTGCTGTCGAGTTGACCGTCTTCGGTGAGCACATAGATTGCCGGCGTGCCCGCAAAGTAGCCCACCTGAACCACGCGGTCATCGCTGAGCACGGTGAGGTGGCGGCCACGTTCTTCGGCGCTGTCCCGACCCAGGCTTTCGCTCTGGATTGCCTGCGTGCCGTCGTTGCCCCACTCGGTGTCGAGCGCGCCATCGCCGATGCGGAAGGGCACCAGGTCCTGCTGCACGGTGGTCAGATACCCGAGCGTCGACGGCGTGCCGCTGGCGGTTGCCGCGCCGTAACCGGTGGTCACGTAAAAGCCGTTGCTCTGCTTGCTGACGCCATAGGCCTCGGCAAAGCCGCCATCGGCCACAAACGGGTTGAACACGGCCACGCCGTTCTGCACCGGGTCGAGCCCGAAGCCGGTGAAGCTGGTGTCGAGCACGCCCTGCGGCGTCACCTTGAGCACGATCACGTGGTTGCCCAGGCCAGACCCCAGGTTGGTGTAGCCGGCGCTGACGATGCTGCCGTCGCTTTCGACGATGCCGCGGCGGGCGTTGTCGTTCAGCGTGCCATCGGTGGCCCAGGTAAAGGCCTTGCCGCCGTTGAAGTCCGGATCGGCCGCGCCGGTGCTGGCCAGAACGCGGGCGACAAAGCGGTCGTTATCGACGCGCTGCGTGCCCTCGCCCGCCAACTGGGCGGCTGAGCCCATGCCCAGAATGACCAGTTTTTCCTCGTCACCGCTGGCATCAACGTGCAGATCCCACGCGGTATCGGTCGGGAAGCCGGCGTGCGAAAAGCCGCTGCTCGCGGCGTTGTAGATCGGCAGCGGCCAGTCGCCGTTGTCGGCATCGGCCCAGCCAAAGACCACTTCAGCACGACCGCCGTCGCCAAAGCTCTCGACCTGGGTGCCATCGGCCGCCAGGCGAATCAGATACACGCTGGTGCCGTCGGGGCGCGGGGCCGTCACCGCTGCATTGTCTTCGGCAATGATCGGCGCGCCGCCGTTCTGATCGGCGGCATTGACCGCGACCACCACGTTGCCGTCGGCAAGCTCGGCGATGCTCAGCGTCTGCTCGTTGCCGCCGGCCACCACGTTGATCTCGGCGAACCCGTCGCCGGCAAAGGCGGTGTCGGGTGAGCCGTCCGCGTTGAAGCGGGCCACCACGATCTTGCGGTCGGCCGGATCGGCGTCCGTGTGCCCGGCGGCGTAGATCTTGCCGCTGGCGGCAAAGGTCAGGCCGCGAAGGTCGTTGGCCTTGTCGGTGGTGACATCAAACCCCGTCGACACCGCGCCAGAGGGCGCCGGCGTGGGGCTGGGGCTCGGACTGGGGCTCGGGCTTGGCGTGGGCTCGAAGGCGCTGGGGCTGTCATTGTCATTGCAGGCCGACAACAGACCCGCGGCCGACACCAGCGAAACCACGGCGATCGACCGCAATGCGGGGGACTTCTCTAACATTCGCAACTCCCTGTTCTGAATACAGTGTTTGATTAAGGCGTGAACGATCTGGAACGCCGGCTGGGTGCCCAGCGACGGGCCTGAGGCCCGCCGTGCGAGTGATCATGCAGTACGCACATGATAATGATTCGCAATCATAACATGGTCGCTCTTGAGTGCAAATAATAGTGATTCGCATTGTTGGGCGCATGGCAAACGCCCTGCCCTGGAGCCGACAGCGCGACACCGGGCGCGCCGTGTCTGGGCCACAATTCCGCTCGGCTCAATGACTCGGAAGGCTGCACACCATGAAGATCGCCACCTGGAACGTGAACTCGCTGCGCGTGCGCCTCCCGCACCTGCTCGACTGGCTGGCACAGGAACAGCCTGACGTGGTTGGCCTGCAGGAACTCAAATGCACCGACGCGCAGTTTCCGTTTGCCGAACTTGCGGCAGCGGGCTATCAGGCGGCCGTCAACGGCCAGAAGACCTACAACGGCGTGGCCCTGCTGGCGCGCGAGATGCCGCAGGACGTGACCCGCGACCTGCCCGGCTTCGACGATGCCCAGAAGCGCGTCATCAGCGGCACCGTGTGCGGCGTGCGCATCGTCAATGCCTACGTGGTCAATGGCCAGGCCGTGGGCAGCGAAAAATACGACTACAAGCTGCGGTTTCTGGACGCTTTTCGCCAGTTGCTGGCCGCCGAGCACGCGGCGCACGCGCAGCTGGTGGTGATGGGCGATTTCAACATTGCCCCCACGCCGGACGACACCCACGACCCCGCCCAGTGGGAAGGCAAGATTCTGTGCTCCGAGCCGGAGCGGGCTGCCTTGAAGGCCATCACCGACCTGCCGCTGGCCGACGGCTACGACCTGGCCCCCGCACCCGAAGGCCGCTTCACCTGGTGGGATTATCGGCAGGCCGGCTTCCGCCGCGACCTGGGGCTGCGCATCGACCACCTGTTGCTCAGCCCCGAGGCGGCAACGCGACTGACGGGCTGGCGGGTCGACAAGGCCCCGCGCCGGCTCGAACGCCCGTCCGACCATGCGCCGGTGATCATCACGCTGGATTGACGGCCGCATCCCGGTGCGTGGCGCGAACCGGGCGCCGGCCCATTCTTGCGCCGCCGATCGACCCGTTGGATTGCGCACGCCGTTTGCGCCATTCTAGTGACTTGCCTCACCCGACATCGGACCCATGATTGACGTATGAGCGCGACACGCCGAAATGATTTTGATGTGACCGACACCGTGTGTGTGGCCGACCCGCGCGCGGTCAAAATGGCCGTGCTCGCGATTCTGCGCGACATCGCGCCGGCGGCCAATCTGGCGCCGGTGAACGCGGCGTTCCGGCTGTTCGTGCAGTTGTTTACGGGCCGGCTGCCCGGTTATGTGGGCTGCGACACGCCGTATCACGACGCCCGCCATTCGCTGGACGGCGCCCTCGCCTTCGCGCGCCTGATTGCCGCCCACGATGCCGCGGTGACGCCCGGCGAACGCCTGGGGGTGGACCGCGCCATCCTCGGGGTGGTCATCGCCCTGTTTCACGACGCCGGCTACGTGCGCCGCAAGTCGGACGCCGCCGACAACGGCGCCTTCTACACCCTGACCCACGTCAGCCGCAGCGCCGACTTCCTGCGTGAACATCTGCCCTTGATCGGGCTGGGCAGGCACGCCGAGCTGGCCGCCAAGCTGGTGCACTTCACCGGATTCGAAGTGCCGCTGGAGCAACTCGACGTGCCCGACGAAGCCGACCGCAAACTCGGCCACATGCTCGGCACGGCCGACCTGATGTCGCAAACCGCCGATCGCTGCTATCTCGAAAAATGTCGCGACTTCCTGTTTCCGGAATTCGTCGCCTGCGGGCT
>TARA_R110000822_G_scaffold125716_4_pt1 | contig 12465 bp, 18 predicted proteins | sample TARA_R110000822 | Tara Oceans TARA_R110000822 (sample SAMEA4397666) | marine metagenome | biome: Polar Biome; feature: [SRF] surface water layer (ENVO:00010504); material: water (ENVO:00002006), including particulate matter (ENVO:01000060) such as... | depth 5 m | reverse complement strand
TTCTTTTGTTGAAGGTAGTGCTGCAACAACAAGAATACTTCTTGAAGAAACAGCATCTAGAGATGAAAACTTTGCGAATATCATACATGAAGTGTCAAAGAATTTAGGTAAAGACAAGAAAGAGTCTTCTTTAACAAAAATGCTTAGAGAACAAGGTATTCAGTTGCCTGATGGAGCTACAGCCATTAATTTAGGAACAATTAATCCTGATGATATGTCTGAAGATGATGTTGAAAAGCTTATCGATAATATAATTAAGGATATTAAGAAGAAGATTAACGGTGAAGACAAAGAATAGTCCTAAAGATAAAATACAATCTAAAGCAGTAGAACTAAGTGTTAAACATAGATTTTTGTGCCTTGAATGGTCAACAGGAACTGGTAAAACACTTGGTTCACTGAAGGTTGTTGAGAATATCTTAAAGGGTGATCCTAGTTTAACAGGTTACTTGGTTTGTAAAGAAAGCACGCATAAAAAGAACTGGATTGATGATATTAAGAAGCACAAAAAAGATGTAGTAGGTAAAGCTATTAAAACTATATTGTATGCCTCTTTAAAGAATCAGAAAGTTAAAGCTGATTTCATAATATTAGATGAGTGCCATGCATTAACACCCAAGAGAGTTGACGCTCTGTTGCACATTGTTAAGCAAGGTACTCGGATAATATTCTTGTCTGCTACTATCCCAGAAGAGAAAAAGCTTTTAATGGATCAGTTTTGTGGAAATAGAATACATTATGATATTATCACATTAAATGACGCGTTCAAGCTTAAATTATTGCCAGAACCTTCATTGGTGGTGCATAAGATGAGACTAAACACTAAAGTTGTTGGTGGAAAGCTTTGGCAATTTGTAGCCAGGAAGCCTAAAGGTAAGGTTAATAATGGATTTGTTTATTGTAGTCATAAAATGATGTACAATACTATGAAGAATACTCCCAAGGATTTTGGGGTTATTTGTACTGGTACAGAGCAAGAGCATTATGAAGCTATGTCTAAACAGATGTCTTATTATTACGAATTATCACAAGATTATTCAATAGCGTATCCAATACGAACTGGGTGCAGGAACAAATATCTTAACATAGCCTTAAATAGAAAGAAATTTCTAGCTGAGGTTAAAACACAATATGTTTCAGATCTAGTGGGTGAATTTAGAACTAGTAAGTCTAGGTTTATTTGCTTTACAGGATCTATTAAACAAGTACAAGAACTTGGTTCAAACAGTGCTGTTCATTCAAAGAACACTAACGAAAAGAACCAAGAGCTTATAGATTGCTTTAATAGACTTGAATGCGATGAGTTGTTTGCTGTTAAGATGTTACGAGAAGGTGTGAACCTTACTCAGATTGAAAAAGGGATTATAACACAATTAGATAGTGGTATTGGTTCATTTTTTCAAATGTTAGGAAGATGCCTTAGATACGAGTTTCCTGAAATGCATATAATTGTAGTTCAGAATACACAAGATCAGGTATACTTTGATAAGTCAATGAAGGGGTTTAACGAAAAATATATAACATGGCGTTAAAGAGAAGAATAGAAAAAACCTACAGTCTTGAAGAGATGTTTTTTATAATTAATAAAGAATTTATTAATTTTCATAGCAAAACTGGTGATCCAATAGCTCATTATGTAATAAGCCCAACTTGTTTTCAAAATGAAGATAAAGTGTGGTTAGTTTATGATTCAAGATATAATGTTGACAATGATGATGATAATGACCTTGAAGATAAATTAGGTGTATATTACGGTAAAACAATAATTGAAGCCGTCACTAAATGTTTTATAGATTTTAGGAAAAATGGATAATATTGTTCTACCAATTGATGATATTGTTAAGAATGGTTTATCAATAAATGAATACTTGCTTTTATATGATATCTCTAACACGAGTATTATATCTGGGTTAATTAATTGTGGTATTACCGAATTAGTTAGTTTAGAAAAGAAAGGATTCATTAAAATACTAAAAGACAAAGTTTATCTTAGAGACAAGGCCTCTGTATTTTTTGTGGAGACTGAAGATCATTTTGTCACTTGGTTGAACATTTACCCAACAATGGTTAAAAAGACTCATGGAGGTAAAAGAGCTTTATCTCCTGCTTCTGCTACTACAATACTAGGCAGGAAGTTGGCAAAGAAATGGAATCAAGTATTTAAGAAAGATGTTGAAGCGCAGTTAGATGCAATCAAAGTTCTTGAATTAGAGGTTAAAGATAAGACTAAGTCTGGAGATTTAGAATATATGGTTGAAGCTGCAAGGTGGCTCAACGAAGGGTATCACGAGAAGTATTCATACCTACTCGATGAAGATACAAGTACTAATAAATATGAAAATGAAGATTATTTATAATGAATAAAACATGGAAGAAAGCAATGAATTTAAAAAAAGAAAAGAATCTTTGAATGAAAAAGTTAAAACACCAACTCAATCTCAACTTTTATATCAATTAAAGTTTCATGAAAGATATTGGTGTAGTATTTCTTATAAAGATATATTGAGAATTCCTGGAGGTTGGATTTATTCAGATTGGAACTCAGCCAGTAGTTCGCCTATGAACGGAATATTTGTTCCTTTTAATAATGAATTTATGTAAATTTAAAAATTAATATAATTATGGGAATTAAAACATTTTTTAAAATACTGGAAAAATTGTATTCTCCAGATTTTGATAAAGAAGGAAAATGGATTATAGGATTTGGTGTAAAATACTATTGTCAAGCTACAACATTTAGTTTTGAAGTATATAGGCAGGAAGAGGCTTATACTGGAAAACCATTTTTTAAGTCTGATACTTATAGTTTCTGGATGAATAAAGAAACTAGATTAGAGATAATGAGAGAAATTGATGAAATCGCTGAAAGGCATAAATAATTAATTATGGCAAGAGCATTTAGATGTAAAGGATGTGGTACTGGATACAGCACCACTGGCGATGATGTCCCGCCAAGTCCTAATTGGTATGATGGACATGTTTGTGAAATGATAGAGGTTGAATTCTTCATTGTTGATAAAACAACCTATACTGCAGGGGATAAAGTTAAAAGTAAATTAGAACCATTTGAACCTTCAAGGCTTGATGTAGATTCAGTTAAAGATTTTAATAGTAAACAAGAAGCTAAGAAAAGAGCTGCTGGATATATGAAGTTAAAGAAATCTCAATGCCAAGGTCATTCCGAATACTCTGAAGAACAAGAAGAAGAGGCAGAGAATAGATTAAAGATTATTGCTCAAAATGGACCAAGTGGGTTACATTATGGGAATGATAATGATGCTAATCTTGCTAATTTTCAAATAAAAAAGAAGAAGAGTTTGATGTTTAGAAAGGAGGATTTGCATGAGTGATATTCAGCCAATCGGTAAAGTAAGAAAGAGATTGAATGGGTTGATTAATATTAAGACTAAAAAAGATTCTGGTCAAATATTTTGTATCCCATTTACGAACTACCCTAAATTAGCCACATCTGTTCCAGGAATAGTTCCAGGAATGATTACTATGATTACAGCTGGGTCTGGTGTTGGTAAGACTCAGGTAACAAAAGCTCTAGCCGTTAGAGAACCACTAGAATATGCGTTGAAGACAGGTCTTAAGTTAAAGATCTTTTACTTCGCCCTAGAAGAGTCTCAGCAAGAGTTCATTGATACTATGATATGTAACTTTATATCAGCACGATGTAACATTAGGATGGATCTTTTAACCCTTCAGGGTTATAGGGAAAAATCTCTTGATCAAAGTAGCATGGATCTTATTGCGGCTCATATTGATGACATTGAGGCTCTTCTTGAAAGTGTAGAAATCATTGATTCAGTATATAATCCTACAGGTATTTATAAGTATTGTAGAGATTATGCTGATAAAAATGGTACACATGTCTATGAAGATCGCGAGTTCATTAAAAAGAAGTCAAGTGGTAAAATAGAAAAGTCCATAACTAAAGTGTACAGCCATTACATACCAAATGATCCTGACGCAATAACTATTGTTATTGTTGATCATATTAGTCTACTTACACCCGAAAAGGATAAGGAAACTGGTAGAATGAAGTCTCAACATGAGACTATGGCACAATGGAGTACAAATTATGCGTTAAAGCAAATAACTAAACACTGGAATTGGTCTGTTGTAAATGTAATACAGCAAGAGCAATCAGGTGAGAAGGAACAGTTTACCAACAAAGGAGAGAGTATTCAGAAGAAAACTGAACCTTCTTTAGCTGGGTTTGCTAACAATAAGGAAATACAGCGTGACGCTAAAGTTATTATTGGTGTTTACTCACCAGATAGGTATGGATTTGAGAATTATCATGGTTACGACATAAGAAGGTTTAGAGATACTTTTAGAGCTATTAAGATTCTTAAAAACAGATTTGGAGCACCCAATAAGTATCATCATATGTTATTTGATGGAGCAACAAATAGATTTAAAGAGTTGCCAAAAGCAGACGCAAGAAATGAAATGCTTCCTTACGAGCAGTCAGCAGATAAATTACTAGGAAGAGTGGGTAAGCCAAGAACCCAGCAAAATTTTGGACAAACAAATTAATTAATTAAAACAGAAATTATGTTAAATTTTAAAGTGGATGTTGTAAAAAAGCATCAAAGTAATAGTGACAATGCGTTATCTATATTTAATAAGACATTGGATAATATAGATTCAGCTCAACAGAGTATTGAAGGTGATATTAATGCAGCTCAGGCTACAATTGATGCTGCTACAATAGAGAAAAAAGCTTTAGAAACTATTCAGGTTCGTAATGCAAAACTTAGTAGTAAAATCCGCAAATTCTTTTCAGAATAATGTACAATTTATTCAAAAAAGACAGTAAAGGTAAAATTAGGTTTCTTGATATTGACACAGATGGGGCTACTATAGTTCAAATATCTGGAGTTATAGGTGGAAAACATGTGACTAATGTCAGCATGTGTGAAGCTAAAAATATTGGTAGATCTAATGAAACCTCTGCTGAAGATCAAGCATTATTAGAAGCTAGTGCTAAATTTGTAAAGAAACTTAAGGAAGGTTACTTTACAACACAGCAAAAAGCAATTGACGAGGTGGTTATTCTTCCTATGTTAGCTAAAGTGTTTGGAAAAGAGGAGAAGAAAGTAGCTTATCCTTGTTACGCACAACCAAAATTAGACGGTATGCGCGGACTAGGTGATTGCAAGAATGCTACTTTGACGTCAAGATCTGGCAACAAGATTGAGACATTAGATCACATTACAAGTCAGCTTCCTTATATGGGAGCTATACTTGATGGAGAATTGTATGCTCACGGTGAAACATTTCAAGAAAACATGAGAATGATAAAGAAATACAGACCAGGTAAAACTGAGAATGTTAAGTATCATGTTTATGATATCGTTATAGATAAACCATTCTTTGAAAGACTTGGAATTCTTACACAAATGTGTCAAAATAATCCTCAAATAGAAATAGTTTCTACAGAAATTATCAGGAATAAAGAAGAATTAATGGCTTTTCATGCTTTCAATATCTCTGAAGGATACGAAGGAACTATTGTTCGTCACAGTGATGAAGGGTATAAACTTAATGGAAGAAGCTCTAGCTTATTAAAATTGAAAGATTTTACTGACTTAGCACTTGTTCTTAAAGATGTGATTCCTTCAGAAAAAAGACCTACACATGGTAAGCCTATATTTGAATGGAAAGGAGCAACTAATGATGAAATAGGTGCAGGAATATCACTATCACACGAAGAAGCTGAAGACTTGCTAGCAAATAAAGCTAAGCACATTGGCAAAACATGTGAATTAAGATTTTTTGAGTATTCTGACACAGGAGTTCCTAGACATCCAGTAATGTATGGATTTAGATTAGATAAATAATATGGACTCTTTTCAAAAACAAGTAGTATTATTCGTAGAGCTTTCTATTCTTATTCAAAAGAAATGTATTGAACATAAGTCTATTTTTAAAGAAAATTGTTTTAATGAATTATTTGTTGATGACAAAAAAGGTGTAGCTACAATTTATTATGGTTCAAAACATAATGCATGGTCTGTTAAGTTTGATGGCTATGAATATAATGACTATAAAACAGCTATTGAAATAGATGTGTCAAAAGTGACATTAATTGAATTTTCACATGCAGTTAATTGCCTTAGAGCTTATCATGATAATTTTGAAGATATAATTGCGCCAAAAAGAAGAACTTTTAATTTTAATAAATAATGGCAGGAGATAGATTTAATACAGGTAAGTTAAAATGGAGTTTAGTGTCGTGGAAGGCGCTTGCTCCAATGGTTAGAGTTCTAATGTTTGGGGCCCACAAGTACACTACGTTTAAAAGAGATGATGGGAGCATTGCAAAAGGTGATCAAATCTCCAAAGAAGACTCAAAGGGACTTGAAGTTGTAACTAGCGGGGCTAACAATTGGAAGAAAGGACTTAAGTGCACAGAAGTAACTGAGAGCCTTCAAAGACACCTTAATGCATTTATTGATGGTGAAGATAATGATCCTGAGAGCAAGTTATCTCATGTTGGACACATATTGTGTAATGCAATGTTCTTGTCTTATATGAGCATGTTTAAAAAGGATATGGATGACAGATACATTGATTTAAATATAAAAGAAGATGAATAGTCAAATTTTATCATACGTTAGACCCTTTAAAGCAATACTAGCTATTGATTTTGACGGAACTATTTGTATGAGTGATTACCCTGCGTTAGGGATGCAGCGCAAAGACGCTGGTGTATATATGCGTAAGCTTGCAAAAGATGGATACGGAATAGTTATAAACACATGTAGAGAAGGAATTGCTTTATCTGATGCAATCAAATGGTTGCACAAGAACGCGATACCTTATCATTATGTTAATTGTAATTTTCCTCATCTAATTGAGATGTACGGTGCAGACTGCAGGAAAATTTCAGCAGACTTATACATAGATGACAAGTGCCTAACAGGGCTTCCAGAATGGGGAGATATTTATAAAATTATTAACAATGAATACTTTGTATAGTTGTGTAAAACAATTATTTATCGTATCTTTAAAATTAAAATAACAGTATGGCAAAACCAAATTTTTTTGAGAGAAAAGAAGCTAAAATTCCCGTTGGAACATTTAGTGAATTTAATCACAAAGAGGAGAATGATTTCACAGCAAGTGGATTAAGTAAAGATACAGAAGGATTTCAACAAAGGAATGACGCATTCTTTGATGACATGAATTTTCTTCGTAAAGATGAAAATGATGGCAATCCAGTAAGTTTAGTTACTGAGTCTGTTGAAAGAAACTTTTCAAGTAGAGAAATCTCTTTTTTACTAGCAAAAACAATAATGGCTGAAATGCTTGATTCAGCAAAAGCACAAATAGAAAAAAATGGCAAATAAAATTTTAGTAACTGGTTATAGTGGGACAGGGAAAACGTATTCATTAAGAAATGTAGATCCTAAAACAACTTTCATCATATGTCCAGATGAAAAAGCTCTACCATTTAGAGGTTGGAAAAAGAATTATACATCGAAGAGTCCAGACACTTTAAAGAAAGGTGCTTTTGACCCATTTGCAAATAATTTCCTCAAGACAACTGACTGGGAAAAAATTAAGAGCGCTATGGCATTTGTAAGTAGCAAAAGGCCTGATATCAAAACTGTTGTAATTGATACAATTACATACGCAATGATTGCTGAGTTTATGGCTAAAGCTAAAACAGTAGGTTTTGCTAAGTTTACTGAAATGGGTGATAATGTTTACAAGACATTAAAATCTATTGATGGTCTTAGAGAAGATTTAACTGTAATAGTTATGGCTCACACAGAAACAAAAAGTTTCAACGGTGTTGACAAAACTGTATTTGGCGTTCCAGGAGGAAAGTTAGTGCAAGATGTTGTTAAGCCTGAAGGGATGTTTTCTGTTATATTAGAAACTGTAGTAGAAAAGAAAGGTAATGATGTTAAGTATGGCTTCATGACTGAAAACAATACAGTTAATATGGCAAAAAGCCCTCATGAAATGTTCAATTCATCTATCATAGATAATGATATGCAATTAGTGTTGAACGCAATGAAAGCGTACGAAGAAGGAGAGTAAGATAGTATTAAATACGTAGGGCACCTAATGTCCGTATTTAACTTAATAAAAGCACAGGAGGTGAAAGCCCTCCTTTTTAATTTAAATCATAAAAAAACAAAAGATTATGAACATTGTATTTGGAACTAAAAGATTAATTCAATCAGAAAGAAGTGCTTCAGTGGAGAAGTACGAAAGTAGAGCAGTAGTAACTATCGAATGTGCAAAAGGGCACAAGAAAGCTAGAAGAATATTATTTAACACAACAGCATCTAGATTATTAGGTTTAGAGCCTGGAGGAGTTCAAGAAGTAGTGTTTGCTCCAATTGAAGATACTCGTCAAATATTGATTGCTAATTTAGCAACAATTGAAGAGGAAGCAAGAGGTGAGATGGTAACTTACAGAACTTCTAAGAATAAAGTGTCTTTTGGAGATGATTCTACTGAGAAAGGAAAGGCTGCAACTACATCATTTATGTGTAAAGAGCTGTTCTCTTTCTTTGGAAAAGATGATACTACAAACTTAGAGTTTGAGTTGATGACATTTCCTTCTGAAAATTTAGAGGCATTTTCATTAGAAGCTATTGGGTCATCAGATTTAGCTGGTTCAATTGAAACTAACAATGAAACTATCGCTATTGAAGACGTTATTGGTTCAGTTCAAGAAACTATAGCTAAACAAGAAGAGGATAATCCAGTTATGGAAGTTGAAGTTATAGCTGAAGAGATTGTTACTGAAGAGGCTCCAATATTTAAGAGAGCTCAAGAAGTTGTCGTTGCAGAACCAGTAGGTTTAGCCCCAAGAGCTACAGCTAATGAATGGGAATTATAGTAAATCTAGTAAAATAAGTAAAATAATTATTAATTAATTTTAAAAGTATAAAATTATGAGTGCATTTGGCGCAGAAGTAGAAGTAAAAGAAGGATCAGCAGTAAAATTATATACTGGAGCTGAAAACTTTAAAGTAGTAGCAGTTAATCCAACAAAAACTGAGTTGGAAACTATGTATGGTCGTGAATTAAACTTCACTCCTGAGTATGTTGGTTTAACGAAGGTTACTGATGGTGATGGTGAAAGAGAAGTTCCTCAAGTTAGATTAGATTTTTTCTTAGCTAATGAGGATAATTCTATTACCACAAAGATTCAGTTCTATGTAGGGAATACACACCACAAATCAGCAAGTGGTAAGTATAAATGTATCAATTCTTTTGGAAAAGATGCATGGTTGGATGAGGATGCTGTTAAAAATCAAACGGCACCAGACAATATGCAATGGTACAATGTTGATGGAGTTAAGGTTGCAAGAAGAGGTGAAGTTGAATTAATCTCTTTCTTAGTAAACTTGTTGAACTTACCCTTCAACTTAAGTAAAGTTGCAGATGTATCTGAAGCTTACGCTAGAATTGACAAAACTGAATGGGAAACTATTTTTGGTGGAGATGTATCTTTACTTAGAAAGCTTGTTGACAGCACTAACAATAAAGTTGGAGTGTTATTAGGCGTTAAAACTAAGGGAGATGGTAAATTAGTTCAAACTTCTTTAAATAAGCACACTTTACGTCAATTTACAATATCTAGCACTAAAGCTGACAAGTACAAGTACTTACTTAAGGATTTAGATTCAGCAGTAGCTGCAGGTGCATTAGGTAATGTAAATTTTGGACCAAGAGATTTAATTTGTCGTGAGCATGAGCTTACACCAACAGTTATCTCTGATAGCAATTCTAATCAAATGGATGTATTTGCTACAGCAACTCCATCTAGTGATTCGGATCTAACTGCTGATGCAGCTGGAGCTGAATGGTTTGAAGAAGAGATGCCTAATTTAACATAGTCTTATCCAGAGTAAATTATACAGGGGTTACAGAGATGTGACCCCTTTTTATTAATCTTAATACTATATTATGTTCGGTAAAGGTAAAGAAGTAAAAAAGCTTCCTAATTCATCAGATATATTAAAACATGTCTCAGATATAGACATATTTGAAATGTATTTAGGTGAAATTCCAAGGAAAGCTATAAGTAGTCCATTAAGGGAAGATACTAAACCATCATTCAGCTTATTTATGAGCAAAGAGCATGGCAAGGTATTCTTTAAGGATTTTGGTACAGGTGATACAGGTGATTGTTTCTTGTTTGTTATGAGGTTGTTTAAATTAGGCACAAAGTCTGAGACGTTTCTAAAGATTGCAAGAGATTTTAATCTTACAGATTATGAGCTGGAACCAACGTCTTATAATACTTCTCCAATACGGAACACTAGTACTATAAAAAAGAGTAATAAGAAAATTACTTCAAATAGATTGAGAGTAAGCGTAACTATAAGGCCATGGCAGATTCGGGATAAAAATTATTGGAGTAAAAAGTATGGATTGAGCCAGGCTCAGTTGGAATACTGCAAGATCTACCCAATATCCCATTTCTTTATTAATGGTACTTGTACAAAAGCTCAAAATTTAGCATATGCATTCGTAGAGGGTAAAGATGGTAATCAAACATTTAAGATATACCAACCTTATGCCGACCCAGAGAATAAATGGTTCAATAACAATGACTATTCAACGTGGGAGCTATGGACACAAATGCCAGAGACAGGAAATACTTTAATTATAACTAGTAGCCGCAAGGATGCAGCTGTAATAAAAAGCTTATTCTCATCTGAAGTAATTACATCGTGCTCACTACAAAGTGAAGGAGTTAGTCCTAAGCAAAGTGTTGTGGACGAATTAAAAAGTAGATTTAAAAGAGTTTTTGTTATGTATGACAATGACTTTAATAGTAAAGAGAATAGAGGTAGAATCGCAGGTGCAAAAGTTGCAGAGTCTACAGGTTTCATTCAAATTGAGATACCAGACGGATGTAATGTTAAAGATCCATCAGATTATATCGATAAGTTCGACGCATTATCATTAACTAAATTAATCTTAGGTTTAGTGAACAATTAATCAGACTAAGAAAACAAACATAACATATTAAAAATTAAGACCATGATTACAAGAACAATTTCAACAAATTTGATGAAAAAACTAGAGACATTCAAAGTAATGGCTTTAGGTGAAGCAGTAAACACTCCTATTTTATTAATAGGCCCTCCAGGGGTAGCAAAAACTGCAGCTGTAATTGATTTTGCAACTGCATCACTAGGAACTATTGGTGATGATGATTTATTCTTATTAGAAACGGATGAAGGAACAAGAAGTAACGCCGTAAAGGGTAATATTGACTTGGAAGCTCTTACCACTACCAATAAGTATAAAATTGACTCTCCTATAACTACCGCAAAAGTAGTTGTTATTAATGAGATTGACAAAGCTTCAGCTTCGTTAAGAAACTCATTATTAGGTATTATGAATGAAAAAGTTTTATTCAACGGAAAGGAGAAGATTAACTGTCAATGGAACAACTTTATTGCAACATGTAATGAGATTCCAGATGATGAAAAAGACTCTCCATTTTGGGATAGATTCTTAATCACACATGAAGTTGGTAGATTGTCTAGAACAGATATGATGAAGTATTATTCTAAAGGAGGCAAGGCTTTCTCTCAGAATCATAATATTAGTATACCTGAAGAGGCTGATATTAATGGAATTACATTAGACGAAGAGAAGTTGAAGAAAGTATTAGATGTTGCTCACTCAGAGTTATCTGATAGGGCGCTATCTTTTTTACCAACTCTTATTAAGAATGTAATGTGTGTGTGGAGTATGAATGCTGATAGAGCAATGGTGAAAACTGTTGAATTATTGCTTAGTAAATCTGTAGCTAAAGAATTAGCTAAGACTCTTGTTCCTAAAGAAGTTAGAGAAATCTATGATCTTATTGACGCAATTGGTCAATGTGCATCTAATGCAGAGTATAATAAGCAGTACGATAGATTAGAGCAAGCTTATGCTGTAGCAAGCAAGGCAGGATTGGTTAATGATGTTGATGCTATTGATATCCAAGAGAAAGTTGCTACTGAAGAGGCTAAATTAGATTTCTTGAAGTCTGATGATAATGAGGCAGCAATCTTAAACTCATAGTCATGAATCTTTTCTCTAGAAAGAGTGGAAATGTAAGCAGGGGTATAAAAGCCCCTACTTATGATCCATACAATAGATACAAAAATACTGGCGACGGGCTTTTTGGATTCAGGAAAGATAATCATGTGATTATGCCAGGTGTTACTTCGTACGAAGAATTTAAACTTGCAAAAGTTAAAGACTATGTAGAAAAGAAGACTGGAAAACCTTGTACATTATCACAAGAGCTTATTAATGATATTTACAGCATCTATGTTAACGGTGACGTTAAGAGAAGACCTGAAAATGGATCTAATAAGATTAGACACAAAGTTTTGGATAAAGTTTATGATTCACTTACCAAGGTTGTTACAGTTGATTCACCTTTATATACTCAAATGTTAGCTAGAGAAC
>TARA_R110000822_G_scaffold4319_1_pt1 | contig 12481 bp, 9 predicted proteins | sample TARA_R110000822 | Tara Oceans TARA_R110000822 (sample SAMEA4397666) | marine metagenome | biome: Polar Biome; feature: [SRF] surface water layer (ENVO:00010504); material: water (ENVO:00002006), including particulate matter (ENVO:01000060) such as... | depth 5 m | reverse complement strand
ATCACCCTTACTAGTACCGGGCTTTACTCTAGACCCACCACCTTTAGCTTTACCAGCCTGTCCATAGCTGACACGCTTACCACTGGCTGTTACCTTAACCTTTGCTTTACCTTTCCTAGGCTTTGCCATAAGCTAAATCCTTACCTGTTTGTACAACCTCTGAAGAGTAAGGTTGTTTTCCATTTTCCATGTGTATAATAGCTTGTACTAAAAAAATATAGTCCTCTTCATTAAGAACTTCTAAACTATTCTTTCCTACTTTAGATGATACAAAGTTTATATAGGCTTCTGTGTCGTTTTCAATAGGTGGAGCCCATCTGTTTATAATTCCTTCTATGGTATTAAGATTATATTTATCATTGTATGTTTTAAGAATTTTAAACATAGCTCTGATACCATACTCAGGTGTAGAGAACTGGGAAAACTCCTCGTCTTTGGACTGGTCTTTGTCCAGACCATCCCAGTCTATACCGTGTCTGATGTTTCCGGGATTGTTATTTCTTATTCCTCTACTCATTTTCTTAAACGATCTAATTGTCCAGCATTTTTAGAACCACTTAATAACTTTGCAGTAGCAAACACAGTACTAACCTCATCTTTTAATAAAGCTTTTTTAAGATCTTCAACAGTATACTTTTTTGTAATATCTAAACCATTTCTCTTTAAAACTACTTGAGCTTTACTATTTGGTTTATTAATTAAACTAGAGTTATCTATTAAAGACTGTGCTGTTTTAGGTTCAACTTGATGTATACCTCTAGCAGGACCACCTTCACGTTGTACTTTTTCTGTACCACCAGCACTTTCAGCAACAGCTATTTGAATCATATGTTCTGTTAATATACTAACATCAGTACCTTCATCTCCTGCAAAAACTTCACCTACTACAGATCTAATAGTTTCTACTACATCTTCAGACATTTTATCTGTATTTGTAAGTACCTGTCTAACAAAGTTTGCTTTTTTAATTGTATCGTCTTCACCTTGATAAGCAACTCCCCATAAACTTGAAACATTTATTGGATTTATTTCTACAGGAGCAGGCTCAGACTCTGTTACAGGAGCAGGCTCAGATTCTGTTACAGGAGCAGGAGTAGGCTCTGTTACAGGAGATGTAGCGTCAGCTACAGTAGCGTTACTTAAAGGAGGTGTAGCATTACTTAGAGGGGGTGTAGCTTCTTCTACTGTACTACTATCTCTTCCGGGAATCCTTAACTTAAAAGACTCCATTGGTGTAGGTAAAAGAGCACTCCAATTAACTTCACCTATCTGAACCCAAGGACCGTTATCTTCCCAACTAATAGGTCCTTCATCATTTGTAAATGTTCCAAATAAAGGTCTTGATTCTGTTTTATTATCAGATGTTGTTTGACGTATTTGATCAAACGTATTAACAAATACTTTTCTTATTTGAGTAGGACTCTCTGTAACTCCTAAATAGTCACTAAGTCTTATTGCTCCATTAGTTAAGTTGTTAATAGTTTCTGTTAGCTTTAAAGCTTTACGTCCTGAACTAGTTAATTTTACTGTACTTCTTCCTTCTGTTAATAAATTAGTTCCTGTAGCAGCTTCTATACCTAAAGACATTGCTTTTTGGTACTCTTTATCTGAGTCACTCATTGGTAATTCAGATTTAGACTGAGGTTTTTCAATAACTTTAAGAGTACCGTTATCACTAATAACGTCTATTGAATTAGAATCATCTACTACTAAATCTGCTAAGTCTTTCATATCTTTAGTTATAGTTATATTTGTACTTTTTGCTAACTCGCTTGATATAAAACCAGCAGCTTCTGGATCAACTATACTTAAAGTTTTTAAATTATCTATACTTCCCTTATTGGTTAATTCATTTACAAGTTTCTGAGTATTATCCCAGTTACTAGTAACTGCATCATTTGGAAGTAAAATTGATACTGCCCTACCATATAACTCAGCTTTCTTTTTTTGATTATCTCCTTCACTGTTAGGAGAATTAAGGTTATCTGCATTTGTACTTCCAGTAAAATTAACATTATTATTAGAAGCTTGAACACCTCTTAATATAGCTGTAGCTTGAACAGCGTGTTCTGGGGTATTTGTTTTAGAAAGATCTAATGGGTCTTTACCTGTAATATCTTTTGTTGCTTTTTCAAAACCCCAGTTTGTAGTTCCCGGAGGTGCGTCAAAATTTTCAGCATAAGCTTTAGCCTCATTCATTATTTCAGTAATACTAGTATCACTACTTGATAAAAATGCAGCTGCTCCGGGTCCTCCTAAAACTTGTGTAAGATACATCATTTGTCTTGCATTTGCGTTACTAAACATTCCTTTTTTAAACAATTGTGAAGACACTTCATTAAAATCTCTTAAAGATTGAGAAGCTCTTGCAAGTCCTGCTGCAGAAGATATATCTTTTATGTTAAGAAGGTCCATCCACTCTTTAGCATTTTCTTTAACACCAGCTGTGAGTAAATCTATTTCTGTTTCATTAAGACTTGTGTATTTACCTCTAACATTACTTTCAATATTTGAAATGCTGTTAGAAAAATTTTCAAAAGCTAATTTACTATTAGCAGGATCTACAGTACGTAAATCATTATATGATTTTTCTATTTCTTGAAGTACTACACTATCCATATATTCTTTTCCTTCCTTAAGAATATTGAACATACTGCTTCTTACACGTTCTCCCGAAGCAAAAGGAGCTTTACTACCTTTAGCATTAATTGAATCTGTAGTAAGACCTATGTTGTTAAATTGAGCACCTTTTTGAATTGTAGCGTCTTTGTCTATTGCACCTGAAGAAGTTAATACAGGAGTTATTTGTAGTACTGTTGCATCATATAAGTCATCTCTTTTCTTAATAGAAGCTATTTCTGCTTTTGCATTAGCTGTTTGTAAAGTGCCAGCAGGATCACCGTATACTTTATCAATAACAGCAGTAGCTCTTCTACTAGGATTATTTTCTCTAAGTTTACGTTCATCAGAAATTTGTTTAAGAGCAAGTAACTGACCTTTTGAAGTGTTAGGAGGTATTACCTTACCTTGTTTACCGTATTCACTTATAACCTTTTGTTTAAAATCTGGATCAGTCATTGATCCTACAACAGAATCTTCTCTAAGAGATTTAGCTTCATTAAAAGCATTAAGAGCGTTAGTTTCACCTACTAAAGTAGAAGTGTTAGCTGCTACATTTCCTAAATTAGTAAGAGCTACACCTGCTGTTTTATCTGCAGTTGTGTTGACATAGGTTCTAGTTTGCTGAGCAGCCCTATCATCTATTTCACCAATTTTTGTTGTTAAAGCTACCATATCTAGTTTCCTTTTACTGCGTCTAAGGCTTCAGGGCCAAACATTTTAAGATATTGTATAAATAATTTTTGTTCTTTGTTTGATGAAGCTTTGTTTATTACTCTATTCATAATATTAACTCTGTCTGAATCATCATCTACTGTATTAAGAATAGTATTTTTTGTATAATCAAACAATTGTATATTATCTTCTGCAACAGATTGTCTTAAAGATCTGACTAATGTATCTACGTGTTTACTATAAAGTTTTTTATTGTCCATAACTAATTCTTGTATAGCTCTAATGTCTTGTGTTATTGAAGGATCAAATCCAAATAGAATACCAATAGATTCCCAGTTACTAAGATCTTTGGCTTTAGGTCCAAGTAGTCTATCATAGTAAATACCTGTTTTCATAGCCATATAAGTACGTTCTGCTCTTGAGTATGAAGCAACGTTTGTACGGAAGAAACTAGCAAACGATTCAGTAGCCATATCAAAACCATTTTTAGTAGTAATACTAGAACCTACAGCTGATAAGGTAGTAAAGATATTAACAATACCTTGTATGTTTTCAGAAGCTGTAGAAAGAGGAGCAGACTCGACAGTAAGAAGTTTATCCCAGTTATCTATGTCTGCTAGGTTAGTAATAAGTTGACCCCAACCAGCATTAGTAAGTCCTAAACCTGTACGATAATGTGTATTAACATCAAGACCTAAACTTGTTAAAAACACACCATCTATAAATCCTTTTTCAACAACTTTTAAAAGATCTTGATTTATATCTTCACCAAATTGATTTTTATATTCTTCTGCTATATAGTTTATAAAACTAAATCCTGAACTTATACCAACTGTACCACCTACACCATATAAAGCTAATTGACCAAGAGCTATTCTAGTTGATTCTGCTTTTGTAAAATTCTTAGATCCACCTACCATTGTAGGAAGCCATGACTCCATGTTACGAGCTTGGTATCCCCAAAACTGAGTAATAGTACCACTAATACCACGCTGCCAAGCAGCTTGATCTACTCTGTTCATACTTAATGCAAGAGTTTCACCTCTGGTACGTATAGTGTCTATAACATCATCAGTAATCTTAGCTGTTTTATTTCCTGACTTCCACTCAAGATAAGCTGTAGTAGTTGCTGTTATCTTATTAAATCTTTCTGACTCTAAAAAAGGAACAGCACCGTACTCAATAAGTTTAGAAGCTACATTAGCAGAAGAAAAACCTTTAGTTAAGTTTTGATCAGCCAAAGTACCTGCACCTATTCTCCATGATGCTGATCTATTTACAACATCAAAAGCTTCTTTAACTACCTTACTATTTATTCCCGGAAGAACACGTATTACAGAACTAGAAATTTTACCAAGAGTAGTTGGGTTTTCAGAAAACAACATCATTCTAAGATAAGGAGTTAAAGCTGCTGCTCTAGGGCCATGTATAGGAGAAGCTGTTGCTATAAGTACACTGGTTTGAAGCTGAGTAAAAGGTTGTGATAGGTTAAACATACCCATTTTTTCAGTATAAGTTACCCATCTAGCAAAAGTAACAGGATCTGCATCTTTAAGATTTTTTGTAACACGTTCAGACATACCTAACTTAGGTAAAATAGCATCCATAGTAGAAGCAATAACACCCTTCATTACTTTTTCACCAGCTGTAGGTGTATTAAGAATACGTTTGTAATGCTCTTGCATAACTTCAGCTTGTCTAATTAAAGTTATTGCTTCATCTGAGTTACTAGAAAGATATTCAGGATTTTCAAAATGTTGTTTAGGTGTTTTATTTTTATAATCTTTTAATACACCTTGAAAAGTCTCAGCAAACTTTTCAATTTGTTTATCTCTCCATGTTTGAACTGTCATATTTTTAACAGCCCTAGTAAGAGACTTTGAAGCAGACTCAATAGGGTTAATAACAGGAGCAGCTTCACCTGTAAAATCTTTTAATCTTTCACCACGCCTAGACTGTTTAGATCCTCTGGTTTTAATTAGTCTTTGCATAGAGTTGCCCATTTTAAGATCTTCAGCAAGTGCAGTAGCTTTACCTTCGTTAACTAATTTATTAACAGATAGTAAATCATCACCGTCTTGAACTACTTCAAAAGGCATATTAAGATTTTTAGGTCCTACAAATTTAGTATAAGAATCAATAGTATTAAAACGTCCTGCTGTTGCCAAAGACATTTCTTTATCTGTACCAGAAGCGATAGCTATTTTTCTACCTGATTCCATTTCTTCAGCGTACTTAACAGACTCTGCTTTAGTAGCTACACCGTAAGTTTTAGGAGCAAGCATAATTTTTACACCTTCACCAGTAGCTGGGTTATAACCGGGGCCATCTCTTAATCTTCCTTGTTTAACATAAAAGCCTTCTTGATAATGTAAACGTCCACCCGGAAGATACTCTAGTTGTACTGGATTAAGTGCTGATACTTTTAAGTCACGCTTTTTAGATATAATAAACTGAATAGGATGTGTAGATGTCATGTCTCTTGCACCTTCAAGAGCTACTATTTCGTATCCTTGTTTTTGTAATTTTGCTAGTTCTTCAGAAGATAAATTGTTTAAGTACTTTCCTGTAGAGCCATTAAAAATAGATTTATTAGAAGGGTCAGTTATTTCTTTTACAATTCTTCCATTAAAATCCCCTATCTCTTTAGATAAAGCAAAAGTACTTTTTAATTCAACAGTTCTAAAACCTTGTCTTTCTAGTCTACCGTAGCGTAAACCATTATCAATAAAGTAATCAATGTCATCCATTCTACGAAGAGCATGATAAGCAGAAATTTGTTTATCATTTAATTTATAATTATACTTAAGTTCTTTAAATGGAATCCATTTTTGTTCATTACGACCTAACTCAAGAACTTCAGATAAATGTGCTTTTTCATCTGTACTTAATTTATTAACTTTTTTAATAAGTTGCTTACCTATAAAAGTAGTTTGTTCTCTTGATGCTAAAGTTAAATGAGCAGCTTTTTGAGTAGCTTTATCTACTAACTGATTAGTATTAACGAACCAACGTCTTAAACCACCAGCCGCAGCTATATCACTTTTATCGTATGCTAAAACAAAATCACCATGATTTTCTAAACGTCTATCTATTTTAAAAAACCAAGTACCATTTTCTGCAAAAGGAACTATAGATGCATCTTTTATTTTCATTTTTTCTGCAGCAGCCATAGCTGACTCTGAAGTAGGAAATCCTTTATTTCCTTCAGCACCATAAGAAACTCTGTACAATGGATTACCTACAATATCACTAGTAATTTGATCAGACCTCATTACCACACCTATATCTGCAGGTATTTTTTTAGTACCGTAGTATACATCTTCAACTAAGTTTTCTCTGGCAGTAATTAAAGCTTGAGCTTGTTGCTCAGGATCTAAGTATTTATTAGTAGGAGCATTAGTAAACTCATCAACTAAACGTTCAGTATCTTGTAACTCTGAATCAAGTCTTCCACTTAATCCTACAGACAATTCAGGATCAGGTAGTAGTGATGATTCTACAGTTAAATCTGCAGCTTCAGCAGCAGCTTCAGAATTTCTACTTATTTCTCCAGCATCAACACCTTCTTCTATAGCTTGTACTTGTGTTACAGCGTCTTTTCTGTCTCCTGATTTAGCACTAATAGTAGCTAATCTACCTTTTTGTAAAAGATTTACAAATCTACCTGCTTTAAAATAACTAGATAAAACTGATGCTATAGGTTTACCAATTATAGTTGCATCAGTGAGTGCTATAGCGTTTTCTATAAAAATATCAAACTCACTTAAGTCAGCCATATATGACCAAAAAATCATAGCGTTAATATCATCACCACGATCATCAAAAACTTTATTAATCTTTTTAGCAGCTATTGATTTTTCTTCTAAAGACATTTTATCCCATGATGTTTTTTGTTCAGCAATATCATTACCAACTAAAATAGGATTTATTTCTGTTTTTAAATTTTGAGAATGAAATACTGAGTTAAATCCGGGAAGTAACATAGATAAACCATCTGTAAAAGTATTAATATCTAATCCAAGTTTATCCATACGTGCTTGCATTTGTTTATTAACATACATAGAAGAGCCAAGAGCTTCTTGAACTGAGTCTTCCCAAGAAAAATCTAATGACATTCCATCAATACCTACAGATTGTCTGTCTGAATCTTGCCATCCACGTTCTACTATTTGTTGTGAAGCTTTTTCTTCAACAACTGTATCTTTAATTACTTCTTTATTAGCATAAGTTTGAAGATCTATGTAAGCTTTTGCTCCTTCATTATCACCTTGATCAATAGCACTCATAGATAAATAATTAGAAGTATCAGAAACTTGTAATAATTTTAATTCAGTAAGACTATCTTCAACAATATCTCCATTACCATTAGTATAGGCATCAAGATACTTTTCAAATTTTTGTTCAGTAGGTTCAGGATACGGATCATAATCTTTTAAAGATTCAACAGCCATAGTAGCTAAAGTAGCTTTAGGTGCTGCTTTTTCTGTAGAAACTTTTGGTTCTAAAGTAAGATCTATACGAGGTTGTTCTTTTTCAGAATCTATATTTAAATTAATCATTTGATTCATGAGAAAAGATCCACTATATCATTTCTATTTTTAAAAACAGAACTACTAAGATTTCCAAGACCTGAAAATAATGTAGCTTGAGAACTTGCAGATGTAGCTTTGGCTTGAAAACCAGCAGCTTGTGCTCTAAATATAGAACCTTGTTCAGCAAAAGCAGCAGATTGATTTAAAAAACTAAGATTAGAACCTGCCTGAGTAAGAATACTACCAAACCCACCACTAACAGAACCTGCTGCTCCTTGAGCAATAGATCTAGAAACTGCTGTGGCTCTGGCTATACGAGCCTGACGCATAGTTTCTCGTTTTTGCCTCATTAGACGAAGACTATTTTGTTTACGTTGCTCCTGAGCAGCTCTATTCTGAGCGTCTGCAGCCCTGTTAAGAGCAGCTTGTTGTTTTTTCCCTGCTTTGTAAGACATAAAAGCTGAACCAGCCTGTATGCCTATAGAAAGAGCACCTAAAGCACCTGATGCAGAAGAAAATATAGTAGCTAAAGAACCAAACATAGCAACTCCTTAAGGCTGAGTAGTGGCTGAATAAACCACTACCCAACCAAACAAATTAAAGTCTTTACCTGACTCACTCGTAAACCTGAGATGTAGACTCTGACCACCACCTCTTACTTTATTACGAGTAACAACAACAGGAAACCCATCATCAAAATCTAGATTACCATTAGCTGTGTCGTTATACGTGCCATGTCCTCTTCTGTATATCTGTTGAGTTCTTCCAAATCTGGATGAATTAGAGTTATCTGCAAACTGCCATCTGGCTTGCATAAAGCATGATGAATCATTCTGAACTGTGAAGCCCCCTGATCCATCACTTACATAACCTGTCTCAGTTCTTTTAGAGTACACATAGATATACGGAGATTGTTTAGTATTCATTATATCTCCTTCAACCAGATAGCCTGTGTCAAAGAAAGATGTATAATCAATTCCTGTTGAGTCTTTACTTACCCAGTCTTTATAATTATTATTATTAAATAATGAGTATGACCATTCAGAGTTTGAACCTACTGGTACAGGAGTAAAGAACTTGGTTTGTATTTCTCCAGCTGATACGTTAGTAACATCAGATACAACAACTTCACTATCTGACTGTCTTATCACTGTGTTACCTGATGAAGCCTGAACAACATTTTCAGTCTGAGTCACAGTTGTAAGGGCTGACAGTGAAAAGATACCAGCTACATAGGGACTGTTACTGACAAGAGTTCCAATCTTATGTATGTACATTGCTCCTGTATTTACATTAAGAACAAGAACATTATTAAATTTAAAACGATAGTTTGTTGTGGCTCCGTCTGAGTACACCCATGTTACTGTACGTTGGGCTGGATCATATGCTCCTTGAGCGTATAGTTTAGCCACAGAATTAATAGCATTATAGGTTTTTTGAATAGTAAACTCAGTTAAAGACTTAGCCTCAATACGGTCAGTAACCTCGTTACGTCCAATAGTATAGATACCCTCAGCAGACCACCACATAGGTACGCCTTCAACATCTACAACACTACGAGAGCCTATCAAACCAACAGAGGTAATGTTAGATACTGCGTAGTCAGTAGGAGAAAAGCCTTGACCAGCAGATCCTGTTATTTCCCATACACCATTATCACCAAAGACAAGCAAAGAAGAACCTGTTGCTTTCAGAGCCAGACAGTTACCCATCTCAGGAATAACAATCACTCCTCCATCAGTATCTATCAGGTCAGAAATATCTTCTGAGGTAGGATCAGCTTCTTGATAGCACCTACCAATTTTAGTTTCATCTTCAATAATCTGAGAAAAGAATATATGACCAGACAAATCTGACTGTGTAGGTCCACCAAAGAAAGCTCTACCTGCAAAGAACTGCACAGCCTGTGGTCTATTTGCCACAGTAACTGATGCAATACCACTTAAACCTGATGCAGTATCATAATCTTTATTAAAAGGATCAAGTAAAAAGTGTCCTCTGGGAGCCAGAGTATTACCTGTGAAGAACTTTGTCAGAAGAGTAGAGTCTAAATCTCCTGATGTATTTTTTGCAGTCCACCACTGTTTATTATTTGCAGGGTATTTACTAACAGCACCATGATAAGTAGTAACAGGATCAGCTATAGATGCCCCCGGACTTACCCATCCTTGGTTCTTCAGATTGTATGAATGGGCTGTGGATAAAGATGTAGGCTCTTCATCAATATCAAGTCCATCATCAAGCCCATCAAAGTCTCTGATCTGTATACCAATCTCAGTATTTGTTATACTGTTACCAGAGGTACTGTATGTAACATAGAAGGGTTTAATCTTCTTACCTGTCACATACAGAAAACCTTTTCCTGAGTCTACTGAAACCAGATCAGAACCTATGTCTGTGGCAGAAGGTGCTGCAAAACTAGCAAGATTAGTAGTAAATGATTTTAATCCACTACTTAAAGAACTGCCTGACATGTCTACATAGTATAGAAGAGTGTTTACTTGTATGACTAAGAAGTTTAAGTTACCATCACCAGCAACGTTAGACCACTTAGATACACCCACACCTTTAGTTTGCCATGTAGCTTCTGCAGTGCTCTTTGAAGTAAGAGTAGCACTAGCTTCATAGTCAATACCTAAACGCCTTTTAATATTTCCTTCTCTTTCAAACACACAGTTAAGCGTATCCAAAACAGTATTTGCTGGATAGTTTAAAGGCGTGGCCTCTGTCATAAGGCCAGCTACAAAAGTAGAATAGGTTTTAGATGCTGAGGTTCTTGCCAACTTCTTTTAATTCCTCTTTCTTTTTAGCCTTAGTTGCTGTGGCTTTTGTATAAGATTCGGATTTTATTTGTGCTGGTTCGCCTTTAGGACGAATTGGAGCTATAGTCTTAATATAATTTTTTATATCTGTAACAGCTTTACCAACACTTGTATACGATCCTCTAAGTACACTTGGTAACTCTCCTCCATCTTTATACTTTACTGTATAAAATCCAAAGGGGCCACCTATTTCCATTGTAAGAGTGTTGCCTCTAGGTGTCAAAAATTCCGGTAACAACTCTGTAGCCTGCTGATGGTCTTCCATAATCTGGTCCTTTCCTATGGGTTGCTGCTGTTACACTGGCCCGGTCATTAGCCCAGCGTGTCCATTGGCGTCTTGCATACTGTTCTGCCTTTGGATTACTACTCTGTTTAATTTCTACAAAAGCTAAAGACTTAGCTTCATTAAGTAACAGAGGAAATAAGTTAGCATCTAAATCAGGAACAAAAGAATCTGACATGGTAAACACAGGTTCTTTAGTACCCCTTACTAAGAATTTAGATTGTTGTAAAGTAGAGTCTACACCGTTATCAAACGAATCAAAGATTAAAAATTCATCATCAAAAGAAGTATAAAACTCTGGTTTTTTATCATTAATTATAAATAAATTACCACCTGTAATAGACACAGTTTGAACATTACTATCTGTAGAGTTTCTGCTAAGTACTGAGTTAAGAAATACATCAGGATCTCTGTAAACTATATCAGTATACTGTATCCTTGTTTCTCCTGAAGCTATAGTATTATATTTAACAGTGGTAATAGATCTTACTCCTGCAGGTATCTGCATATGAGAAGGTTTACTAGTATTACCTAATGCTGTTAACTGTATTATACCAGAATGCTCAGGAATGTCAAGGTTATTTATTAAATTAAAGTAAGCATCTTTAATAACAGTAGCTACTTGCTCAGACTCTATTGTCTCTGCATAAGAGTTTACAGAATCAGAATCCATACTGGATAGTATATGCTGAGTCATTTCTAATAGAGTTTGTTTAGCCATTAGTATAGTCCTTTAATTTACAGGAGGATGCTTTCCATTATGCATGGAGTATAATTTATCTAAACCTTTTTGTGCAGCTTGCATTTCTGTTTGTAATTTAGCTATACTAGTATTAAGATCTTTTAAATTAGCAGGGGAAAGTATTGTACCAAACACACCATTCTGATGTTTAACCACAGCAGAGTCTGCTTCTGTACTATCTAACCTAGCATTTAATTCATGAAGTTCTCTGTTAACAGTTCTAATATCTATAATTACTCTTGATAATTGTGACTTGACAACTGCAAATGCACCTGCTAAACTAGCCAGTAATGTACCAAATTGTACAAGTTCTCTTACGCCAAACTCCATTTAATTACTCCGGCTTGGGATTGTCTGACTTAACTTTAGCAACAGCCTTGTACCAATCTCCAGACTTGTCAGCTTTGTCATTAGTCATGTCGTGAAACAGTTGGTCTAGTTGATCGCTTATCAGATCGTATTCTTTAGCCCTTGCAGCCTTGTAAGCCACAGCAGCGGCAGCAGCTACATCACTGTCATAAGTAGTCTTGTCGTAAGTCAGTGTTTTCTTGGCTGCATCGACTACCCAATATTCAATTGAGCCATCAGGCTTGGCACAAACAAACCCACCATGTGCAGATACGTGAGCGTTAGCGTCTGCCTCTTCTGCGAAGTCTTGATACTTAGTAATCTTATTGTTAGCGTTGCCAACAATTGCAATATAATTTTCCATGTTAATTTCCTACATGTACATAATAGAAATGGAACCAGCATCGAAAGCTCCGTTTTGTGGGAATACTTTTATTTGTGTTAGTGCTGCACTAAG
>TARA_R110000822_G_scaffold72875_6_pt1 | contig 12528 bp, 13 predicted proteins | sample TARA_R110000822 | Tara Oceans TARA_R110000822 (sample SAMEA4397666) | marine metagenome | biome: Polar Biome; feature: [SRF] surface water layer (ENVO:00010504); material: water (ENVO:00002006), including particulate matter (ENVO:01000060) such as... | depth 5 m | reverse complement strand
TGTTTCTGCGTTAGGGCATCTCTTAGCAAATTTAACAGATAATTCTCTTTTTACAAATTCTAATACATTTTTCATAACCTTTATTTTTAAATTTTTAAACTTTTGCGCTGCTTAACCCTGCAACCTTACCCCGTAAATATACGAATAATATCTCAGGAAGCCACATTTTTATCAATAAGTCTTGCGGAGATCGTCATCTTCTTTTTTCTTTTTAAGAGTATTCAATTGGGAAGTTAAAGCATCTAATCCTTGAGGTCCTTTTTTATCTAATTGATATTTTCTTACTTTTTTTTCTAAAGTTTTGATTTCATCTAAATCTTCTTTAGGTGGGGAAATATTTATTTTTTCCTCAAAAACTTCAAAATCATCTTTATTTTCTGTTTTAGGAAATTGTTCTACAGTTTCCCCATATAAGTTTACTTTATATTTTTCTTTTAATTTTTCAAAAGCATAATTAGCTGCTATGACTAAAGCAATAGCTAAAGGGTCAAATACAAATACAATAGTTAAAAGTAAATAATTTATAATTTTATCCATTTCAACACCTGTTAAACCTGATAAGTATTTTAAAGGTCCTAATTCAGCGGCTACATCATCATTGGTTTTAATGTCAATTATTTCTGTTTCATAATCAAATATCTTTTGGTTGAATGTCTCTACTTTAGAATTAATATTATCTTGACGTAGTAAAGCTTGCTCTAATTGTCTTTCAAGGGATCTTCTTGTAGAGCTGGAGGTAGTAGTTATTATTTGCCCGGTTTCCTTATCTTTATATTGTATAACATTATTTGCTAAACCTTTTCTCAAATCAGCCAATGCTTGATTTATGTTTTCTTTTTCACTGTTATAAGTAATAAGTTGAGATTGAATATTATCTCTTTTAGTTTCAACTAATAAAATTTGTGATTCTACTTTCCCTGCCTTATTAGCAGTTTCTTGGTAGGCCGAAGATAGGAATCCATAAATCCCCATTGAAGTAATTAAAATTAAAATTACACAGGCTGAGGATAAGTAGTATTTTAATAATTTTGGGAGTGTTTTTCGATATTGGTATAATAGAGAAGCTATAACTAATTTAGATATTTCTAAACTACTAGCCATTACTATTACTTCAAATGAAGCCCCCGCAAATAATTTACTTAATCCACTTACTGAGTAGAAAGCAGCAGAAGCACTAACTGATAAGGCTGATAAGGTTATGATAAAAGGAAATATCCTATCTTTGATTTTTTGAAACATTTGAGGTTGATTTTAAAACTTTATTTTGTTGGTTTTCTATTGCCCTTATGATTATCAATTTTATCTAAAATAGTATTTAATAAACCATTATTAATAAATCCAGCCATAGAGGCATTTTTTAAAGCACTTATTAATTCAAATATTAAAAAGGGAGTAATCATTGTTTCAGATAGCCACCCAGTCCCAGGAAAACCTTTTTCTATAGAGAGGATAATACCTAAAATTACCCACCAAAGTGTTAGGGTTCTAAGTATACTTAAAGCTTTAAAGGTTTGGAAGCCTTCCCTCTTTATCCCCGCAATTATACCAAAAAAGCCATCAAATATTACAACAAAACCTACAGCTAGAAACTGCTCAATGTTATTTAATGTTAGTTCTGTGAAGTAAGTAAGTAGAAATCCACAAATGGATGAGCAAGATGCTATTAAGATTTTCATATAAGTTGACATAATTATTTATTATAATTTTAACTAAACATCAAATTGATAGACTTTAGGCTTAGAATCATCAGACATTATATCTAAGTGAACCCAATTTATGGGTTTTCCATATAAATTTCTTTCTAATCTAATTTTACATGGGAATTTCTCTGCATTTTTTGAAATCCATTCTCTAACCTCAATAGAAGTCATTCCTGAAACATCAAAATCAATAGCTTTACCAAAAAGGTGTGCTGATAGATATAATCTATCTTTAGATGAAACTAGAGGACTCATATTATGTCTAAGGCCTCTTTGAGTAAATTTACCACCATAATTCCAATTATTAATAGATATGGGAGAGTTTAACTCTTCACGGATTATTAACAAACAGTCTAAAAGTTTTTCATCAATAAATTTCCAAGCTGCTTCACCATACTTCCCATAAACTAAGGGATCAACAAATTCTTGGATAATAAAATAATCTTTTATGGTTTTCATAAACATTTATTTTTCTTCTTTTTTACTTTTATTAAGTACTTTACCTACTTCAGATATACCAAAACTCCCAAGGGTAATGAATAAAAATGAATTATAAATATACTCTTGGAGTATTAATTCTTTACCAAATACCCCAGTAAAGATATCTACTAAGGCGAATATTACCATTACAGCAAAAGATAAAAAACCAACTAAAGTTTTTTCATTTACATCATTACTCTCTTTAAAAATATCACTAAATTTCATTACTTATAAATTTTAGGGTCTAAAATAATTTAAACCGTTTATTATAAATATTAAGAGGATACACAAATGTGCACCCTCTTAAGTGTGAAATTATGTTTTAGACCCATTCGGTAAGATTAGCGCTACCCCATTATAAGACCCAGTTGAAAGTTCATTACCCCTCACAACTTACACATTCAGCTGTACGAGATCCTAAATCTCCTTTAATTACTGAGTCTGTTCTTAAATAATAAAGTGTTTTTACTCCTAATTTCCAAGCCTCCATATGAACTTGATTTATCCATTTTGGGGAGTCTGTTGGTGAAAATGCTAAATTTAAAGATTGGGTTTGATCAATATATTTTTGCCTAATTGCAGCTTGTCTTACTAATTCTAGTTGATTAGTTTCAGCAAAAGTCAAGTATACTTCTTTATCTTCTTCACCTAATATCTCAGTTGGAAGATTTTGTACCGATCCACCATCAGCTAATATCTGATCCCAAACCTTATTTGTGTTTTGATTAGTTTTAACTAATAGTTTTTCTAATTCAGGATTTTTAACAATAAATGTTCCTTTAGCTCCGTTAAATGTATAAACATTAGCAGGTTGAGGTTCAATACCAGCTGAACATCCATTGATTCTTGAATTTGAAACTGTTGGAGCAATTGCTAGGACATGAGTATTTCTCATTCCTGTTCCTTTACACCATAAAGGTTCCCCATATTCTTGGGCTAATTTTCTAGAAGCAGCTTCAGCTTCAGTTTTAATCTTAGACATTATAGTATGAGTCCAAGCTGTTGAAGTAATACAGTTAAATGGTAAATCTTTCTTTTGAAGGAAAGTATGCCAACCCATAACTCCTAAACCTAAGGCTCTACCTTTTTTAGCATGGTTATGAGTACGTCTCATTGCTTCCTTACCATTAGTTTTATCTATAAATTCTTGCATTACCCCATCTAAGAAATAGGTAGCTATTTCTACAACATCCGTATCCTTCCATTCATCGTATTTGGCTAAATTTAAGGAAGATAAACAACATATAAATGAATGCTCTTCATCAGTATGTAAAGTTATTTCAGTACAGATGTTAGTCATAGAAACACTTAAATTATTCATCATGTAAGCTAAAGGGTTATCTTTATTTACATTATCTTCAAACATTATATAAGGCTCTCCAGTTTCCATTCTAGATTTTAAAATTTCTAACCAAATACCCATAGCAGTCTCATCTCTATCATTTAATTTCCTCATAAATGAATCATCAACTACCACACATTGATGAAGATTTAAACATTGTCTATTTGGATCACCCTTAGGTCTCCTAATTTGAAGGAATTCTTTTATATCCCCATGATTAACATTTAAATTTACGGATGCTGCTCCTCTTCTTACATTTCCTTGATTTGTGGCTATGATTGTTGAATCATAAATCTTACACCAAGGAACAACACCTTCACTTTTACCATTCCCGCTAATTTCTTCTCCTCTTTCTCTAATTCTATTAACTGATATTCCAACTCCACCTCCTACAGATGTTAGCTTCATTACTTCAGCATTAGTTAATCCTATCCCCCTAACAGAATCAGGAGTATCAACTCCGAAACAAGAAATAGGTAAACCCCTATCAGTACCTGTATTTGATAAAACAGGTGAAGCTAAACCAATCCAACCATTCCAAATATATTTAAAGAATTTACTCTCTAAATCTGGTCTGTTTAACCTCTTAGAAACAGATTGGACTACTCTTCTAAATGCTTTTTTAGGTGTTTCTCCAGGTAGAAGGTATCCTTTAGAAATTGTAGATAAAGCTACCTCATCCATGAAGTCAGGGTAATCTTTCCCCTTCTCCCATTGCGTATAATCTGATACTAAACTATTATTATCCATTTATTTGTTTTTTAATTTTAAAATATAGAATTTGCGTCCCACTCCATTGTTCCCTTACTATAGTTAGTTACTCTTGAAGCAAAGAAGTCAGTGTGTTGTTTTCCGGCTGATAAGTGATCAAACCATTTCATTCTTTCTATGGCTTTTACATCAATTTCATTTATAATGGGTTTATATCCTAAATCTCCTAGTTTAGTATTTACTCTATATTTGATAAATGATATTAAGTCTTCTTTATTACATCCTTCTAAATCTCCCATCTCATATACTTTTTCAATAAAATCAAGTTCTAGTTTAAGGGAAAGTAAAGCAGCTTCATTGATGGCTGTTTCAAGTTCAGGTGTTTTTAAATCAGGATTCTCATCTAACAGTGTCCTAAATAACCAACACCCTGCTTCTGAATGCATGGATTCGTCTCTAATACTCCACTCAATTATTTGTCCTACCCCCTTAAGTTTATTTCTCATCTTAAATGATAGTAGAATTGCAAATGATGAAAATAAATTTACACCTTCTGTGAATGCTGAGAATATGGCAAGTGATTTTGCAATTTCATGCCAATCTTTTTCACCCCCAAAACTATCCCTAATACTCATTAAATTCTCAATTTTAGCCATTGTGGCTTCATCTTCAAAAACCTCACTAAAATTATCTAAGCCTAATTCTTCATTTAATAAGGAATAAGCTTCAGCATGGATAGTTTCCATAGCTCCAAAAGTAGTAGCCATCATGATAATTTCAGGTTTTCTAAACCATTTTGTAACTAAACCAGTCCAATAATCATTTACTACAGTTTCAGTTTGGGCAAACCCCTTTAAAATTGAGCCTATAATATTCTTTTCATTCTTTGTTAGGTTTTGTTTCCAATCATTAATATCAGACATCATAGGAACTTCAGTATGAATCCAGTGAGCTTGATGTTGTTTTAACCAATAATCAGAGGCTTCGGGGTATTCAAATGGTTTGTAGACTATTCTCTCTTCTTTAATATCTTTCTTCTTCATATTAGAATTTTAAACTATTATTTACTGATTTAATTCAAAAAATTTATTTTTCAATGCCTTCTTATCAAATGAGTCAAAGCTACCATAGTTGTTGGAAGATTGTGACTGTGAAGATTCTTGCTCTTCATTATCAGGATCATAATCATGAACTTCAATGTGTCCTGTAGATAAATCTGCTTTTACCCCAAATGTCATACCATCCTGACCATATCTATTTTTCATAATGTGGAATCTTCCAGTACCGTTTACCTTATCTTTCCTTTGTCTTGAGAGTGAAATACAAACATCTGTAATCATAATTTTATCATATGATCCTGCAGCTTTGTTACCTTCAATAATATCATCTTTAGCTCCATCACGATTAACTTGAGAAACTGACCATATTGGTAGGTTTAATTCTCTTGCTAGTCCTTTGGTGCTAATATAAATATCATCAATTTCTCCCTTACGATCAGAGGTTCGTTTCTTTGTTGAGAGAAGATCTACATAATCAATAATAATTAAATCTGGTTCTACCCCTAAATCCTTAACTTTTTTAATATGAGATTCAATTGTAGATATTGTAGCCCTACCTGTTGGAAATTCTTTAATAATTAACTGTCCTGGAAGTTCTGGGACTATTCCTTCAATAGTTGCTTTATTTTTAACAACGTTATCAACTGGAATTTTACTAAAAAATGCATCGTATCTTAAACCTACGTAAGTTTCACCTAATTCTAAAGTATAATGAACTACATTATATCCTAACCTAACAGCATGACCTCCTAAAGCTACTAAAGTCCATGACTTTCCACCTCCAGGATTACCAAATATAAGCCCAAAATCACCACCTCCTAAACCACCTTGAAGTAAATTATTAATATTATCCCAAGGAGTTGGTAATGTTACTCTATGATCTTCTCTATAACGAGACTCAATATCCTTAACATACTCATGCCCAATATTCTTGTCTTGTCCCGCCTTTAAAGCGTTGTCAATTAAAAACCTAATAGACTCATAATCCCCGGCGTTAAGAAGATCTACGCTGCCTAACAACGCTTTTTTTAATTGTTGGTTTTTACAGAAAGTTGAAAATTCTTCTTGAACATACTCCAACTCATCAATACTAACCTCATAAGCTAACTTTAACTGCTCTTTAGCTGAGATTCTTAGTATTTCATTTTTTAATTTCTTCAACTCAACTGCTAAAGTATCCATTGAGGGTGTTGTATGATATTTATCATAATACCTCAAAATTTCTTTAATAATCCACTTGTGGGCTTGATTATCAAAATACTCATCACTTAAGATATCATAAATATTAACCAAAAATTCTTTTTGGGTTAACAATGATGATAGTACTTTTACTTGGAATTTTGGACCATACTGGTTAATATTACTTAGTGTCATATAACTTTAATTTTTTAAAAACATCATTTACCCAAATCTCAACATTTCTTATCATACCTCCAAGCTTATCTTGATTATACATCGAGACAAATTGTTCGGGGAAGTACTCTAACTTTTGGGAGTTCGCAACCTTATTTAAATACTTTTTATCATTTTCATCAATCATGGGATTACTTAAATCCATAACCTTATAATTCTTTTCTAGCTCTTCAATATTTTGAACTATTCGAGCATAAACTACATGATCTTTGAACTTACTCTCACATATGTCATAAATGTCATCTAGGGTAAGATCTCTCTCACTTAATTCAGGGAATTTTTTTAATAAACCCTTATCACCTAGACCCTTTACTCCTCTTATCTTATCCGAATTATCCCCTAATAGGGTTTTTTGAATAATAAAGTTGGAGGGAGACATTTTATACTTTTCCTTAATAGTTTCGGATGTATAGTATTTCTTCTCCATTGGGCGATATACTATAACATTCTCATTTATTAGTTGGAGGAAATCCTTATCAGAAGAAATGATAAATACTTTATCTTCCTTCTTTTTAGGAAGTGTTTGACAATAGTGAGCAATAATATCATCTGCTTCAACCTTATCAATTGATACAGTTCTAACTGGTAGAGTCTTTAAGTATTGAATAATTCTGACGATTTGATCTACTTTAGAGTCATTTTCTTCACCTTGATCCTCAAATACCTCCCAATTAGTAACACGTTGGAGATTCCTCCCTGATTTATATTCAGGGAGGAGATTTTTTCTATTATTAGATGATCCTGCTCCATCAAACACTACATAAACTTCTGTAGGTTCAATTTTCTTAATCATAGCTCCTAATGATCTAAAAAACCCACCTAAACCACCAATGTGAACTCCATCAGGATTAATCATATTCATCATAGCAAAGTTTCTAAAGAATAGGTTTAACCCATCTATCAGTAATACTCTTTTACTTTGAACGATTTCATCCCCTGACTCCTGGATATTATCTAGGAGTTTAAATAGTTCTTTTTGTTCCATAGTTTAGTTTTATTCGGGTTCTCCGGTGTGAGATGAAATATCTTCATAGTTTTGCTCTTCTTCAACAATTGAAAAATCACCCCCACCTAATATAGCTGCCCACTCTTCTGTGTGATCATCTTTATACTTTTTCAAATCTTTATCATCATCAAGTATAAACCCATGAGGTGTCATAACAATCTTTCCTCTAGTAGTCATACCATTAATATGATTTTTATCAATTTGAACATTTACACGTTTAGCAAATTCAACTTGCTTTCCTCCCTTAATAGCTTTTATTTTAGAAGTACCAGCATTCATGATATTACCAAATGTTACAACAAATGTTGAGTCAAACCACATAGCAAATCCTCCCTTATTCATAAGTTTAGGTTTACCCATTGGTGATTCTGCCTTTGCGGTCCATACTTTGTTGATACACACAAGAGTATTAATGTGTGGGCTACTTTCTTTTCTAGATAATACAATTCGCTGATTGACACTATTACCAAATTGAGTAGACATCGCACCTGCATTCCACTCATTGTTGTTTTTATTTGATTTTATTGACATTTCACAAGGAACAGATCCTATTGAATCCCACAAAAATAGTAAGTCATAAGGTAAATCTCCTTTTCTTTGCTCATCTAATAAATCTAAAATAAACCCCGCAACATCTTCAATTGAGTGAATTGTTTCCCTATCAACATAAAGAAATTGACCATTGTAATCTACAACTTCACCTGTCTCCTCATCAATAACTTCATTTACTTCTAACCCCATCTGCATCGCATGCTCCCAATTCCACTTCATTTCTGTTATAATGAAAACTGGGAGGATTCCTCGCTTTTGAGCTGAAACAGCCGCCTCTAATAAGGCGGTTGTTTTTCCTGTATCTGAATGTCCTCTAAGTAATACAATATGACCTTGAGGAATACCGGGAACTGAAGTTACTTCCTGGTATGCTTCTGATAAGGGTATCCAAGTTTGCTCTTTGAATTTAGCTTTGGATGTAAGTCCTTTTTTGGTTTTAAACCCATCTAAATTGAATTTCGATCTAATTTCAGATGAAACCGCTTCAGATAGGGATTTTGATTTTTTTGCTCTCGCCATAAAACTTTTATTTTAAAATGGTAAATCATCTACTTCTTCACCTGCTCCCTCATCTGAAAACATGTCATCAAATTTCTCTGTTTTAGATTTTAAATCTTTAGCATTTAAAGAGTAATTTGATTTTACAGGCTCATCATCGAATTTTTCAGGAACTTCAGAAATAATTTCACCCTCCTCTTCACCATCAGGTGTTAAGAATGATTGCAATGCTGCTTTCATCTCATCAAATGGTAGAGGTTTAAATAATTTCATAGGATCGATTTGATCTTCTAAAAGATTATCTACAACTGCTTTATCATCTGAAAGTGGTGTTACTTTTAAAGATGGACCAATTGAAGTTTTATTATACTTCGTTCCGGTTGATTCCGGTCCTACTGTATTTAACTTAATGTCTCTACCTTCTAAGATATCTGTAAAATCACCAATCTCTTCATCTGAAGCCATTTGAAGAAATGCTTCATGGACTAATTTCCCGAATTGCCATAATTTAACTCCTTCACTTTCTTCCCCTCTTACAATAATAGGAATGAAAACTCTATTCTTTGGATCTAATTTCTTAGCCAGCCTCCAACTTTCACTATCATTTGACTGACGAAGTTGTTTTACAAACTCTGAAATTGGATCTTTATCCCCCCAATTCAATGGTGAAGCCATTGTCATTTTAGGACCGATACCATAATAGAATTTCATTTCTGTAAATGGGTTGTCTTTGTAAAATTTAGAGGGAACAACTCTAATTACTTGTTTACCAATTGAGGGTTTGAAGAATAGATTCTTCTTATCTCCTCCTCCACTTTTCTTTTGGGATTGACTGTTTAGTGTCTCCAAACGTTGTTTAATAACATCTAAATTCATAATGTAACTTTTATATTTAACTTGATTGAATATACGAAATTTACCTCACTAATCCAAATTATAATTCAATAATTTTGTGGATTTTTGTTCTCAATTGCTTCAACTCATCGTGACGAGTTAGAAGAATTGTGTTTCGGTAATGCGGCCAAACTATTGGGAATTTGGTGTCAACAACCCCATCATTCAGCTTCTTAATTAACTCATTCAGAGCATTAATTGTGTATAAGGTGTTGCTTTCTTTCTTCCTATGAACTAGGATTGTATTTGAAGGAATATTTTCAAGATTTACCTGATCAATATTGTAGGTACAAACATACTCATCAGTATCTCTTATTTGTAGAACAAATATCTTATTATATAAAACAGTGTACTGGGATTTAATGCTATCGATTAAATCATCCAACTCATCTAAGGTTGTAAAAGTACAAAATAATTTATTATTCAAGTTGTTGAAATTTAAGGTAGAAAACTCATTAAAATCATCTATCTTATACGTATTGCCTACTTCTTCAAAATTTGTAATTGTTTCCATAACTCATTTTTGTTTTTAATTTGTATTTCTTAAATACATCTAAAATTAATTGGTATAACTCTTTTTCATCTTTACTAAAATCTAATAAAAAACTATCATAAGTATATAATACTATCTTCGTTTTCTTGCCTCTCAGTATTTTTATCACATCCCATAAGATACGAACATTCATTGCGGTCTCCAAGCCTTGTAGCAAGTAATTCAACAGCTTCTGTGGGGTCATTTCACTTACTTCCTCCTTCTTTATCCTCCACTCAGATATTGGGACTTTAATTTCCCCCACCTCATTAAATTCTTTCCACAATATATTAACATACTCCGTAACTTTCCTAAAAAATTCCAAATCTTTATACTCATCAAATACTCCTCCATATAGTTGTTTAAATGTTATTTCCTTAGCTTTATTATAATCAACCCCATACATCTCACTAAAAGATTGATGTATGTCATCACATCCAAAGTCATACTTAATTAGCTTTGCTAGTAATGATGGGTGATATGCTCTTATGTCTAACTCAAGGAAGATGTCATTTCTTGGAATGAAGCACTCTCTATCATTATTCTTCTTACTAAGAGCCGCATAATTAACTCCTTTGAATTTGTTGGAGGGTCTCCTTGTTAAGGTTTTGAAGTTATATTGGGTGAAGATGTAGTCGGAATCTGGTAGGTAAAATGCTTCCGCGAATTTCTTTCTATTAATTCGTATACCACTCCTTTCGAGGGCGTTGAATACCATTGGGGCTTTGGTATTGAAAAACATGTTGAATTCTCCATCGATATTTTCTTTTAACTTTGTAAATAAATTGCTACAATACTCATAATGCTTTGCAATAGGTATAAGTCTGTTTACATCCTTTCTATTAGGTCTCATCTTATTAAACCACGAGTAAATCTGCGGTAATTCATGTATATACGTAGGTGAGTGTAATGTTATGTCATAAGTGTTTTTATGAATAAAATAATGCAACGATTCCTTTTTATCCCGAACATATATGCTATTTATCTCGTTTAAAACGCCCAATACATTGTCTATACTAACCGACAACGTTTCACTATGTGTAATGGGCATAATAAATCCTTTTGTCTCATCTAACGGTCTAATATAGATGGCACATATGTTATTTATGCAGGGATGTTCTTGGAAATTGTAGGGAATTATCTCAACAAAGGCTTTATCAAAACCTCTATTTTTTAAATAATCCAACTGTTTATCTGTTTCTATTAACCAGAACATAACCTTTTTTTTATAACCTGTTGTGTAACCGAATGTACAAATGGCTCCTTATGGAGCCAAATTGTAATTTTTATTTTTCGTTTTCTCCTATCTCCTTCTATTAATTTCGATATTTTTATATTTTATATTTTGAAGGGCAGAATGGATCTTATCATCCAAATACCCTCTTACAGCATCTACTTGTACTCCTAATGATTTAACTCTTTCAAATGTTCTAGTATCTTCATTACCATGAGAGTCAATAAAGTCTTTTTGTGTTAAGTCGGAGGCTATTGCGGCACTTGACATTCCGTCTAAATCAAAACCAAGATCTTCAAGTAAATCGTTTAATTCAAATTCTGCATCTCCAAATATTCTTTCTCTCTCCTCAGGATTGGTGGGGATAGTGTATATTTCTCCTTGGACCTCAATATCTACTTGGGGAGTAGTTGGGTTTTCTTTTAGTAATTTACCTTCTTTAAGGTATTTTTTATAATTAAATTCGCTCATGGTGTTTATTATTTCTTCGTTATAAATATACGAAAGATTATTTAGGTAGCCAAAATTTAATGTAATCAAATTTAAGAAACTCTTTCAATCCTCTTCTATTAATTCTTTTTTCTGTTAACTCTATTATACTTTTATTTATATTGTAAACTTCACTTTTATCTCCTTCTAAAGTCCAAGACATTAAGAATTGGATATATGGAGTTGTGTAATATTTTTTATCTTTCCCTTTAACGGCTTTATATACATCTTCATCTACTTCTAGAAAGAGAGGCTCATTAATTTTATAAAGGAAATATCTATCAAATACTCCTAATTTGTAATCATCTTCTAGGGGTTTAGGATAGAGATGTTTAGGAACTATTTGTTGGGTTAGACTGTTAAGATTTATATCTTTTAATTCTGAATATTGGAGGATTAGATTATTATTGATTTCTTTATCATCTATGTTATAGGCTATTTGATTTAAATCTATTAAGCTATTTTTATTATCTTTTGGAGGTTGATATTTAATTAATTCTCTTAAGGGTGTTGCATTTGGGGTTTTTCCCGTAAAGAATTTCCCATTATAAGACTTCCAGTAATGACCTACATAGAATTCTTTTGTATCTTTATATACCAATTCCTTAATGTTTGTATA
>TARA_R110000822_G_scaffold46604_2_pt1 | contig 12536 bp, 18 predicted proteins | sample TARA_R110000822 | Tara Oceans TARA_R110000822 (sample SAMEA4397666) | marine metagenome | biome: Polar Biome; feature: [SRF] surface water layer (ENVO:00010504); material: water (ENVO:00002006), including particulate matter (ENVO:01000060) such as... | depth 5 m | reverse complement strand
TCCTTGGATTTTAAAGTCTGAGCTGACTTTAATAGGATCACACTATTTACATCAGTTAATCTTTTTATAGTCTGCGCTGACTAGCAGACTTAGTAAGTTCTCACACTGTTACGCGCTGTCTTAGCAACTTACTTTAAACTCTTTTAACGCAAGGCGGGTGCTTCATCACACACCCGCCCTCCAACCTAGCTACACTCTTTCTGGCCAGTACTGATGTCTATGAAACAGGCTTTAGCTTCTGAGTCATCTTCATGCTCATCTTCTGTTGGCTCTTGTTCCTTCTCATTTAAAATCCCGAAGCGTTTGCCACCGACATTAAATGTTGTACACCCTTTACAACCAAGTCGCCAAGCCTTCACGTAGATGTCTTTAAACTCATCCCACGGCATATCTGGCGATACGTTGATTGTTTTACTGACAGCGGAGTCTACGTACTTAGCTGCTAACGCTAGTACTGCTAGGTGTTCATCTGCTGTACATTCATTCGCGGTCTTACCCTTAACACCAAAGTAACGGAATGCGTAGTCTTTAACTTCTTCAACTATTGGCCCGTCTTCTGTATTAATGGTTCGATCATACACATGACTGAATGTTGGTTCTATACCACCACTTACGTTATCTGCTGTTAGGCTTATAGTTCCCGTAGGAGCCATTGACAGTAAGTGTGAATTACGTATTCCATGTTCTCTAATACCAGCTCGTATCTCTTCTGGCAAAGTCTTAATGAACTTACCTTCTAAATACTTATCAGCATCAAATAATGGAAATGCACCTTTCTCTTTAGCAAGTGCTACAGATGTTTTGTACACTTCGTCTCTAAAGTATTTGAAGATGTCTTCTGCTACTTCTAAGAACCTTGGTGATCCATAACTAAATCCTAATGCTTCTACTGCATTGGCTAGACCTGTTACACCTATACCCATACGACGTTTGTTTACACTCTCTATTCGTTGTGCCTCTAATGGGAACATTGACTCATCGTGAATGCAATCCATAGCTCGTACAACTGGTGGTATGTCTTGTAAGAACTTACCAAAGTCAAAACTTCTTGTACCCTCGTCATCAAACACTACGTATTGTACTAAGTTGAATGAACCTAGTAAGCAAGCACCGTTTGGTGGTAATGGTTGTTCACCACAAGGATTTGTTGCAGCGATAGTTTCACAGTAGTATAAGTTGTTGTACTCGTTAATTCGATCAATGAACAAAACTCCTGGCTCTGCCCAATCCCAAGTACCACGCATAATCTTGTTCCACAATGCTGTAGCATCTATGGTTTCATATACTCGTCCTTCGAATACTAAGTCAAATGTACCTTTGCTGATCACAGCTTCCATGAACTTATCGGTAACACCTATGCTCATGTTAAATGCAGTCAGTGCAGTAGAGTTATGCTTAGCTTCAATGAACTCCATGATATCTGGGTGGTCTATGCGTAACACAGCCATCTGTGCGCCACGTCTATGACCTGCTGACGATACTGTTTGACATACACTATTGAATATACCCATAAAGGATACTGGCCCTGAACTTTGTGAACCTAGTGTTTTAATCAATGCACCACGTGGTCTAAGTGTACTAAAGTCGTAACCTATCCCACCACCTGTACGCATAGTCTTACCTGCGTTCGATGCCTCTAACATAATGCTATTAAAAGTGTCTCTGATCGTTTCCGAAACAAAGCAATTAAACGCTGTCGTCTGTCGTGGACTACCAACTGCTAACTGTGTTCTACCACCACCCATAAATCGTTGGTTTAGTAGTATTTCTCTTAGTGTATGGTAATCAGTGCTTGTATTTGTTAATGCCCCTGCGAACCGATTAACACCCTCTTCAAATGACTCACCTTCTGATCTGTATTTCGTTGCGTGTGTCTCTTGTGATATCTTTGTCTTTGGGCCGTATTGTTTCTTCAAACTTCATCTCCTCGTAATGGTCTCCGGTATTACCGTTCTGACCTATAACCTTCATTCTAGCGCGTTCTGCTTTTGTGGGCCATGTTGGTGTCATGCCGGCGTTACTACTTGATCACGGTTGCTAATAATCTGCTCTTTAATCACCGTACATTTAGCTTTGATTCGCTCGCCAATGATTTCCATCTCTTCCAGTAATGCATCCACTTTGTTTTTATCAAATCGCATAATTCCTCCAATAATTAAATTGTTAACACGACAAAGAAAGTCTAGGCAGATGATCGTTATGTCGTACTGCTCTTACTTGGCCTGCTATGGTTAGAACTGTGCCTACAACTACAGCAGAGCGAACTTCCTTACCATCCCAGTATTTTACCCATGATTTAGTTTCATCTTCCTTATGAGGTGATGCTTCTACCACGTTATGTAGAGGAATGCCTAAATCTACACTCTTACCACTACTAGTTATTCTTTTTAGGACTATCATTTAGTCGCTCCATGTTTAATTGCATGACGATCAGAGAAGAATTTAATTTTCTCCGCACCACGTTTCGTAGTATGCCCTTCTTTCTCTTTACCTAGTGTCCTTGCTGCGGCTGTACGCCATACTTCTTTAAATATGTTAGATTCAGCGAAAGTCATATCTAGTGCTTCAATAACATCGTTACACTCTGCTGTGTACGGATCAGTATCAGGTGTTGTTGGGTTTTCTATAAACACACTGTAATAGTCACACGAACCACCGGAGTTCTCTGCTTTAGCTGCTTTGCTACCTTCGTCTACAGGTATATCTACCCACGTAGCATGTCCTTCTTGTACAAAATGTTTATTTGTCCAACCTGCTATCCTCCACTCATTTACGTCTTGTTTGGTATCAAAGCCATTCAACCACTCTATATTTTTAATCATATAAATCTCCCTTTGTCTTCATCAAAGATAATCTCCTCACGCATGTCAGGCATACCTTCTCGTTTTGATTTAGTTTTAGGCATACTGATACCACGTTTCTTTTGTAGTAACGGGTCATCTGATGAACCTATCATTATGATACCGTCACATGCACCTTGTTTACCTGTCTTACTATCCTTTAACATGTTCTCTGTTGGGAACATAAGACCTGCACCTTCGTTACTAACCTGACTTGTTGGGAATACGGGGCAATTGTAATGCACACCTAGTTCCCTACCCCATTGGTATAGTTGTTCTAACCGCTGGTCTTCTCGCATACCATCCCTGATATTGAATTTAACATTGTCAAGCATATCTAATACGATAGCTCCAATATTATCATGTCCAATACCTTCTAGTATTTCTTCTAAATGGAAGTTACTCTTACCATGTATGTCATATACACGTACACGATCTGATGCACCCATAGCTGTTACGTATTCTTCACGTAATGTTCCAGCTCGTTGCTTCTCAGCTAACATACCATTAGTGGCATTAAGTGCTGACATGATCTGTCTTGACATAATACGTTGTCGTCGTGATTCATTGTTGAACCATACGATAACTTTGTTCTCTGGCATTTGTTGTGCCATGCTCCAGTTTAGGAACGTTAAAAACGATGTTTTACCCTTTCCTGGCCGCGCCGCTACAATGTATAAATCACCGCCTTGAATTCTACGATAGTGATCATTCATTAAATCTAAGGGCCACAATAGGCCACTGTCGTCGTTTTCATCACCCACGGTAGAATCATCAAAGTCTGAGAATTCGAACCCCGTGGTGCGTTCTAAAGCGTCCTTAACATCTGATACTAAACTATCTATTACTGGTACTATGTCTACTTCTTCACCTTGCTTGTAGTCTTGTATGACGTTAGCTACATCGGTGGCTAGTGCTAGTTCTAACAGTTGATTAATTATGTTCTTTTTAATAGAGTCTGGAACGTCTTGCTCCATACGATCTATGAGTTTGTTATAGTAATCACAATCACTATCGGCCATTCCCTTGTGCCATGTAGTAAAGAACATACTACGGAATGATGGGAAGTCTAATGCTTCCTCTTCTTCATTCATTTCAAAGTACTTACGTATGTCATCTGCTACAGCTCTAGTACGTTTGTCTATAGCGGATACAGGAATGTACCTTTGTACTTTATCGAACTGTTCACGGTATTTGATTATACGTAGTAGTGCTAAATCAATCATAACCACGCATCCTTCCCTGCTAATTTCCTAGTTGTACATAAATTAGCTAATCCATCTACAGTACCAGCTACCGTTAACTTTAAGTCTGCACTTTCAACGAACCATAAGCCGTTCTCTTCAAAGTTTACTAATACTGTTGTGCTGCCTTGTTGGGGTGCTGTACCTACTACACCGTTAGGATGCGCTAGTATTCCACGTATAGATTCGTTATCGGCTATCCACATGTTCCGTAGGTCTACACTTGTACCTATAAATTGTACCGTGTCACCTTCTTTAAACTCGACATTGTAATCCGCATCTATTAACTCAGTAATTGGATTACTCGTTCTGTATGAGTCTCCTTTTAGTATCTTGAATGCTACTACACCCTTTAGAAAAGACGATCTGGCTATACGGCTGCGTATTTCTAGTGTCATGTTTTCTACGGAATATCTACCGTCTAGGTGTTGTACGCCATCTGATGCTAGTTTCTCTATTATACTACCGTCTGCTCTTTTGTTGTACATTTGTGCGTAATACATGGTACTCTCCTGTGTTATTTAGTATCCCACTCACACTGGCCACAAGCACAAGCTAAACCCTCCGCTATAAACGAGTCTATGTCCTCTTCTGAGTAACCAAATAGTCTCCCTAGTAGTCGGTGTTTCTCTTCAGCACTTCTAACAAGTAAGGAAGATTGTGTTGTAGATAGTAATTGGAATACAGCGTGTAAGTTGTTATTCTCTCTACGAGTTACTGTAAGCAAGTTGTTATCGTGATGGACTACACTTGCGACATCGTGTAATTTACATGCTTGTGCGTACTGTTTTGGTTGTTTGTCTTTTTCTAATGACGCTAGTGGTTTTATACCAATCATTACTAATCCTAGTTCGCGTCCTTCATGTGGTGCTATACTCATTTTAGTTCCTCTATAATTTGTTGGTCACTTAGTTCTTTGGGGTCTTTGAGGGTAACGATGTTATCAACTTCTGTAATGAGTCCAAGTGTCTTGCGTATGTTGTACGCTCCTTCTCGTCCGGCCTTGTCTGGGTCAAGCCATGTTGTAACGCGGCTAAAGCGTGACAGCTCAGTGGCTTGTCCTGTAGTAATCTTTGTTCCGAGCAAGGAGGCTGTTGGTACGTGCTTTCCAACTCTAATCGCTGATAGTATATCTTCAACGATAACAACTCGTTGAACAGTCTCTCTATCGAATCCGACTCGAAACATGACCCTGTCCCTACTTCGTGCGGGTTGAATATATTTAGGCTTTTGTCCTTTATGTAACGATCTGCACTGGAACCACTCAAGGTTACGGTTTGCGTCCCACACAGGTAGTACAACTCTGTCAAGCGATTTTGAATATCCGAGACCATGTTCTTTATATGTTGATTCGGCAATACCTCCCCCGTAAAGCCAGAGCCTTCCTGATAAGGGGATTTCGGTGGTGAAGTCATGTGGTAGCTCCAATGGTAATTGAATTGTCTTTGCTGCTTTATTAAGCTCGTCTATGCGAGATAGTTCAGCTAGTGATTGTTTACCTTTACCAACGAAGTCATTGAAGTCACATCTAAAACAATGACATGAATAGCTAGTCGCATTGTGGTTGATGATAAGTGTTTTACCGTCACCACACTCTGTGCAATTACTTCGGGTCTTGTGACCTGTTGGAAGATTCTCTGCTAGAGTGTGCCACTCCATTTGACATCCCCGTTTCTGTTCCTAACTCTTTAATATCAAATACACGGTTCACTAGTCGCTCATTTGAACCATACATTTCTGCGAATGTCTCATTCTTTATTGCTTGTCTCGTCTTTGGATTCGTCATTGTCGTCTTCCTCCGACTGGTTTATAAAAGTATCTACTTCTGCTACACCTTCTCGACATAGCTCATCAACGAAGTTACCAACATCTTGGTCAGTAACAACGTCTGGTTGTTCTTTACCAAACATACTGTTGTTCCTTTGTTGTGTATTAATGAGTTTAGGTGAGATACATAGGGTAGCACGTATAGGCTTTTCTCGTGTTATCTACATTACACTCAGCTTAGAGAGAACTGGGTACCTCACCTAAACTCACTAGTTTATTAAGTTCACTTAGTGATGCGTCCTTTACGGCTTCAGGCACCATTTACCGTTGCGAAGGGTATTGTAAGAATGGTGTGTAAGTTTCGTAGTACTCGTGTGGCTCTGCGTCTTGCCGCCCAGTTTCCAATATGGGTAAAGCTCAACGTGACCTAAGTATCCGATCTACTAACTTACAACGCATCACTAAGTAAACTTTCTTTGTTACTTCTTTGTTATTAGATAATGGTAGACGCTATTCCTTCCACGCCTACCATTATTATTTAATCGCGCTATATTAGCACCTGTTCATTACGAACTGATTAAACGATCTCGTTATCAAACAAGCTATCAGTACCTTCTAGTGCGTCTAAGTCAACGCCTTCTGGTGCTACTGCTACTTCTTCGCTATTGCCTGTTGCTTCAACAACCTTTTTAACAGGTCGGTTAGCTGGGTTAGCTTTAGTTTGGGCTTCAACGATTGTATTATCAAACTCACCGGCTGCTACTGCTGCTAATAGTACAGCGCTGAACTCATCAACCTGTTCTGCTGTAGCATTAATGCGGGTAGCTCCTGGTGCTACTGCTTCAAGTGACAAGCGGTGCTTACCTAGTGTCAAGGTCAATGCTTGTGACCCATCTACATTGTCTTTCTTGTTACCGTTTTTAACTGTTACCTTAGCACGAGCATCTTCAAGAGATAATTCATGTAAAGGTGTACGTGTCGCTGCTCGTGAATTGTTATTCGAAACTGCGAATTGGGCAAGTGCTGCTAGAGACATCTTGTATTTCCTTTTAATGTGTGGATAATTCCACGGTTTGTGCGGCGAGCTACTCCGCTAGATTGGCTCAACATGCTGAGACATAATTGTCTCTTATCAACTCCACCCTTTAGAATTGTCTATAAGGTTTTGTAGATTCTTTTTGGCGCACCTTCGCATATGTTTCTTATTAGCTTGTAAGAACTCTAATAATGTGCGGTAAGGTGTACCGTTTTCTTCGTGTGGGTTAGCTACTTTAATCTTCTTGGATTTAGCAAGTGTATTGTATAGACTACCTCCCACTGGCATCCCGTACGATAGAGAACTTCCCATTGGTTTAATGGTTACGTTACCATAGCGTTCACTGAATGCTTTTGTTATTTCAACAGCCTGATGTTCTTCAAGGTGCCAATGAATGTCTTGTACATCCAATTGTGCATCTGTCATCATCTGCAATATGATGTCGGAGTTGTCAGTTGTTCTCTTTGACCAATAGCGACTTGTTTCCCATGCTAGTCCTAACGGGTTTGCTATCTCACGATCACAACCTAATGATATACTATGTGCTGGGAAGTTGTACCCATACTTGAACTTAGCTTCTTCACATACAAACAAACCATTAACGAATATCTCGCCAGGTCTGTCTTCTAATAGTTCAACATTATCCATGTCCTGAGTTAATGGTTTGTCAGCGAACACTGTTACTTTCAGCTTTAGTTCATCTACTAACTCGGCAGGGAAGTTGAATTGGAACGAAGTGTTAGTAATGATGTCGTCACGTTCTGTTATTACAATGTTGAAGATATCATTTTCTAATAGCTCATCATACACAAAGTATGGTATTGCCACTTTGTTACCAAATAATACCTTTGGCTGTAATTTTTCACGCTCTAGTACTAACAGTGCTAATTTGAACCCTTCGCCAAACCCACCAATGCTATTATTAGTTTTGTTTTGACTCTCACCTAACGCAAACGTGTTCATCGGAAGTGTGAAGTTTAGTGTTCGCACAACGATCACATCGTCTATGATAATGAATTGGTGCTTACACTGCTTGTTGTCAATACAGTTTTGTACGATCTCTCGTACAGCCTCTGTCGGCCCCCACTCTTTACGGTATTCTTTCGTCATACCGTAGCTTATTGATTCATTCATTAGTTTGTTCCTTAGTTTATAAAGCGTCGAAGGACTTCAGAGCTTAGGTCTTTAATTATGTCCACATCGCTGAAGTTAGAACTATATGTAGGGTTTAGCTTAACAGCTTTGTTCACATGTATTCGAGAGTGTACGGTAAGATACTTATCGTTTCTGTTCTTATCCTCAGTTACAGTTATGTATAGCCACGGAGGTAAGCTACAAGGTTCTGTCCTATAACCTCTCTCCGCAGGATAATCTACTCTATGTAGTAAGTGCTTATATGTATTAACGATTAACTCGCTGTTCTCTTCAATTAATTCCCAACAACCCGAATGTCTGTTTGCTACATGTACGCCACCATCGACACGAAATGTATCGTCGTCAATTACTTCCGACACGACACACTTTTCATTAACTTGAAACGTAACATTGGTGGTTAGTCGTCTAACCTTCTCCCCTACCTTTGGTTTCCTCACACCTGCCCACGTTTCTTGGCTTTCACCTTAGCACGAGCTTTAAGGTCTTTACGACGATTTTGCTGGAAGGATGCTTGACCATACTGCTTGGTAGTGTTGCTGTTACCACAATACCTGTTTGGTTTTACTTCTACCAGTATATCTGTCCGTACAGGGTATGTAGCACATGAGTTTGCTGCTGATGCTAGTGCGGCTAGTATTCCAAGTTTAGCTTTGTTAAACATGATCGTATCCTTTGGTTCTGGTTACGATGCGTGGTTTACTGTTAGCACGAGCTACCCAGTTGTCTTTATCAGAGAATCGCACACTGTAGTTAGATGTTGCTGCGCTTGGCATCCATTCGCCTTTAATGTTATGTCCTAACCTATTTAATTTCCCAGTGTGTGCTGTTATATGTACGTCTGGTGGATCTAAATTTGTTACAGAGACCATAGTCCCTCCTTCTACTTAATGATAGTTAAATATCCCGCCTTCACTTGGTTTAAAGAAACGTGCACGTAACCTTTTACATTACTGCCGCTTTTACCTTGCATTATACGCAGGATGAATGGGTTTGCTAGTTTAATGACTCTAACATATCTCTTAGCTTGTGATTCAGAACACATCAGGTAGTCCTGTATGCTCTGTCTCGTAAGTATGTCACAGTTACAATATACTTTTACTAACTTATACCAATTTACAAACTGTTGGTTTACGGATGGAGGCTTGTCAGCATTAAACGCACTTACACAACCAATCAAGGTGTCTTCGATGCGGATATCTAACTCATCCTCCATTTCCCACAATATATTCGATAGGTCTCCCCACTCGTCTGTTACTATAAACGGGTTTGTTAACACTGTGGGCTTACGACCACCAATACCTTTTCGGTTTGCTAGTAATGCCATACGTAAACCAAGTCTACTTTTGAGTAAGGAGCTTCAAATGTGTTCCCACCCACCTGATACGCTACATGTGTACGGTTAATAAAGTAATACTCTATACCTATTACATCAAGTCCATGCTGTATTCTACCAGCATGTATCATGTTGCGCTGTGTATAGTGGATTGGATTACCTACTAGCTTCTCTGGTAGTACAATAGATGGTTTCCAGTTTTTACCCACTAATTTATATACATTGTTATTATTATCTATCTTGTATGCTAAGCCTGTTGGATTGCTCATAAAGTACTTATACATGATGTCCTCCTGTTAAACATGTACTAGATGTGTCCACTAGTGGCTAGCCTCTGTCTACTTTCGCAAGGACAGATTTCAACTAATGGACACACCTAGTACATGTCTAATTGTTAGTTAGAACTCAGTAAGTTCTATGAGAATATGTAAGCAGACTTCAATGCTTCAGTTGCACTATAGTCGCCGGTGCGTGGAAATACTGGTACTGGTTGCTTCATACTCTCACACAAGTCTGTAAGTGCATCATAACCAGTGTGAACCATAGCGAACTTCTGACGAACCATTGAGGCTGTTGCGAAGTAATCACAAGGGTGTGAACCAATCGAATCATGTACTGTTACTAGCTCATGATCACAAGCGTTAACAACTAATCGTAAGTGTGTTGCGTCAATGCTATGCACGAAGTTCGGTGTCATTGCTTGAGCTGTCTTACGAGCATCTAGTGGTGCTGAACCCATACCACGCTTGCGAGTGTAGAACAAACCAACGCGTACTGCCATTGACTCATCATCATCATAACGTGTCGATGCTAAGAAGTCGTCTGCTGTACGCCATACGAATTTCTTCATACCAGCGGCTAGTGCAAACTGAACTCTTGTTTTGATCGCATCGGTTAATTGGGTTATTGCACCGGCTGTCTCTGTGATAGCCTCTAAGTAAGCGTCAGATATATCTTCAGAACTTGTTACGTTCTCTCGCTTACTGGTTAGATACTTAGCTATGTTAGCTTTAGTCGTGGTTTCTGTAGCACCATAACTTGTTATCATTACGTAGTTTTTAGACATACCACGTCCATACTTTTGAATCAATTCCAACGGATTACCAACTACGTGTTTCTCTGATGCTGATGATACTAAACCATATACATCTGCTGGTACTTGGTCGTAAGTTGATTCTACACAGTTTACTGCTTCGGCGGTTGCTCGGTCTCCAGTGATTGCAGCCATGTGTTGTAAACCATTGCACGTTCCATCCATATGACACACTAAGTTCGACGATTTCTCATCCCAACTACCTGTGATCTTGGCTAGACGTGATAGCTCTTTACATGCTACTAACGCTTGGAACACATCAGCACCTACAAAGTTCTTTCTTACATCTTGGTGAGTGTTAATAGACATGATGGTTTCCCAGTTGTCTTGTACCCACCTAACACGGTTGTTTATTGCTTCGGCACCCATACCACAAGAATTTGCAATATGCAAGCAGACAGCTTTAAACCCATGCTTACCAAGCGGCTTTGAGTTCGCAAACTGAAATGCAGCCTTGCAGAAATCAACGCCCTGTGGTGATAACAATCCCCCACGATAGTACATACGGCCACGTGTATCCATAGTCACTGGAAAGTAGAATTCTTTGCCAGCATACTGTTGGATTTCGTTGTAAATATCGAATGCTTCGTTACTTACCTCTTTATCTGAGAAGAAACGATCTTTGTACTCTTGCTGTGTGTACAATGACTTGTTCATCACCATATCCTTAGCTGCTTCTACAATCCAAGGTGATACTGTAAACTTAACACGTTGTAGCTTGTTCACTGCACTAAGTACAAGGTCTGACACTTTAACAGATTTAACCTTAGCTCGCGCTACAAGTTTCATGTTGGCATTCTCACCAACTCCTGTATTCATATCAGTCCAGTCTTGCGGCATGTGTGTCATTGGGCGACACTTATAAACAGCACGTTCACGTAGTTCTTCAATGTGAGTGTTAAGTTGTGCAGTAAACTCAGGTGAGATTTCATACACCTTACTAGTAATGTTATTACCAGCTTGTAGTCTAACAACCTTCTTAGACAGGTTCTTAACGATGATGTTAAGAGATTGCATGGCAGCTAGGTAGTCTTTAGCTATCCCTACCATGTCCGTAGTTTCCACCGTAACATGTGAATACTCTTTACGCCCCAGGTCTTCATGTTCAGTGTATACATTATCATTGATCCAGTTAGCGAACGCTGTTGATAACAAGTCGTAGTTAACTGCTAGATGATACTGTACTTGCTTCATCACGATAACCCACAACGAGTCACTTAACGACTGTAGCTTGATCTGATTGAAGTCACGCTCATCTTTATACATGATGATCACGTTACCCTCAACAACCTCTGGTAATTCAGCCAAGTTGTTAGCTAACCATTCATCAGTGGCTTCAAAGCGACCGATGGTGTTACGAGCTTCTTCAAGCAGGTAATTAACTTCTTCATTCACATCATTAAGTTGTAATGCTTTCGATACTGCTACTGAAACGAATGATAAGTTGCGTGGAGCTATTGATTGTGCAGTCATGATATTCACCTTTAAGAGTTAAACGGTCTTTCGACCCATTTGATGTTACTTGGTAGTGCTTGGTTGTACTTTCAAACTTGTTTAGGAAATTACTATAGGATGATGTAGGACTTCCATGCGTTAGCTTTACATCTATCAAGTGCTTTCATAGCCACTTTAACTTTACGCCACCCATACGTTCTAGCTAAGTTCTTTGGTGAGACAGCATAACATAACATCATCATTAGGTGCTTATGTATATTCTTTTGCATGATCATAACGTTCTTCCTTTGGTAGTACTTTCGAAAAAGACATATGTGGCTTTGCCACTTAGTTGAGTCCAAGAGCAAAGCGATTGGTTAACGAAACTTATAACGAACTGTTTGTCCCTGAATGCGTCTACATTCTCCTTTACTTGTAGTAACCATTAGTTTCAATGAAACACTTACCATGTACAGTCTTGATGTCAATACGTTCAACACCATTAGCTATATGTTCTCTAATACAAAGTGTCTCACTAACATAGTGTGTACTTTGATGCTGTACTGTATCTATAACAGAGTCTACTGCTGACTCACCAAAGTGATAACTTACAGCAAACAGTATTATTATAAAG
>TARA_R110000822_G_scaffold8916_9_pt1 | contig 12565 bp, 8 predicted proteins | sample TARA_R110000822 | Tara Oceans TARA_R110000822 (sample SAMEA4397666) | marine metagenome | biome: Polar Biome; feature: [SRF] surface water layer (ENVO:00010504); material: water (ENVO:00002006), including particulate matter (ENVO:01000060) such as... | depth 5 m | reverse complement strand
GGCATCGATCTCTCTGCCATCGCAGGTTCCTTCGAGACAATTCCCGGCATCACCGACAAAGTGTATCCAGTGCTTATTCTCGATCATGTCTGGTTGCCCAGTCTGTTGCTGTTTCTCTGCTCGGTTCTGGTGGCTTTCTACCCTGCGCGGCGAGCGGCCAAACTGGATCCGGTGGAGGCCATTCGCCATGGTTAAACTTACGGGCCTGATACTGATTATGATGTCAGCGTTTTTGGCTCCGTGGGTACAGGCAGGTTTTGGTACTACTTGGACTCTCAAGAACCTGACCCTGGGTTCGCGTTCATTGATCAACGACAACCCTTATGTGTCCAATGTCACTCGGATGCGCCTGGAACCGCAATACCGGCAACAGACCTGGAGCTTTCAGGCGGCCTATGACCTGGAGTTTCTTTCTGGCAGTTTTCTGAATTCACCGGAGTTTGCCCTTCTCAAGCAGGCCCGGGATCCTCGTTACTGGGCGCTACAGGACAAGCTTCACGAGTCAGGCGAGCTTGTCATTCGCCACCAGCTCTATCGAGGAACTCTGCAATGGCGATCGCCAGTGGGGGACTTCAGGTTGGGGCGTCAGCAGATAAACTGGGCCACGACCCTGATCTGGAATCCGATGGACATCCTCAACCCAGTGAGTCCGCTGCAATTGGAGCCGGATGAGCGAATCGGAGTGGATGCCTTGTTATGGGACAAATCCTGGGGTGCACTGGGGCGCATCAGTGCAGTTTACGCCCCACAACATAATGCCAATGAATCAAGCGGCGCGTTGCGGATCAAGCAATTTATAGGTGGAATCGATGCCAGCGTGATGGCCGGGGAGTTCGCTGACGTGACCAAAGTGGGCGTCAGCGGTAGCGGTTCAGTGGCTGGTACCGGATGGCGTACCGAAATGGTCTGGAGCGACCGTGAAGAGGCGGTCGCCTACTGGCAGGCGGTCGCCAATCTCAACTGGTCCCTGCGCAACGGTGTCAATCTGGCCCTGGAATACTATTACAATGGGAATACGGTGCAGCCACGAACGCTTGAGGTGAGTCGTTTGATGTCTGGCGAACCCCACGACGCAGGGCGTCACTACACCGGTGTGCTTGTCTCGCAGGATATCAATCCACTTTGGGATTATCGGGTCGTGGTGATACGCAATGCTGATGACGCCAGTTGGGTGCTCTATCCCCGTTCAACGTGGACTCTGCCGATGATGCAGGAAGTTTATCTTACCGCTGGGGCGCAATGGTTTGGTGGTGACAACGACAGCGAATTTGGAAAGCTGGAGCCCTTGGCTCTATTGGAGTTGCAATGGTTTTTCTGAATATTTCCCGTAAACCAGGATCCGCCGCTGTTCTCGCTCTGATGGTTTGGGGTGTGAGCTTCTTTCTGCATTTTTTCTGGGAGATGGCGCAGGTACCGTTCTTCGTTGGTATGGCCGAGGCGCGTCACTGGGATGTCGTCTGGCTCTGTACACGCGCAACCTTTGGAGACGCGAATATAGCCTTTGGCGCTTACACGATGGCGGCATGTTTATCCCGGGACTGGTTCTGGGTTGCGAAATCCTGGAGCCGGTCGACACTGTTACTTTACCTCTGTGTCGGACTGATCGTGACGATTGTTTTTGAGTATTGGGCGACGGGAGAAGGACAGAGGTGGAGTTACAGTGAGCGAATGCCCGAACTGGCTGGGACCGGCATAGGAATATTACCTCTCGCCCAGTGGGTGGTCTTACCTGTGTTGCTAGCCTATTCCACGAGATGGATGTTCCTTGGATGGTTGGTTTCGAAGCGTGAGGAAGTGAGCATTCAGAGTATATTCGGGATGAAATGATAAGCCACGTGCCTCTTACACGGGGCTGGAAAATATCTTATAGCCTTTGAGAACCTGGGTTTTTAATACGATCCGCCAGACTGGAATTGGCATTTTCCATAGCAGAGAACAAAGCTGTTAATGCCGCAGCGATAATGTTTTTTTTATGCTGGGTACCTCGCTCAGAAATATCGATAATCGTATCGTAATTCAGTTTGGTTTCAGGTTTGTGTGGTGTACTGCTTGACAGTCAAGGTGCCATCAGCACGAAATAATAGTGCGAGTGGCTCTTGGGCTTTTTGCGAGTTTATTTAGCCGCAGGAGTAATCTTGCGGTGTTTTTTCTGTTCCTGCTCCACCGCTCGGTGGTAGGCACTGCCTTCTTGTGTACCAACTAACATCCTTCGAGCTTCCATTCCCTTATTTTAACGTATCCTGCCAGTGCCTTTTCTTTGCGCATACCGTGCGGCCTTGAATAAAACTCGACAATTAGGCTAATTTTATCCCCGCACAATATTAGCTTGCTCTTTAATGGAGAAAAAAAGCCGCGATACTGAAAAGTATTGCGGCTAATATGAATGGTGGGGAACCATTCTTGATGCAAACCAACTAGCGCTGGCGAAGGCTCCAAAAAAAGCCCTCTGAGCAACGGTACTATTAACTCATGGTTTCCTGAAATGAAACTGAAAAATATAATGTAGTTTGAAATGTAAAGTGGTACCTATATTTCCTTTTGATCTATATCATTTAGATTGAATTTGGATATGCTCGCGATACTTTAATTATGTATTTTTTTTTCAGTTTGGCTTCAGTTTTGTGTTTTTTTCAGTTTCGTTTCAGTTTTCTTTGTTATACATTGGAAGGCATGGAGTTTTAGCCGTGATAACAAGAAATCTAATATTATAAAAATGTCGGAGGATAAATGAAAATAATACAAAAACGCATTAGTCAAGGGTTTCTGGGAGCGCTGGTTGCTGTGAGCGGAGTTCCTGCAGCCATGGCGTTAGAGGTTCCCACAGCGTCGGGCGTGAAGTTGGATATATTCACCCAAGGTAAGTTTCAGCCGACTTACTTTTCGAACTTCGATTTGGACAGCAGTGTTGATGATGGCGCTACAGGCACATCCGCAGGTGCAGTTCAGGTCGGCGATGAGCATGTCAGGGCGGAAGTCAGGCTTGGCGTCATGGCATCCGGTGAAAACTGGACCGGGAAGCTGCTCCTTGAAAATGACTTTGCACTAGACGCCAATTCCGTAGACCGTGCATTTCGTGGGCAGAGGTTTGGTCTGGAGCAGGCCTTCTTTACCTACACCTTTGACCCGGCCTTCACCCTTCAGGGCGGCTGGACCTTCAAGAATATTGATTTGGCCTCCGGTGGCCTTCTGTACGGCGACGACCATCCTCTGTTTGGCGCCACCGGTAAGACATCGTGGGGTAACTACGATGTTTACTGGATGCCCATTAATGATGGGTTGATCTCGCGGATAAATCCCGGCCCAGCCACCACAGCTCAGGTTAACGGGCAGGAGGACTGGGATGTTTATGCGTCGAAATTTGACATCGACCTTGGAAATGGTAGCCGTGTTTCGCCCATCCTGACCTACAGTGACAATCAGCAGCGAAACGCCAAGGCAACGTATTTTGGTGTCGAGTACATCGGGAACATTGGCGCTGTGAAAGTTCGTGCCGAAATACTGGGTGTTACGGGGAGCTTCGATGGCGGGTCTTCCACGCTTGAGAATGGAACAGTGGTCGACAATACCGGCGATGACATCAGTGCGTACGCTGCTTATGCGAGCTTCGAATACCCGGTTAATGATGCGTTCAACCCCTTCATTGCACTCCGGGTGACGAGTGGTGACGACGACCCAACTGATGACGATGTTGAAGGTTGGCTGGGGATAACCGATATCGGCCGATACTCGCCTTTAATCGGTATTGACGGTCAGTTCATGGGCTGGGGCCCTGGCTCAAACGCGGCGATAAATTCATTGCTCTTCGGCCTGGCCCTTGATGGAGCCGGCCCTGGTGGTGCCGGTTATGGCGCGATCTCCAACGCCGGTACTGGCAACAATCCGGGGCAGATCATGCTGTCGTTCGGCAGCTCCGGCAACCTTTCGTCAATCTCACCGAAACTGTCCTACCAAGCACAGGTTTTCCCGATGTGGTTCCAACAGACTGGAGGGCTTGAAACGCTCAGCACTGCCAGTGGGTCCGTGGATAGTTTCGCGGGTACTGAGTTGGATTTAGCGGTAAAGTACCAGGCTAATGAGTATTTTGCTCCACGGCTTGTACTTTCCAGCTTCCTGCCGGGTAAGGGTGTTGAAGACGCAACCGGTGCAAATGATGCAGCGTATGTTGCGATGCTTGAGCTCAACTGGAACTACTAACAGCTAAAGAAATATAGTTTATTTACTGGAAAACTATTGAGGCCTTCCACTGCGGGGGCCTCAATTCGCTTTTAAAGGGGCATATTGTGAAACGAGTTCTTGTGTTCGTCGCCTTCTTGCTTACGCTGCCGAATGCCTTCGCCGAGAGCTATAACCTACCTCTGGATTCGCTGTCGGAATGGACTGGAAAAAAGACCATTAATGTCGTTTCGAATGTCCCTGATCTGGATGAGGATTCAGAATTCCTGACGTTGTTAGGACGCCTTAGTGTTAAGGGGTTTGATGTTAATTTCGATCATTCCGGGTTTTCCGATGAGGGGCTTGTTCTGGAAGTCCTTGAAGTGCAGGATAAACTCGCGATCTCCATAAAATCCGTTGACTCCCAAAGATACTTGTTTTCAACCTTGGTTAATCGGGCTGGCCACGCGACGCCACTCACCGATACCAGCACCTTTCCACAAAGGATTCTGCCCCTACCGTTAGATTTTAAGCCAAAGAGGGTTGCGGCGCTGCCTATGTCAGCGCGTGAGGACGGTCGACTGGTTTTTCTCTCTGACGCAAAATTGGTGCTAGGTTCACTTAAGGCCGATAACATACACATAATTGATGAATTGCAGTCGGGCATCAAAGACTCAAAAGCGATTTACCTTTCTATTGGCCAGTCAGACTCAGACCCGAACCTGGAAGTCGCGGTCGTTTGGGGGCAGGATCGGGATATCTCGGGTAAGGGTCAGTACACGAAGATCTACTCTCAACTTTTCGAGATCTCCGAGAAGGGCCTGGGGGAGGAATCTGAAAAGAAAGAGAATGTTGCCATACGATTTATTGATAATGAGCTGTATGCTCAGCGATATGAATTGCTAAATGGAGACATCGGAAAACTAATGGCTGCCTCCCTGAAGAGTGGGAGAGTCAGCGTTAGTGAAGAGGTTTCATCGCTCCCTGCTGATCGAGAGATCTTTTCAATCTTCCCCGTCAGTGACTCTGAGTGGATAAATGTTGCTGAAAGTTATCTTGAATTACAGACGTCGGGTCGGGCTTCTATCGCCAGGCTCGAATTAGGGAAAGTTTCTTCGCCCAAGGTCGCCAAACGATTAATGGACAGGAAAATCATTAGCTCTCCCGATTACGCGTATTCCGTCAACGAACAATACCTTTCTATTCCTCGGCAAGTTGTTGTTGAAGGAAGAAAAATCATAACGTTTATGAGAAAGCGCAGGTCGGCTTTTGCGGGGTTATCATCGGCTTCGGGATCGGATGTAATCGTCAGCGCAAGTTGGGATAGTAATTCACCGAGCACCGGGTTTTCGATTACCCCAATTCGCGAAGTTGATTCTTTTTTGATTGATTTTTCCCGCGTGAAAATTGGAGATAAATCGGCTTTGGTAGTTTTGGCTAATGAGGAAAATAGCAGCCAGGGAGCAAGCCACATATACATATACTAGTTATTTTTCTCTCAAAATAATTACATAAATTTGCTTTATTTATTTTCGGAGTTCAAGCAGTGTGCCTGTATGCCCGCTGTTTCAATCGTTCTATTCGTTCGGACCGCTTGGTCCTTTAATCCGTTCGCCGTAAGCACCGTTAAATCGCAGAGTTACCCATGAACAGTAGAAACCTTCTATAAGTTAGGGTGATCCCTGGCACAGAGGTATCTACTGTTCGTGGGTAACTCAGAACCCTAATCGCCTGAAAAGTGAAGCAGCCTTGGCGTCATTGTGTGGCGCACCAATGAAGGTCGGAGCACGAAGGAAATTCATAGGCGCCTCCGCTATCTTCGAGTGCATTGAAGTGTTTTATAACCGGAAAAGAAGACACTCTGCTTTGGGTTATGTCAGCCCGGCAGAATATGAGCGCAGATGCGCATAACCGAGTGTCTACTTTTCATGGGGAGGACCAATCGACTCACTTGCCTTCAGCCGAACTGCAGCACTTTTTTGAAGTTTGCGCGAACGCGGCTAACTACTTCGCCAGTTTTTCCAGTTTGTTCGTCTCAGCAATGCGCTCCAGCATATGCTGGATATTGATCAACTGGCTGCATGGGTGCAGCATTGCAGGCAATGGATACGGAGGCGAGCCATTCAGGGCCCACGGTTTCGGAGAAGGTGCTTTGATCCATGCCAACTGTGCATCTTTCTTGGATGAAGGTGGCTGTTTTAGCGTTGATTTTGGAGGCCTGTTCAGAATCTCTGAAGAATAAAGTAGCCAGCTACGCTCTTCGTGGCGTGGCTGGCAAATATATTATGGTATCACTGCTCATTGAGTTTGAGCACATGATTTTTTGATGATTTTAGCTTGATCAACCTTGATGCTTATGGCCCCTTAGTTCAGCCTTACTCATTTCCATATGTATCCGTTTATGCTGACGACTCAACGTTCGCGCATCTACTACGTTTTCGGCTGATTTGTCCGGGTAGCTTCGCGCCTCATTAATACGATCAGCCAAACTGGAATTGGCATTTGCCATAGTAGAGAATAAGACTGTCATTGCAGCAACGATAATGATTTTTTTCATGATGCACCTCCTGATTCGTTGATGATTTCATTTAACCATCTCTTCCTGAACTGATCCTGAAATAAAGAATAAAATAAACGAAAAAATCATGATATTTATCAGTAATTAGATGCACTTGACTCAGGTCAAAATCACATAATAGGTTGTGAAATTTCAGCTAGAGTTCAGATAGTGCTTCTATGATTCGTCACTGCGTACTAATTCTGGGGAGAATAGAACTTGAAAGATTTTTTTCGTGTACATAAGACAGCTGTAATAGGCGCCTTGTTTCTAACGAGTCTTGGTGTTTCTGCGGAACCGAGACTCGCCCTTGAAGACGCTATTGATATTGCGATTCGAATAGATCCCTGGATAGCCCAAAGCATCCAACTGCAGGGAGCGCTTCTCGATGAGTCTGTAGCGGCAGGTGCCTTACCGGATCCACGAGTTACGCTGGGTGCCGCAAACCTACCCACGGATACCTTCGATACCGGCCAGGAGAATATGACGCAAGCCACTGTCGGTCTCAGCCAACGGTTCCCTCGTGGTGATAGTCGGTATCTTGCGCGTAATAAGAAGGAAGAGCTCGCGGAATCCCAGTCGTTTCAGCAGGAGGATCGACGGGAACTAACAGTTAGAGCGGTAACTTACCTGTGGCTTGATCTTTGGAATGCGCAAGAGAGCATTCGATTGATTGACAACAACCGGGGGCTTTTCGAACAGTTGGCGGACGTTGCTGAAGTCGGATACACCTCAGCTATAGGGGGTTCACTGCAGCAGGATATCATCCGTGCATCTCTGGAGTTGACCCGTCTTGATGATCGCTTAACGGTGCTGCATGCCCGGTTGGAAACAGCCCAGGAAGCGTTGGGGGAGTGGGTAGGTATAGACACATTTCGTTTGCAGGTAAGCGAGCGAATCCCCTCAAATCTATTAGCCGGGCTCACGAATACAGCGTTTGATACCAACGACAACTCCGTGATCGCCCATCCTTCAATCCGCGCCACGGATCAACTGATTGATGCTCGGTCTATCGATATTGAGCTGGCTCGCCAGGCTTACAAGCCGGAATGGACCCTGTCGGCTCAGTATGGATACCGGGACCAAGCCCCGAATGGGCAAGATCGGGCAGATCTCTTTTCCGTCGGGATCGGGTTTGACCTGCCTATTTTTACCGGCAATCGCCAGGATCGCACCGTGAGTGCAACAATCGCGCGCAGGGAAGCTGCGAAGTCTGACCGGATGCTGCAGGTTCGGCGAATTAGAGCCGAAGCCCGTGCGGCGGCGGCTCGAATTGAACGTCTCGATGACCGCATCATGCTTTACCGGCAAACGCTGCTTCCGCAAGTAGAGGACCAGGCAAATGCAGAGCTCTCAGCTTATAACAACGATAACGGCGATTTTGCCGAAGCCGTACGTGCGCGCATCGTGGAACTCAACGCGCAAATTGACTTTATAGAGATGACGGCTGAACGCGCGAAAAATCTGGCGACCTTTCGCTATTTCACTGCTAGTACCTCTGGTCCGTCCTCATTTTCACTGAAAAATTCCCAGGATTAATAATCATGGCAAATGTTATGCGCCCATTGGGCTTTTTGTTGTTAGGTGGCGTGGCAGGGGCAGTGGCGACCTATTGGCTTGCCCCCGGCGTTCTAGAAGGTTCTGTGGTTGAGGCCACGAGCAGTGTCAGCAAAGAACCCCTGTATTGGGTGTCGCCCATGAATCCCGATTTCAAGAGTGACAAACCGGGTAAATCACCCATGGGGATGGATCTGATCCCGGTCTATGCACAAAGCGGCGCGGATAAGGACGCCCCAGGTACGGTTCGTATTTCACCGGCTGTGGTTAACAACCTGGGTGTGAGAACGGGCCCGGTCACCCAGGGGCGCCTGCCGAACAACATAACGACGGTAGGGTACGTTCAATACAGCGAAGACGATATGGCTCATGTCCATCCTCGGGTTGAGGGTTGGATCGAGAAGCTCTATGTGAAGGCAGAGGGCGAACCGGTCGAGAAGGGCAAACCACTCTATACACTTTACTCCCCCACGTTGGTCAACGCCCAGGAGGAATTAATCCTGGCGTTAAACCGGGGTAATGAGCGTTTGATCAATGCCGCCAAGGAGCGACTTGCAGCTCTCAATGTGTCGGCAAGCTTGATCCGCCAACTTACGCAAACCAAGAAAGTACAGCGGAACATAACGGTGTATGCGCCTGCCTCTGGAGTTATCGACAACCTCAATGTTCGTGAAGGTATGTTTATCAAGGAAGGCGACCGAGTCCTCTCCATCGCCGCGCTGGACGAGGTGTGGGTTATTGCTGAAGTATTTGAACGTCAGTTATCTTTAGTGGCATCCAACGATCGTGTGGTAATGGCGCTGGACTACTTGCCCGGGCGTCGATGGACTGGCGAGGTGGACTATATATACCCGGAGATCAATCCCAAGACTCGTACGGCCCAAGTGAGAATGCGTTTTGATAACGCCGATGGCACCTTGCTCCCGGGCATGTTTGCACAGGTGAATATTCAGGGAGCCCGGACAAACCGACAGCTACTGGTGCCTCGCGAATCGCTTATTCGAACGGGCCAGAGCGATCGACTGGTGTTGGCATTGGGTGGGGGCAAATTCAAGTCCGTCAATGTGGATGTAGGTCGGATAGGTGACCAGTACGCTGAAATCCTCGGCGGTGTCGTGTCGGGCGATACAGTGGTGATATCCGCACAATTCTTGATTGATTCCGAATCCAGCAAGACCTCGGATTTTCAGCGTATGTTGGACATGCCCTCTGATTCGATGGATCACGGGGAAATGGATCAGGGAGAAATGGATCAGGGAGAAATGGATCACGGGGAAATGGATCAGGGAGAAATGGATCATGGGAAAATGGATCGTGAGGGAGCTAACTGATGATTACGTCCATTATTCGTTGGTCTATTCAAAACCGTTTTTTGGTGTTGCTGGCGAGCTTATTAATAACAGGGTTGGGTCTCTACTCACTCAGTAAAACCCCGGTCGATGCGCTTCCGGATCTGTCCGATGTGCAAGTTATCATTAAAACCAGCTTCCCGGGACAAGCGCCGCAAGTGGTAGAAGACCAGGTCACCTATCCCTTAACGACCGCCATGCTGTCGGTTCCCGGTGCTGTAACCGTGCGTGGCTATTCGTTTTTTGGGGATTCCTACGTTTACGTGATTTTCGATGAAGATACCGATATGTATTGGGCTCGCTCCAGAGTTCTGGAGTATCTGTCCCAAGTGGCACCAAACCTGCCTGATTCAGCGCGACCCCAATTGGGCCCGGACGCCACCGGTGTCGGCTGGGTTTATCTCTATGCATTGGTTGACCGGACAGGGCAGAATGACCTGAGTCAGTTGCGAACTCTCCAAGACTGGTTTTTGAAGTACGAACTGCAAACCGTACCTGGGGTATCGGAGGTTGCGGCACTCGGCGGCATGGTGAAGCAGTATCAGGTCAAGGTTAATCCGGAAAAGCTCCGGGCCTTGGGGATTCCCCTGTCTCTTATCCAGACAGCAATTAAGCAGGGTAATCAGGAAGTCGGGGCGTCAGTCATCGAAATGGCGGAAGCGGAATACATGGTTCGCGCCTCCGGCTACATTCAGTCAATAGAAGACCTGATGGTGATTCCGTTGGGCCTGGATGTGAACGGAACGCCGGTTCTGCTCCAAGATGTGGCCAGTGTAGGAATCGGGCCACAGGCTAGGCGCGGTGTTGCAGAACTTAACGGAGAAGGGGAGACCGTTGGTGGCATCGTGGTGATGCGCTTCGGTGAAAATGCCCAGGAAACGATCAATGGCGTTAAGGCCAAGCTGGGTGAATTGGAAGCGAGCCTGCCCGATGGCGTTGAAGTGGTCACTGTTTACGATCGCTCGGGTCTGATTGAACGGGCCGTCAACAATCTCTTTTTTAAACTGCTGGAAGAGTTTCTGGTGGTCGGCTTGGTGTGTCTCGTCTTTCTGTTTCACGTCCGCTCTTCGCTGGTGGCGATCCTCAGCTTACCTGTGGGTATTCTGGCGGCGGTTATTGCCATGTACTGGCAAGGCCTCAACGCCAACATCTTGTCTCTCGGGGGCATCGCCATTGCTATCGGTGCCATGATCGATGGGGCCATCGTTATGATAGAGAACATGCACAAGCATATGGAGCGAACGCCGCTCACGCCTGAGAATCGATGGGAGATTGTCGCCAGGTCTGCCTCTGAAGTCGGCCCGGCGCTCTTTTTCTCACTGTTGATCATTACAGTCAGTTTTGTACCGGTGTTTGCGCTTGAGGCACAGGAAGGACGGATGTTTGCGCCATTGGCGTTCACAAAAACCTACGCTATGGCCGCCAGTGCGCTCTTAGCGGTGACGCTGGTTCCGGTGCTGATGGGCTACTTTATTCGGGGTAAAGTGTTGCCCGAGCACAAGAATCCCATAAACCGAGTGTTGGTCGGTGCCTATATGCCGGTCTTGAAGCTGGTGCTCAAATTTCCCCTGCCGACCGTGCTGGCTGCAATACTGGCGATGGCTGTAGGCCTATGGCCCGCAACCAAAATTGGTAGTGAATTCATCCCCCCGCTGGACGAAGGGGACTTGATGTACATGCCAACGACCTATCCTGGAATCTCAATCGCCCAAGCCCGCCAGTTAGTCCAGCAGACGGACAAACTGATTGCGACAGTGCCGGAAGTGAAAACTGTGTTCGGCAAAGTAGGACGCGCGGATACGGCAACCGACCCTGCACCTTTAACCATGGTTGAAACCTTCATTCAGCTCAAACCCCGAGATCAGTGGCGCGAGGGCATGACCACGGAGAAGCTCAAACAGGAACTCAACACACTGATTCGCTTTCCTGGTGTAACCAATGCCTGGGTTATGCCCATCATCACCCGCATCGACATGCTCGCAACGGGTATCAAAACACCCGTAGGCATTAAAATCGCCGGCCCGGATCTTGCCATCATCCAGGGTGTTGGAAAACGCCTTGAAGAAATTCTGGCAGACGTGCCCGGCACGGCTTCGGTTTATTCAGAGCGCGTAGTGGGTGGTCGATATGTCAAGGTGGATATCAATCGCGAACGCGCTGCCCGTTATGGCCTGAATATCGCTGACGTACAGCAAGTGATTGCCTCTGCGATCGGTGGAATTGATGTCTCCAGAACCATCGAAGGCCTTGAACGTTTCCCCATTAACCTTCGTTACCCCGAAGACTACCGGGATTCTCCTGAGAAACTGAAACAGCTTCCCATCGTGACGGCCACGGGCCAAAGGATTACGCTGGCCGATGTCGCCGACATCAAGGTGGAAGACGGCCCACCGATCATCAAAAGTGAAAACGCTCGCCTTAACGGTTGGTCCTATGTAGATATAGAAGGTGTGGACGTAGGCACTTACGTGGAACAGGCGATGGCGGTCGTGAAGGCGGAATTGGACATTCCAGCGGGTTACTCCATTGCCTGGTCGGGCCAGTATGAATACATGCTTCGCGCTAAAGAAAAGCTGAGCTACGTAGTTCCGTTGACACTGGCGATTATCATCATTCTGCTGTATCTGAACTTCAAGAACTTTACGGAAGTTGGCATCATCATGGGCACGCTTCCGTTCGCAATGATCGGGGCCATTTGGCTGATGTATCTGTTGGGTTATAACTTCTCGGTTGCGGTAGGTGTTGGTTTTATTGCATTGGCCGGTGTTGCTGTGGAGATTGGTGTCATCATGCTGGTGTACCTCAACCAGGCCTATCAGGAAATGCTTGAAACCTGTAAGCAGAAAGGCTTGACGCCGAGGCGAGAAACGCTCCGCCACGCGGTACTGCACGGCGCCGGCATGCGAGTGCGACCTGTGATGATGACTGCGGCCGCGATCATCGGTGGTCT
>TARA_R110000822_G_scaffold149056_4_pt1 | contig 12575 bp, 9 predicted proteins | sample TARA_R110000822 | Tara Oceans TARA_R110000822 (sample SAMEA4397666) | marine metagenome | biome: Polar Biome; feature: [SRF] surface water layer (ENVO:00010504); material: water (ENVO:00002006), including particulate matter (ENVO:01000060) such as... | depth 5 m | reverse complement strand
CTCATATACTTGATTATTGTCTAAGTAGTTAAGTGTTTGAGGTGTAAGTCCTTTTTCAGCTGTTTGTTTTAATACAATACTAGTTTGACCTAAGTCAAGTATAGGCATCTTAGCTGTTCCTCTAGGAAGTGTAGCTAACTTATACTTCATTATTTGAGTTTCATCAGGAAATGCTTCTAAGATAGGCATATTTTCAATTGCTTCCCCATAGAAAGCTGAACCTGAGGGGTGTGATGGGTTATAAAGTGTATAATCTATTTCATCATCAGATAGGGCAAATTGTGTAATTTTAAAAGAACCATCTCCTTTTGCTAGGAGTTCTCTTCCTTTTTTAGTTAAAATAGCATCTATCGTTACTACTTGATTATTTAAATATCCCATTACTTAAGTATTATTTTGTTTATAAATATATAATTTTTTTATTTTTATTCCAAGCTATTCTTTAAATTTAGGTAAATGTATTTGTTCCTTTAAGTTGTGATATTAAAGTTAATGCATTTTTCTTTTGGGTTGGTGTACAATCATTTGGTATTAAATACCCTTCCCCTGTTGGAGTATTAGCTCCATCTGAGTTAATTGGAGGTGATTGAAATACTATTACCCTATTATCTGCTTCTACTCTTCTTCTAATTGTGAAGTTATAAATATTTCCTGAAGGAATAGGAGGGGTTAAGGTTTTGGGGTCTGGGGTTACTATTAAAGAATCATGTCTGTTAGCTAAAGGAGTTGTTAGATTATAAAAGGCACAATCAGAAGGAGTAAGTGTAGTTCCAAATAAATCCATAAAGACTGCCATTATAGGAGAAGATACATCACTAGAATTAGAACTTGTTACTTTTAATATATTAAAATCTTGTGTTTTATAATTAGGTGCTAATGATGGGTCTGTATTAGTGTTGTATGTTATTCTTAATTCATCATTTTTTTCTATTATGAATGGAGTTTTAAAATCATCATATGACCCGGATAAAGAAGAAGAAACATTAAATGTTGTATATAATGATGGATCATTAGTATTTAATGGAAACTGAGGTTGGGATCCAAAAGGAGGGATGTACCCCAGAGTAATTGTACTAGAGAAATCAAACCCTGTAACCGTTGATGGTTGGATATTACTTGAGGAGAAGTATTGGTTGTTTTTAATTTGAGTATTAATAGTATTAATAATTGCTAAACTGTTACCAAAAATTCTAATATTCCCCTCCCCAGGATTATTCCCATATAATCCCCCGGCTGATTGGGAAATGAATATTCTACCTCCTTTTAGATAAATCTCCCCAGCATTTTGATAATCTGTGATCGGAAGACTACCAGTTTCTAACCAATTCTTATATAAACCACTGGAATTTATGGAATAGTCATTGGTTTGGGTGGTGTTATTTTCTCCAAAAGTTGTATACCAACTAGCTGTTGTATAACTTTGAGAAGATAAATATTCTATATTTGAAATTTCAGTCCCATTAATTAAATTGTATTCTAATCCACCTTGATATATTATATTACTACCTATAGGTAAAGTTGATAAATCAACATCCCCTACTTTAAGTATATCATAACTAATTAAAGCTTCTCTACCAGGTTCAAATACATTACTAGTTTCATATAAATTATTATTACTTCCATCTAACTTTATAATTTTAGGTATTGAAGTAGACTCTTCATCTCCTGTTATATCTTCAAAAGGTAAACCTATTAAAGCATCAACTTTAAATAAGTAAGAGTCAAATAACTCCTTACTCTCATTTGAAGATTTAAAGTGAGCAAAGAAGATTGGGTTTTTATCTACTACAGCAGTATTACCGAATGACTCATCCCCATTATAACTCCCAGTATCACCATTTAAAAATGTTATTGATGATGAAGGATTAGTAGGAAAGTTATAATCTGCACTTTGTAGTCTACTACCTTCATATCTAGGCCTTGTTACTCTCCTCATAGTATAATTACTATCAGGAGTATTTGCCTTTTGTGCTAAACCGCCTGTAATTAAATTTAAATTAGAAGGAATTGTTGAACCCGCATTATAATCTACATCTTGTAAGAATGAATTAGGTCTATTAAGGTTAATATTATTAATAGTAGCGTTATAAGGTGAATTATAAAATTCACTTGAAGTAGTTAATGAAGAAAATATTTTAAATGGATTATTAAATAATGATTGAGTTGTTGAGGTTATATTTGAACCACTATAAGCACCATCATAAAATTCTTTTTCAGTATCTTCTATAATAGTTTGTAAACCAAATACAGTATCAAAAGTATTATTGTAGGATTGTGTGATTGGAGTTTGTGTAAATGAAGGTGACCCTGTGTAGTTGAATTTATCAACTACTCCTCCTACTCCCCCTTCAACTTTAACAACATCAATTGATGATGTTAATTCTAAATTTTCAACTATAAAAGGTGTATTAAACTCAGTTTCTGGGGATTTTGCTATATTGGTTTTAGTTGTAGCATTCGGTGGAGTAAATCTACTTCGCTCCAGCATATGCTGTTTAATTACAATTCCAGTAGACACACTAGTACGCGCGGGTACATAAGCTTTAATTGCCTTGAATAAGGAATTGTCTACATATTTTATTAATCTAATATAATCATAAATATTCCCCTCAGTATACTTTTGAAAGAAATACTCTGCTGATTTTTTTAATTTAGGATAATAATCAGATGATGAAGAAATAAATCTTGGATCTGCTAAAGAATCACTAATAACACCATACCCAAAGGCTTGAATTATGTCATCATTAACATTGTCTTGTGGGGAGAATGCAACTTCTAAATTTGTATTATCCTCAGTATAGCTTCTACTAATTTCATAATCTTGCCCCATACTACGAGCACTAGATAAAACATTTCCAAAATTATCATTACTAACTACCTCAATCTTATTTGAAATTCTATTTCTAGAGCCAATTTGAGGTTGGTCTAAAAAGTAAGTTTCAGTATTAGGCTGGCTAAATGTTCTTGTAGTTTCATTTTCATAATATTGAATATGATAATTACTTGAAGTTATATTCCCATCAGGATTAACAAATGAACCTGTTATTAAGAGGTTGGATTTTGCTGATACTGCGGGGTGAAATGAAGTAAAAGATTCAGTATGAGAGGAACTTATTGAAGTTTCAAATTTATCTTCTAACTCATTTCCTAAAGGTGCTCTAAAATTAACTATATCAAATGAACTTTCTAAACCTGTAATATTATTACCTTCAATACTTTCAGGATTCATTACAAAATCATTAAATACTGTTTCAGGAATATCATTAGAATAATATCTAAATTCTTGGAAAGAACCTGAAAACATTTTACCTGGGGGGTTTAAAGTATTAAGACCTACATTAGACCCACTAACTAACCCTCCTAAATAAACACCATCATGAGATCCTGTTCCAAACTTATTCCAAGCTTCATTTATAGAAGAACTTGTAGACCCATTAATTGATATGCTAGCACTTCCTTGAAATGAAATTTCATTTCTATCTTTACCATTATATGTTTTATTTTTTACATATAAAGTATAATTAGTATCTGTAGTATGGACACTAGCAGATGGGTGAGTGTCTCTTTGTAGCATTACACTCCACCAACCATTATCATAAAATGGTAAATAAATATCATCCGATACTACTGTCCCCCCTTCTGAAGATGATCCTGAGATGTAAAATCTCATTACTCCCCAATTTTTATAAGTATCATCATTAGAACCTGAGTAAGATCCTACTGCTGATCCTGTATAAAATAAGCCTACACCAAAATCAAAATTAGTTGAAGTTTCATCTCCATCTGATTTTTTAACTGCTAGGGATTGACTAAAGAATTCTCCAGCATATGATGATGAAGGGTACCCTGAGGTTTTAAATCTAAATTGTAAATTATCAGGAACAATATACTCATTACTTGTTACTCTATTCCTTTCAAGAGGCATCCAAGGCATAATAGCAGATGCACTTGCATAATTTTGATTAGCTATTGGAGAAAAAGCATAACTATATCTATTATACCAATAATCATAATCATTGATGTTATTTTTATTTTTACCCCCAAATTCATTTATTCTTAATATAGTATCAGGAATACCCCAAATATTAATTAATTGACGTAAACCTGAGACTGTACCTTTCTTTTTAACTAAGTAAGCCATGTTATGGTAAAGTCTTTTGTAAATTTCTTTACTAACTTTATCAATAGGATATGGAAATCCCTTTTCACCTAATTGCTCAACATAATATAAAAATGAGTATGAAGGACTCCAATAATTAACTACTGTACCATTGTTAATGGCTATATAGTTGTCAATTACTTCATTACCTGTAGAGGGGATGTAGTTGCCATCTTCTTCCCCTATTAAACCCATGTAATTATTTTGATCATTAAAATTATTCCCAAAACCTTCATAACCTAAAGATTTAATAGCATCTTGAGATAATTTTAGGGGAATACCTTTATCTAATTCATTTGTAGTATTATTTTTTTCAGTAACCGCCTTAGTATATAACCAGATTTCATCAAAATGTTGACCCGCCATATTAGAAAAATCTATATAGTTGTCATTATCTTGATTATCTCTTATAAATTCGGGAATGGTGTAGTATAACCAGTTTTGGTTATTATTATCATATAGTGAAGCACTTAATATAATACCCCCATATGTAGATGAACCTTCAATATCACTTCCTAACCACTGTAATACATCAGTACTACCAGTATTTAAGAGAGGATAAGGGAAATCTGAATCTGCAACTTTAGGATATGATGAAGATCCGGATGTATAAAATAAATGATACTCATATCCATCAAAATTCTTAATAATATTTTCAATATTACTATTAGCAGATGCTAAACTTGATGAAACCTGGGCAGAACCACTAGTAGACCCTGTAATTGAGGATTTAATTGTATTTATATCATCTTCATAAGATTGAATTTGACTTACCTTTTCATAAAAATTTTCTACTCGTTGTTTGGCCGAAGAAAAATTTACAAATTCATTAAATGTTGAAAATGAGTAATTAGGTGTTATTTTAACACCTTTTTGATTTAATATATTTTGTAGGTTATTATTAGATCCTGTTGTAACTGCATCTAATAATTCAGATTTGCTTTTTAATTCTGTTGAATTATTTACAAAATCTTTAATTTCTAAATTATAATTAGGACCCCTTAAATATGGGATAGCATCAACTTCTAAATTTGAATCATTAAAGAATTTAACCTCATATGCTTGAGATTCTGCTACTTTGGTTGAAATATAAATTTCATCTTTTAATGAAAATGAAGTAGGTAAAGCATCATATAGTTTAACTAATACCGAATATTGCTCTGTTGAAGTATCTAATAATAAATTAATACCTATATTATAATTGTTTCCCGGGGATGCTATATAAAATTCATCAAAATAATCAACAGTATCAATTTTAGATTTTAAAATATTAAAGGTTGTTTTTAAATCCTCATTAGATATAAAGTTGGAATTTAATTTTATTTCAGTTCTATCTGATGATATTTCAGAAATATACAGCAAGTCTGTAGGTGAAGTTGATAATTCATAATTAATGAAATTATAAACGGCATATAAGTTCCCAATATCATACCCCCTCCCAACTAAATCATTTGAGGGGTCAATTTGTAATGTATCAGTATCACCTAACCCAGTTGTATTTGAATTTTTAGTAATAGTCCAATCATTATAATCATATACTGAATCTAGTAATGAAGAATTAACATCATAGATGAATAATTCAACCTTATTTTCTTCAGGTGAAAATGCACCTGCTATATTTTCACTAGGTATTATAGTTTGATCTGATAATTCAAATCCTTCATTGAGAATGGATGAAGGGGGAATTTGAGATATAGATGAAGAAATTTTAAATTCCATATTTTATATTAAATTATTGTTGTGTTAAATTTTCTACAATATTTAAGGCTTCATTTTGCCTTAATTCTAGGTTTTCTCCTCTTAATGTAGATATTTCTTCTAATAAAACTTGTATTTCATCTGAAATATTACTTATATCAGCATATTCACCACTTGTTTTGGATAAATACTCATGGGATTCAATTTCCCCTAATTTAGGAATATCATAGAAAAATTTATCGTATAATAACCAAAAATCTTTTAGGGTAGCCAAGTCTAAATCAAAGAAAGATGGATCAGGTGGAGTAACCAACTGATTGAATTCTGTATTAATAGTTTCTTTAAATTTTTCTTTATTAAATACTTGCCGTTTTAAACCTGTTGATTTTTTCATCCTTTAGCTACTTTAAATAATATGTCTTCATCAAATACCTTAGTAGTATTATCTAATTTAGTTTTAATTAAAACCGTATAGTATCTTTCAGGTTCTAACCCACTCATATAAATATCAAAATAACTAGATGTTTCATCTGCACTTATTTTAGTATATGAGGAATCGAAATCGATTACAAATTCATTTGTGTCCGTATCTTTAATAGCATACGAAGATACATTTTCGGGTAGATAATAATTTTGTGTATAATATGATGAAGTTATGAATTGTCTGTCTGGGTATTTAGGTATAGCTGATAATCTAAATCGAGCTATACTTTCTGAATAGTATACTCCTGAGTTGTTGTAAACATTTATAAAACTCTCAGCTTGAGATAATACAGTATTTGTAGAAGATCCAGTATTGAAAGTATAATCATCCCATCTAAATTCTAATTGGGGAGGATAAATTGTATTAGTATCAATGCTAAAATATCTAAATGTATGAGAATTATCAGATGAAATATTAAATTCATCACTTGATCCCTGTTTTATAATGAATCCATCATTTGGGAAACCATTATTAGAATCTATTGAATTACTTTGCCAAGTATTAACTATATTAGTAACATCTAAAGAAATATCAATAGTGTCACTATAATTAAATGATTGTGAAGGTGTTACATCTAATCCTAAATTTGAACCAGTATACCAAGTACCTCCTCCTATTGTTGTAGAGTAAGAAGCCGTAGTATAAGTACTAAATGAAGAAGTAGCCCACTCTGTTGAACCTAAGGATGCTTGATATTTCCAACTTACTCCATTTGAAGTTATGGGTGAATTTCTAAAATGACCTGTCCCCATATTCCAACTTCCTGAAATTGGATATGAGTGTAATTTTGTATCTGCATTTAAACCTGTAACCACAGCTGCATAATTATTTAAATAAGTCTTAAAGGATGAACCTGATATCTTATTAGTAATAATGTCTGAAATCTCTGTAGGTGAGAATTTAATTAGATATCTACTAATCTGGGGTATTCCCAAATGCATATAAGTAGATGCTTCTAAAATTTGATCCAATCCTGTATTCATACTAGTATTTTCAGTATAAATTGAGGCATCTTTTGTTGGAAATAATTTATATACTGCCATTGTTTTTTATTTATTATAAGGGTACTACTCTACCTTTAATATCGGTATTTGGAAATTTAATTTCGAAAACCATAGGATCTAGAGATGGATAAACAACATTTTTAATAGTTGCTCCTGGTATGTCATATGCGTAAGCACTATAACCATAATTCTCTCCTATTTTATTTAAGATTCTAAGATCTTGTACGGTTTGAACTCCTTCTATCTTATCTAATAAAATAAATATATCTTTTAACATAATAGGCTCATTAACCTGCCATTTATCTATATTAAAGAAATCTGTAATAGCATCTATACATTTAGTAATTACTTCATTATTATTAAAATTAGGTAATACTATAATGTCAAATTCCACTCCTATATTGATAATGAAAGCATCTTTGATGTTAATCTTATCATTTACCATTCTATATTCTGATAAGTAAGTTTTTAAATTATTTTTAAGTGTGGGGGATGCTGTTCTTAAATTTTTATTTATATCATATGATAAAACATATAAATCTAAAATTGTTGGTAAGTTTGTTTGAGTTACATCTGATATTTTGGTAGGTGTTGCAAATGCTTTTGCAACAACCCCTAAATTAGAAGGCATTGATAATGATCTAATTAAATAATCTTGTGAGGTTACGGTTCTTAGTTGATTTTGAAAACTACCTAAAGCATTTTGTCTTAATTCTTCAATAGTATCTCCATCTTGACCACCATCAGCAGCTAGGGGATTATTGGATGCTAAAGAATTAAATGTACTATTAGCTAATGTTGAGTTTGATAAATTAGGCTTTATAAAAGTAACATTTGAAGTATCTACCAATGTCATAGTTCCAGAAGGAACATTAGAACTAACCCCACCACCTGTTAAGTATCTTACTGTTAAGGTTATATTAGATGGTGAAATACCATAAGTATTTGTAAATACAAAATTCACAGGTGAAAATGCAGTTGTTAGTTGAGTTCTTTCAAAGGGTAGACCTGATCCTACATTTTCAGGGTTGGGGACTATTTCTTCGGTTGTATCTCCTGTTGAGCCAGCTCCAAACTGTAATTGTAAAGTTCCTTCATTTATAAATCTACTTGCAAATCTCCTTTGGACTTGTTTTAATTGAAGAAGATAAGGAACTTCATTATCTTCATAAGCATTAGGATCATTAGTATTTGTATTTTTAATAGTATCAAATACAGCGTCTTGGGATAAATTTGGCACTTCATACCAAGTATTACCGTTACTATCCACAACATCTAGGATTCCTATGATGTTAGCTGCGTTTATATTTCTTATATCGAATTTGACACCATTTCCAAAAGTTAATGTTTGAGTATTTACAGTTGCTGAAATGGATTTTCGTGTTTTTTTTAATAAAAAGGATGTAGGTTCATTTCCTGTTATCTCATATACTGTAATAGTTGTAGGATCTAATGAACTTGAAGATGAAAAATCTATAAAATCTTCAATTAAAAATCTAGTATTAGAATTATTTGAAGAGATTTGAGTGTTTTCTGGGATTTGTAGGCAGTAATCAAAATCGGGTAATTGAGTAGATCCTACGGTTTTAGCCGGTAAAGTTTGGAAAAAATCAATATTTACACTAGCTGCAGTTGTTACCTTAGGAGTGTATCCTAACATATAAGACAAATTAAATAAGTTTTGTGTTTGCCTAGCGTATTGAATAAATGTTTCTTGAATTTGATTGTCTAAATAAAAAGATAAAACATCCCCAACATATGATGCCATCTCCATAAATAACATCCCTGTGGAGGTATTTGAAAAGTCATTATAAGTATTAGGAAAATATGTTTTAGAATACTCTATTAAAGCACCCCTAAAATCATTGAAATCTCTATCAATGTACTTTATGTCTCGTTTTAAATCAGCCATTATTGTAGTAATATATTTATGTTGTCTTCAATCCCAAATAGTGAGATCTCATATGAAAGTGAAAAATTTACTTCATTAAGATCAGGCTCAGTTTTAAATTCAAGCTGTTTAACCTCAACTGTTGGAAAATATGTTGAAATTTCTTCCTGGATTGTGAATTTTAAACCTTCTAGAGTAGCATCTGTAATGTTTTCAAATAATATAGATTTTAAATTAGCACCAAAATTTGGATTAAATACTCTTTCTCCCTTATTTGTCAATAAATAATTAATTAAATTTGCCTTAATTTGATCTTTAGTTTGATATGTAGGAACAAAAACGGCATCCCCATTTAAAGGAAAACCAAACCCCACAGCTTTTCTAGCTTCGGTATCAATTGGAAATTTATTGGAAATTATTTTTGCCATTATTTACTCATTAAACTTGAAATTTGATCCATACTTACACTCCCCGCCCCTAATGAACCATTAACAGCATCTGCTCCTGGTAGTGGGTTAAAGGATTGAACATTATTAGATGTAAAATTTAATTGGGTACCATTTAAAACTTCCTCATATTTAGATCTCTTCTCAGCTAAGCTAATATCAGGTTGCATTGTAGGAGAAGATGTTAAATGTTGTGGTTGATTGTATTGAACATTTTCAACTATTGGAGAAGTACTCTTTTGTGATTTAAAGGCTTCAAATAAAATGTCTTTCAACTCTTCTTGAATTGCTTCTTTAACTGCGGATTTAACTATTTTTTTAAATTCAGATGATTTCATATCACTTTTGTTATAAATATTAATTTAATTTGTTTTTTATATAATTTTGAAGGGGGGAGTATAATTATAGTTTTTTAATTATCCAACAAATAGTTATCTATTCCAAACTTCATCTCATCTATTAAAACTCCCACTGATGAAGAAAATGAATATCCATTATTTGGAAGGTTATATAATATAACATTTGACCTTTCTTGATTTTGAGCCTTAATTCTCCTCGAACTAAATGAGAATTCATTTTTAGGATCATATTGGATTTCTAATTTAAAACCCTCATATATTATAGGGTTAGTTGATCCTGGGAGTAGTTGGTTTAATAAATCTTTATTAGATGCTACATCAGACCCTGAGGATGGTTCAAGTGTTAATATTTGTGTTAATTCGTTTTGGGTTAATCCTCGAGATTTGATACAAGCGTTTAGGGCAACATCTAATGAATTTAATTTGATTATTAATTTATCGATTTCAGGAGTAATGTTACCAAAAACTTGGGGTATCATTTTAACCGAACCTTTACCATTTTTAAGTATTCCCCCCAAAGTATCTAAGGAGTCAGCTAATATATTAGTTACAGTAAGAGGTGTGAAAGGAGCAATAGGGATTGGGAGGTATTTTATAATCTTTACACCCGCCTGAAGACCTGTAAGTATATTTTCTAATGTTTGACCAGTTTTTGTTATCCCATTTAGTACCTGTTTTATAGTAGTTAAGGTGGATATAAAAGTGTTTCTTTGGATTATAATTTTCCCTAATTCTAAAGAGGTAGGGCAGCTACTTTCAAATTTTTTTAAAATTTCACTAATCCCCTCATCTAACTTTAATATAGATTTTATTGATTTTTGGGATAGTGAGGAAATTAATTTACTTAACATTATTTAGATTTTGTTACTTTTGATTTATAAGTCTCAATTTTAGTTATCATATTTTGGGCTCTAAAGGCCATAGTAGTAGCAGGTTTAATATGAGCCGGGGATGGAGTAAATGGGGCTATCATTAAGGGGTTAGACCCTAATATATTACCTAAAGATGCCACCTCAATTAATAAGGAATTTAAATCTTCAAGGAATTTATCCCCTAAAATTACAGGTTCTGTAGCATTTTTATTACCTAATAGTATTTCTTTAGATTGTATTATAGTTTTTGGGGAGTCAATGTTAATACTATTAATTGAATTTAAGTTAATAGTATCCTTAGATGACATTAATATAGAATCATTCTTAGAATTAAATAATAATCTCCCAGAATTTATAATTATTTGCTCTCCTGTAAACTTATTAGGTAAAATTGGAGGTGACTTATATGAGTTATATTTAGTACTTGGAGGGGAAATTGGTATCTCCTGATTAGATGTTAGGTAAATAGATGATAAATCTTTATTTATATCTTCTACTTGAGGTATCCAGGGATCTTCATTGTTATTATGTTGACCGTTTCTTAATATTGTTAAAGGGTTTCCATTTTCTCCTACTTTAGACCAAGTATTATTTATTTTACTGTTATTGACAGTAGATCCAAATCTAATACTTTGACCCCATCTCCCCTCATAAATGATATCTCCTTCAAATGGTTGGAGAGGTTTTATAGTAAGTTTTTCTTTAAAAGTACTCCCTAAATCAATATCAGTCCCACTATCCGTAACTCTTCTTACAGAGCCTGCTTCAGTTTGTTGGTAATCTCTTTTTTGTGATGGGGGAAGGGTTGATTTATTAATCCCATCTGGAATGGCGTTATGATGTGTGCTATTCCAAATATTTATAGGTTGGAAATAATAGTAAGATTTATCATTAGTATTAGTTTCAATCCCAGTTGAAGAGAGTTGAATAACATATACAACCTCATTTTTTAATGGGAAATTTTTAATATTGGGGAATAGAGGTTTTGCAAATCTACCATTATTTATCTCTTGAGAGGGATTTGGGTATTTAACATTTTCAAAAAATATACCCCCTATAGAAGACCACCCTCCATTAGAATTAAAAGCTTCAGGGTCTGTCTTATCATCTAAAATACAATATCTAACTCTAGCTGAGAATATTTGAGAGGAATCTATAGTAGTAGTAGATTTTGAAGTGGAGTTTGCCCCTGTTGATTTTCTAACACCCATTATTTACCGTTTCCAATTTGTAATTTTTCCATTTCATCTAGTAATTGCTGTTTTTCAGCTTCGGATATTCCAAAATCATCAGCATTACCATTACTTTGGTTTTGGAGGACTCTTTGAACAATTGTAGCCATTTTAATTAGCTGCTCATCATTTTTTACTCCTATCTCCATATACTCCTTAATAAGGGGAACTATTAAAGTAGCATCCCCTATTTCTTGAACTAATGGTTTTAATTCTTTAATTAAAGCTGTAACTTGATCTTCTCTCCGTTTTTGGTTATTATAGATTTCTTCTAGAATGTCCGAAAATTTCTTTTTCCCAAATACTAATGAATCTAACTGTCCCATATTTTTTGATTATAAATATAGAAAAATAATGTTTTTAAGAGGGGAATATACCTTTTTCAAGGTATAACATATACTTGTCTTTAAAAACAACATGAAGTTTTTTA
>TARA_R110000822_G_scaffold5266_11_pt1 | contig 12622 bp, 16 predicted proteins | sample TARA_R110000822 | Tara Oceans TARA_R110000822 (sample SAMEA4397666) | marine metagenome | biome: Polar Biome; feature: [SRF] surface water layer (ENVO:00010504); material: water (ENVO:00002006), including particulate matter (ENVO:01000060) such as... | depth 5 m | reverse complement strand
CAAAACCAGACGTGTTACCACTACACTATACTCCAATATTAGTACCCCATGAGAGAATTGAACTCTCGTCTCCACCTTGAAAGGGTGACGGCTTAACCACTTGCCTAATGGGGCTTTTGTCTAGAAGGTAGGTAATGCTCCTACTTACTCCCGAGTCCAAGTCGGGAATGTTACTGTAATCGCTTCTAGAGATTGTTATAAACGAAAAAACCCTTCTAAATGAATAGAAGGGCTTATGAATATAAAATTTAAAACTAAAACATGAAAGTCAATACTTAGTTTTACAATTACTCACAAGGAATCTCCTACCACTTTTAAGTGACGGTTGTTCCAGTTGCTCTATATGTAATTGTAAAGTTTTCATCAGTGTATTATTTCTTTAATGCAAATATACAACAAATTATTGTACCTACGAAATCTAATTTTAAATATTATTTTAGAACTACCCAATCCTCTGCCAAAGCATCTGAGGTGCTTGGAGACCAACCTGTAATGTTGTTGCTTACATCTACTAAAGCTAGCTGGTTATTGTAACTAATATCTAAGTTACCTCCGCTTATAGGTTCATTGTCGAATCTATAATCTAACTCATCTTTAACGGATTGAGGTAAAGATTGCATTTTAGGTATCGTTTCCCACCCTATTTTTGCAGGTACTTGCATAAACACAAATAAACCCTTACCATTCCAACCTTTTCGTTGTACCATCTTACCCTCTTTTAAGGCTTTTATTGCAAATCCAAAATCTTTTAATTCACTCATAACTTTAATTGTTTTTTAAAATGCTTAATTAATTTCTCCATTTTGTTGTCGTAAAAGGATTTAAAATCCTCAAACTCTTCAGGGTCTTTTTCGTACAAGGCGAAGTAAGCATTTCTTAACCTCTTCGAAGAAGACTCTGGTGCTTTTAATGTTGTTCTACTCATGACTTTAGTTTTAAGAATACTTGATAATAAGCAGATATCTCCTCAGCAATCATTTGCACCTCTTCTAGAACCTGATCAGCTTTCTCATTTGTGATAGGCTTATCAATTGTGATAAAGCTGTTACCCAATACTAACTCCTCACCTTGATAAGCTTTACCGGTTCTATTTATCAAATACACACAAGCAGACTCTGGTAAAACTCCAAACTGTTGCCTCATTGCTGCGGCATAAATGTCAACCTGAATATAAGATTCAGCCTCATACTCTGCTTTTTTCTTCACCACGTCACCAGTTTTGTAATCTGCAATCCTATCTACCCAAAGGTTCATAGTACCTAAATCATCATTAGGTGGACTACTAGTATCAATAAAACCTTTAACATAAAACCCCTTCATCTCCAACCGGATCTCTCTCTCATACTCACCGTACCTAGGGATAGTCTTCAAGAACTTCTTCTCCTTGGCAGTAAACCCAGAGAAATCTCCGTTCTCTAATGCTTCACCAACCAACGTTCCGAAGTCTGTGTAAGCATTTCCTTCGAAACCTTCCCCCCAGAAGTACTGTCTCATGTACTCCCTCTTACTACGTTTCCAAGTGCTAAGCTGTGAGTAAGAAATGTAATGGTTGCCGTCTTTGTCTAACCTTGGTAATACTAACTTTTTGATTTTACTTGCCATCTGTTATCTCTTTTTTAATTGCTTTAATATGCGCTTTTGTAAGATTAGTTTTCTTACCTTTAGCTGCTGAGGATGTTGCATCTAGTATAATGTAAGCCTTCTCCCTCTCTGACTCATCTAAGCTTAGCAGAACTTTTTTAAGCTCCTTCTTTTCTGCTGCACCAAACTTACCTCCATCAAATAATCTCTGTATCAAGGGATCTACCACTGCAACTTTAGGGGCAAATGTTCCCAACTCTAAAGGCTCTTGTAAAATCATAGCCCTAAACAAGTTTATAGTAGATACTACATCCTTCTCACAATACTCAGATATTCTAGTCAAACCTTTACGACCCTCTTTCCAGTAAACTCTGCCTACATCTGCTCCAGAAATATCTGACTTAGGAGATGGTAAACCAAAAGCTGTTACAGCATTTAACAAAGAAGCCCTTTCAAAAGAGTTACCTTTCCACTCCATTGCTAAGTCTATGTCTTCTACTTCCCATGGCTTCAACCCAGAGTTGTCAATTTTATCGTGAGCTTCAATCTTGTTGATAAGCATTCTCTTAAATACAAATGGTGAATCAAAAGCTACACTAACAAAACCTACAAGCTTACACTTAACATTTCTCTCCAGTATTGCGTTAAACTCATTCAAGATATCAGACTCACTATCATGGTCAAGGGTCATCAAGAATATCTTGCCCTTCACAATCTTACCAACAACTATACTAACTACTTTAGCGAACTCTGGGTAAAGCCCTGCTTTTTGACTATAGGACTCAATAATCTCATTGTTGTTCATATCCCCAGACTTGTTAACTTTATAAGCCCAGCTGTCAAATAGTGGTGTGTCTAACCTCAATACAGGGACAACCGAAGCTGTCTCTATATCGAAGAATAATAAGTTTTCCTGTTTTAAATTTCTTAAACTTCTCATTTTATTCTAATTTTAATTATTACTATTAAACTATTTCTAATTGTATTACGTACCCTGCTTTTACTAACCCTTTAATATGCACTGAGTAATCCTCTGGATCAATATCCCATGGCATATACACCACTTTAGCGTTAGGGTCAAAAAACCTAACTGTGTTATTATCCGTGCGGTCTGTAAACCACCCTTTTTGATTATCTTTACTCATTCAAATTAAATTTATCAACTTTAGATTGTAAAAACTTCATGTAGTCCCTATGAGATATTTTATACTGAACATCATCATCTAGGCACCTCATAATGTATTGAGGGGTTCCTGCGGCAGTGTTAGTAGCCTTAAACAGCTCAACATTAATTCCTCCACAGTGTGGGCAGCTGTACTTCTCACCACCTTCAAAAGCTCCTACGTGTATGGTATGACCCATGTACTTCCTAAGCTTTAAGAATATCTCCTCTGTGGTAATTATGTCCCCCACGTTGTAGTTAATCATTTTCTGGATGTACTCCTCTTGCTGCTCCTTGGTGCCATCCTCAATCATGTCCCACATAATAATACCTTCGTGACCTTGCTTTAGTGTAACTCCCATAAATTCTGCTAGGTAAGCCATAGAGTAGCTAATCAATCTGAACAACCTTTTAGAATGCTTAATCAGGTCAAAGGACTTAACATACACATTTACAAATAGATTATATTTCATAGCCTTAGCATTGATCCAGCGGTCATCAAAGTTCTTGTTGTTGTAACCCACAACCATGTCTGCTTTATTATAGACCTTTAAAAACTCTGTAATCAACTGCTCATCAGTGTGGGTCTTCATATCCCACTTAAGGTGACTGACTTTTTCTTCTCCTAACCACCTCCAAGACACAGATATTATTTGAGGAACCCCCCTAATCTGTTTATAGTTGATATAAGTCTTACCTGTCCAAAACAATTTAGCCTCTACCCTACTTGTTTCAATATCATAGATCAATATCTTGGTTGGGTTTACAATGTTTTTAGCCATAAGACCTAATCCCATCTTGTTAGCCCACTCCCTAACTGACCTTTTGGATACGTCAAAATACTCTGACAGTTTGTCCTGTACTTCATCTCTGCTTAATTCTTTTTTATCTTCCCTGTAGTCGGGGCTATACAATTTAGCAAATAAATTCTTGTCGTCTAGTGTAAGTTGTTTAAATGTCATCTCTTTTCAAATTTGTTTTTAAATGTTTCAAAGACTCCACCATAGAGTCTATAGCCTTACCTGTGTCTGCAGTATCCTCATCCATGAGATTTTCATAAATTTTATCTACCTCATCATGCAGGTTTCCTGTAATGTTGTTAATGCTTTTAACCTTGTTTGCGTCCATACCCCTTTTCTTTTAAAATTAATATAACTTGTTTGCAATCTGCCTTAGTCCTAGGGACAAATAATGTTACTTCGCTGTGATTTTCTAAGAGGTTCTTCTTGAACAACCTCCAAGTCCTAGAGAAATCCGGCATGGCTCTACCCTTTACTTCAATCACAAACTTTAAGTCCTCACCTTCAGGGCTTGTAAAATCTGGAGTGTACACAGAGTCTCTGAAGACCTTTTTGCCCCTATCTTTGAAATCCCCCTTTCCGTTTAGTTGTTTCTCATAGGACTCACCTGAATACTTGAAACCTTTTATAATCTTGAACTTCCTCTCCTCATAAGAGAAAGGTACTCCTGCCTCTTCAAGCAGTTGATACATAACTGCTTCCATACCAGACCTAAGCTTAACACCCTTTAATACAGTTGGTTTAGCATTTGTTTGGCTGTTGTAGCCCCTCGCTGTTTTTCTTGCCATTCTTAGTTTTTAGTGAATCTCTGCGTAGCTGTCACCAAATTGTACATCTACACCTAAATCTCTGTTTAATTTTAATTGTTTGTTGGTTAGACTAATAGCTTCCTTAAGCATATTTTCTACAACCTCTCTGTTACCCTTCTTTACTGATAATATTACTTCGTCGTGCATCTGACCAGTAAGTTGCTCTCTAACCTTCATAAAGTTTTTTATCCACACATCGAAGCAAAACACTCCTGTTCCTTGGTTAAGTGTAGAGAACCTATCTTTCTCTGTTCTAAGAGAGTACCACATCTTGCTTACTGGATTAAATAGCCAAGAGCTGTCTAAGCACCTTTTTACTTTCTGATCTTGAGCAACTTTTTCAACCGCCCAGTTACGATCCCAGTACTTTTTAACAAGGGCTTCACCCTCACTCTTGGTAATACCTGCACCTCTAGCCACAGTAGCCCCACCTGCACCATAAACACAAGCGTAATTAGCTGTCTTAGCCTTTGCTCTATCAAAACTATAGTCGGTTTCCACTTCGTATAAAGCTTTGTGAGTCTCAGCATCTTCTGTGCGACCATCTGCTACAGCATTTTTGTACTCATTCTTGTGGTAACCGTAAACTTTGTGAGAGTCCGCTTGCTCTTGCGTTAAAAACCCTGCTACAACTGCTAAATCTAAGTGAGGGTCAAAACCCTCCGTTTGCATCTCCCTAACATAATCAGGGTCATAGTCCCACATATAGTGTTGCTTAGTCCTATCTTCTAAAGAAGACATATCCGAACCACACAACTCATAACCCTCTGGTGCAATTAAACACCCTCTGACATCTTCACCGTATGGCTTTCCTACAGAAGGTAAGTTTACTACTACCCTGTGCTTAAATCTAAGGGTGTTTGTAAGACCTTGTATCTCAGCTTTTATGTAGCCCTCTTCATCTGAATTCTTTAAGAATCCTTTTAGTATAGCGATCCGGTGAGTCAAAACTGATAACCCCTCTAACACCTCTAGTTGCGGCTCCTTGGCATATAACTTCTTTACAGATGGGCACAAAACTTTCTCACCCTTCTTCTCTATTCTAACTTGAGGAGTTTGCTTAGGGTTACCGTCTTGATCTCTGCTGAACACAAATGCCTCCGGAACCCACCCAAAAGAGGTTAACCACTCTTTAATTTGGACTGTGGAATTTGGGTTAGCATCTTTCTCCGACTTTAGGTACTCTATAGGATCTTCGTGAGTTTCTGGTAGACCATTTGCCTCAATTAAATCCATCCACTTTATCCCTTGGGTGGTAAGCTCTGTACTCTCAACCTCTATAGAATCCTCATTAGCTCCATCTAAACCAATTGAGTGACATAAGTCGTTATACCTTTTACCAGCAGATGATAGTGAACCATTTACTTTAAGATAAGTCTTAGGTTTGTTGTAAATCTTTGATTTCTTGTAAAGACTCTCAGGTCTCCACATTTCATCAAACTTCTGAACTTTTGGCATAACTAAAATTAACTCGCCAACCTTCTCTTCTTTAGACAACTCCAGCTCCCCTAAAACTCTTTCACACCTTTCTACATCTAACTTCCAACGAGACTCTTCTTGTTTTCTGGCGCAGTGCATCTTGAACATTAAGTAGTTGTCTAATCTTTTTATCAAAGCTTGATCCGAATCATACAGATTGTTTAAATCTTTATTCTGCTTATCAATTAAAAGGCAGTTAATCTTAACATCCTCCTCACACCTGTGGGTCATCTTGGCTAAAAACTCCTCTTGAGTCTCCCCCTCTAAAGCCCCTTCCCACTCACCTTTCTGTATAACAGGTTTCTCAACCCCTAACTCAGTACCCCAATCACTCAACCCGTGTTTCATCCTGTAAGGTTCTAAGTACCAAGAGTATGCAAGCGTATCAGTCAGCTTAGCTTTTATTTTAATGTTTAACAGCCTTTCAATATTAGGTATGTCCCACCTAATTATGTTGTGACCTATTAATTCATCAGCGTTTAAGAAGAACTTACGCATTTGATCATAATCAGTGGTAGACTTCAACCTCCATTCACCACCCGAAAAGACAGCCGCAGACATAACCCAGATTGTATCTGGTGTAAGGCTGTTGCCCTCAATATCGAAAACACAAATTTTATGATTTTTCATATTAAATTAGATTTTAAATTAGGTTGGGCACTACACCTCAGCAAGTGCCCAACCGTTAGCTACTTCTTAAGTGGTACTATGGTACAATCAGTCATCAAGACTAACGATGCAACTGACGCTGCGTTCTCTAAAGCAACTCTTGTTACTTTCTTTGGGTCAATAATCCCTGCTTCGATCATATCCACTATAGTTCCACTCTTTACGTCATACCCAACACCAAATCCTTCAGAGCCTAACAAATCCAAAGCTTTTTTATCAAAACCTGCGTTAGCAAGTATCTGCAATATTGGTGCTCGAAGAGCTTTTTGTACTATAAATATACCAATATTCTGATCTTCATTAACTCCCTCTAAGGTAGTTAATCTTGGATAAGCATCAAAGAAAGCTACACCACCTCCTGATACAATGCCTTCTTCTACTGCAGCTTTTGTAGCACCTAATGCATCATCTATTCTATCCTTCTTCTCTTTCATCTCTATCTCAGAGTTGGCACCCACATAAACCACTGCTACACCTCCTGAGATAAGAGCTAAGCGATCCTTTACCTCATCAACCTCGTACTTGTTGTTTACGTCTTCTATCTGCTCTCTAAGAGCTTGTTTTAAAGAGTCAACACTTTCTTTAGAACCCTTACCTCCTACTATGATAGTGGAATCTTTATCAATTGTAACCTTGTCACAGCTTCCAAACATCTCAGAGGTAAACTTATCAAAAGTTAAACCAGCCTCTTCAGAAACTGATGTACCACCTGTAACGATTGCTAAATCATTTAGGGTAGTGTTCCTAACGTTAGCCAAAAAAGGAGCTTTAATGGCAGCCACTTTAAAACCTCCCCTTACTTTGTTGATAGCTAGAGTAGCTACAGCCTCCCCAGATACATCACCGCCAATTATTAGTAAAGACCTGTCCTGTGGTACAGCATTCAAAATATGTAGAATATCTTCAACGTTGTCAATCTTGTTGGGAGTCATAAATATTAGAGGATTGTCTAGCACTGCTGTTTGCTTCTCCGAATTTGTAACAAACCCAGAAGATAAATAACCCCTGTGCAACTTAAGACCTTGAACTACATCTACATAAGTCTTAAAGCTTTTAGATTCCTCCACAGTAATCGTCCCTTCTTTGGTTACCTTCTCCATAGCATTGGCTATAAGAGTCCCAATCTCTAAATCGTTGTTGGCTGAGATAGTAGCTATCTGCGTAATCTGTTCCAAGCTATCAATGGGCTTCCTAATCTCTTCTAAGTATTTTACTACCTCTGAAACTGCTAAGTCCATACCCCTTTTCACATCGATAGGGTTAATCTTACCACCCTTTAAATAATCCATGCCAGAGTTTACCATTGACTGAGCCAAAACTGTAGCAGTTGTTGTACCATCTCCAGTGTCTTCTACGGTCTTAACTGCTACACTCTTTAACATCTGTGCACCCATATCTTCTAAAGGATCCTCTAAGAATATCTCCTTAGCCACAGAATAACCGTCTTTGGTTACGTGTGGTGGTCGACCAGATTTGTGTATAACAACATTTCTACCCATAGCACCTAGAGTTACCTTGACTGAATCAGCCAATAAATTAATGCCCCTTCTTAATCCTTCCCTAGAATCTTCTTTAAACTTTAAATCTTTAACCATTACTTTCTTCTGTTTTTGTTGTTGAACCCTCTTCAGGGTTTGAAATGTTTGATTCTATTATTTCGAAATCTATCACTTCGATTTCTTTTTCGTCTTGCTTCATGCTACTTCATTTTTATTATATTTAACTATTAATATTATGTTATAAAATTAAGACTGTAATTTGTCAAACGCCTCCTCTAAGCACTCTGAAAAACCAGCCCCACCGTTATAATACTTTAATTCGTATTCTATAACACCCTCACCAACTTGCTTAGCTTTTATAATATCTTCATAAATATCTACAAACTCTTTAGATTCTATTTTATAAATATTACTTGTTTTTGGGTGGAAGAAAAATTCTTCACAGTAATTGTCACAAAGACATTCTATTACATTTCCTTTGTAATAATCCTCTACTTTTTTATCCCTCTCCCTTAATACACTCATGGCATATTCCTTTGAACCCTCTAACCCCGCTGCTACTTTTATAGCCCTACCTATATAATGAACTGTTTCACTCATCCTTATTATATTTAACTATTAATACTCTAACCTTCGCAACTTGAACAGTTCAATAAGTCCCTGTTCAACTCTTGTGCTGCATTAACACTATTCTGGTAATACAAAGTCTTTACTCCTAGCTCCCAAGCTGTTAGATGCAATTTGTTTACATCTTTAGTAGAGGTCTTAGGGTGTATCATCAGGTTTAATGATTGAGACTGGTCTATAAAAGGTTGTCTCTGAGCTGCTTGTTGTATTACAGCAAGCTGACTAATCTCTGAAAATGTTTTAAACACATCCCTTTCCAAATCGCTCAAGAATTCCAAATGCTGAACAGAACCATCTCGCTCTAGTATAGACGACCAAACCTGCCTTGTATCAAAACCTTTATCCTCTAAAACCTTTTTAAGATAAGGGTTTTGATAAGTGACTTTAATCTTGGCTAAGTCCTTAACATAGTAGTTAGATTTAATTGGCTCAATACTTGCAGACACTTGACCTAAAATGAATGCAGAAGATTTGGTAGGGGCAATAGCCATGGTGGTTGTGTTTCTGTAACCTGTACCTAAACAAACTTCCGGCTCCCCCAACTCAACAGCCAACTTTTTAGACGCTTCCTTAGAGCTCTTCTGTATCGCTCTGAATATCTCTGCGTTGTAAAACATAGCGTCCATAGAATCAAAAGGAATGCCCTTAGATTGTAAAAATGAATGCCACCCTAGCGCACCTAACCCTAAAGCTCTGTGCCTTCTAGCAAACTCGTGTGCTCTACCCATCGAAGTTAAACCTTCAGTTTTGCTTATAAACTCACTCATAACTGCGTCTAAGAACATTGTCAAAGTCTCTACAGCGTCAGTGTCTTTCCATTCATCATATTTTAACAAGTTTACAGAACTTAGACAACACACAAATGATTCATCTTGTGAAGAAGGTAATGCTATCTCGCTGCACAAGTTAGATGCGTATATCTTCATACCCAAGTTTTTATAAACTCTCGCTGTGTTGTTGTTGACAGTGTCCTTGAACATCAAATATGGTATACCAATCTCAGATCTACACTGCAATATTTTAGCCCAAATCTTACGCTTCTTGCTGTCACCCCCTTTCATATCTTCTAACCACTCGTCTCCTACACAAACTCCGTAAAACATTGATTGAATAGGGTTACCTTCAAGTTGTATCTCTAACCACTCTTCAATATCCCCGTGCTCTACATCAATATAACCTGCAAACTGACCTCTCCTAGTGGCACCTTGGCTTATAACATCTACAGTAGTGTCAAACATCCTTGCGAAAGGAAAAGAACCGTTGCTGGCTCCGTTGTTTTTAATATCAGAACCTCTAGGTCTTATGTGACCAAAATACCCTGAAGTACCACCACCATGCTTGCTCATCATTCCTACCTCAGTGTTTCCAACTAAAATCTCTTCTACAGAATCTCCTACGTAAGATCCGAAACAAGAGATAGGTAAGCCTCTTTCTAAGCCAAAGTTAGACCAGATTGGTGAAGCCAAGGAGTAAAACCCCTTGGACATATAATCATAAAACTTATCTGCAAATCCCTCTTTGTCTAAAATAGTTTCAGCAACTGTTGCAATCTCTTTGATCCTACCCTCTGGAGTTTGACCGTCCAGTAAGTATCCGTTATCTAGAAATATTCTAGATTCTTTTGTTAACCAGTAAAATGGTAAATCCTTTTTAAAATAAGTCATCCTCTGTTATGCTTTTAGTTTTTTTACTATATGTTGTTGCTCTTTTATTAAAGAAATCGTTATCCTTTGTGGCAGTTACCTCTTCGTCAAACCATTTAACTTGCTCTAGGAGATCTTCATCCACTTCGAATACTGGGTCTATGTCTATTTGTGATAGTGATTTGTTAAACCTGTCTCTGATAAAGTTTTTAATAGTTTGCTTAGCCAAGAAGTCTAACTCCCCTTCCTCAAATATCCAATCCAGTATCTTCCCCTCAGCCTTGTAAGCTTTAATACAAGCTTTAACAATCTCTTGTTTAAGATCTTCATCGAACCACTCCGGAAACTCCTCTTTCAAAATGTTTACCAAAGCTATCCCAAACTTACCATGTATTTCCTCTTCTTTTGAGGTAGCCTCTACAATATTAGAAATCCCTTTGAACTGTCCTTTGTATTTGTTGAAGGACATCATAATTAAGAATTGACTAAACAGTGATACATACTCAATGAAAACTGAGAATAACAACACGGACAAAGCGAACTTCTTATCATCCCTACTCTTAAGACCTTCAATAGCTTTTCCTAGATACTTAACCCTGTCAATAACTGCAGGTATCTCGTGTATCTTCTCAAACTCTGAATTTAGCCCCAACCTCTCCAGTATAAACGCGTAGGCATCTGCGTGTCTAATCTCAGACTCTGCAAAGGTCATACCCACTGCTCCTATCTCTGGTTTAGGCATCTTGTCGTAGATCTTCGCCCAGAAAGTCTTTACAGATACCTCTATTTGAGATATTGCTAACATCGTCTTCTTGATTGCAGACCTTTCGGAGTTGGTAACACCTACTTTATAATCCTGTATGTCTGAGGATACGTTAAACTCTGTGTGAATCCAATAAGAATGTCTGATTGAATCCTTGAACTTCATTAAATCTGGGTACTCATAAGGTCTGAATGCGACCCTGCTGTCGAATATACTCATTTACTTTTCTTTTAGTTTTTCGTATAGCATACCACTTACGTTGAAGAGTAAGCCACACAGGTTAGTAATTTCATCTTCTTCAGTCTTTATACCCCTGTGATCTTTCCATACATCAAAGAAGTGTCTCCACATTGATTTCATGTACGCATCTTTTGGGATACCTTTCTGCCAGTTATCTGAAGCCCTAACATCACCATTCTCTAAGGATCTGTTGCTGTTCATGTAGACTGCGTAAGCCTCCAATACCAGAGGAGATAGGAAACCTTCGAAATCTAACTTACCTTCGTCACTGTTTCTGTTGGCACCTGTGTCAAACTGTCTAATACCCTCTGCCTTAAACTGTAATGGTTTTAAAGCTGTATGGTGTGTACTATAACCTAAGCCAGTGACACCCCCACTTGTAACAGGAAATGGAAGGGGATCTTGTTCTGTTGGCTCCATATATAAATTATTGAAGACATCTGTTATATCCTCCCAATCTATTCGTGCCATCATGCTAAATTTCCTTGTTGGATCACCCAACGTACCAAAACCAGAGCCCTTATTCTCTCCATCAAATCTTATTATAACGCCCTTCGGGGTCAATGATTGATAAATTCTACCCACTATTAATTCATTTACTTTCATACTCTACAAATTTAATGTTATTTTGTTAATGTACTTGTTAATTATATGTTAATATTCTGACAATATTAACAATTCTCTCTACATAAGCCAGAACAATTGTGATTACACTTGCCCCCACTTTTGTAACACCCCTGAGTGTTGGCTTTATCCCTTTCTTCAAGATCCTTATAAAAATTCTTGTTTACTTCTATAATATTCTTGTAAAACCACTCTTTTAATAAGCTAATTAAATAACCCAGACATAAAACTGCTGCCAATATTCCAATAATTATTACTCCCGTCATACCTGTTTCTGTTTTTTTATTGTAACTGTTAATATTAAAAAGGCTCATCAAAAGTATCGGCAGGTTCCTCTGGTAAATCAAAAGCCTCAGAGGGGGAAACCCCCTTAATCTTAGATCTAATCACTTCCTTACTCTTTAGTGCCGCATACATCGGATTATCACCGTTCTCATCCCAATACCCCAAGAAACCATCCCTCTCTTCGTATATTAAACCTGTAAAATCATCCTTAGAATGTACTCTTCCACCTGTTTCCACTTCCTTAACTTTTTCCATGATAAACTGCATAGTTCTCCTTACATCATTATCTGAATGGTTAACCACCCTGTGCCATATAAAGAAATCATCCACACGATAAGCGTAATCTGCTCCACCTTGTATTTCATATTTCTTAGGAGGACTTAAATAGCCATACTCATCAATGTTATTACGAGGGGCGTTTGAGTTAGGGTGAGCCATGAT
>TARA_R110000822_G_scaffold34103_23_pt1 | contig 12628 bp, 9 predicted proteins | sample TARA_R110000822 | Tara Oceans TARA_R110000822 (sample SAMEA4397666) | marine metagenome | biome: Polar Biome; feature: [SRF] surface water layer (ENVO:00010504); material: water (ENVO:00002006), including particulate matter (ENVO:01000060) such as... | depth 5 m | reverse complement strand
GCACCCGATTTGGCTAGATCAGCGCATTGTAGCGCAGAATTCCTGAGCATTTGGCTATTGCAGGCAAATCGCCCAGTGCCCGGGTGCGGCGGGGACGAAAACCTGGCGGCCGTTCTTGAGTGCCCGTTCTTTACTGACTAAGATGGTCGCCTTTATTTCAGATCAGGATTGCCGCATGACCGACACCACATCGCTACCGCCTTTACCGGACCGGCTTTCGAGCAACCCTCGCAGCCCACATTATGTGGAAGCCATCTTTGAACATGACGTTGGCATCCGGTTGAACGGCAAGGAGCGCACCAATGTCGAGGAGTACTGCATTAGTGAGGGTTGGGTAAAAATGCCTTCACCAAAGGCAAAAGACCGCCGCGGGCAGCCACTGCTGATTACCTTCAAGGGCGAAGTTGAAGCCTTTTACAGATAAGTAGAACCCATACACGGATTGATTCTGAAGACGTTTGGCTTATCTGATACCAGGAATTGCAACTTGACCAACAACGATATTTTACGCCGCGTACGTTATACCTTTGATCTGAAAGACAGCACCGTGATCGAGATCCTTGCCCAGGCCGATACCGAGGTGTCCGCCGAGCAGGTGGCTGGCTGGTTGAAGAGAGAGGACGACGATGGCTTTGTGAAGATGAAAGACGTTGACATGGTCGCCTTTCTGAATGGCTTTATTATCTTCAAGCGCGGCAAACGTGATGGTGTTCAACCGCCGCAGGAAACCCGCCTGAACAACAATATGGTATTGCAGAAGTTGCGCATCGCCCTGAATTTGCAGGCTGAGGGCGTTCTGCAGTTGTTGGAGCTGGCCGACTTCCGTTTGAGCAAGCACGAGTTAAGCGCCTTTTTCCGCAAGCCCGGCAACAAGAATTACCGGGAATGCAAAGACCAGATCCTGCGCAAGTTTTTGCTTGGCATGCAGCTTCAAACACGACCCGGCGAGACTGATCCCGAGTTGGATTGACTGGCACCTTCAGCCGTTTTTCATCTGCTATTGGATAAATGCGCGCTGCGCTTGAGACGCTAGTCGTTTCTGGCGTCGGCGCCGTGCACTGCAGCACCACTTCTAGCCGCCTGCATCACACGCCATGCCGACCAGGAATAGAGCACCAACGCCAGCCAGATCAGGCTAAAGCTGGCGAGCTGCACGGCGCTGATGCTTTCCTTGAATACAAATACCGCGATCAGAAATTGCATGCTGGGGTTGATGTACATCAGAAACCCCACCGTTGCCAGGCGCAGGCGTCGCGCGGCGCCGGCGAAGGCCAGCAGCGGAATGGCGGTAACCACCCCGCTTGCAGTCAGCAGCAACAGGGTGCGGGTATCCTGGGTGAAATGCGACAGCTCGGCCTGCACCAGCCAGGTCAAGGCCAGCAGGGCCAGCGGTAACATCAGCAGGGTTTCCACAAACAGGCCGGATAAGCCATCTAGCAGTATCTGTTTGCGCAGCAGGCCGTAGGTTCCGAAGCTCAGTGCCAGTATCAGCGCGATCCATGGCATGGTGCCGAGCAGTATGAGTTGCACCAGAATGCCTGCGCCGGCGAGCAGCACCGCCACACCCTGCAGCCGCGCCATGCGCTCGCGCAGAATCAGCATGCCCAAGGCGACGTTGATCAGCGGGGTGAGAAAGTAGCCGAGGCTGGCCTGGAGTACGTGGTGAGTCTCCACCGAGTAGATATACACGCCCCAGTTCAGCGCGATCAGCACCGCACAGCCAAGCACCCTGCCCAACCGCCCTGGATGGGCCAATGCATCCCTGACCGGCGCCCAGCGACGCATCAGGGTGATGACCAGCGCAAGGAATACGCAGGACCAGATAATCCGGTGGATCAGCACCTCGTACGCCGGCACGCCCTGAAACAGCGCAAAGAACAGCGGAAAGCAGCCCCACATCATGTAGGCGCTGACGCCGTAGGCGATGCCTTGACTGTTCTCGGTAAGTTTTGCGGCCATGGGGTGCTCTGCTGGGTTAAGTGCCGGGGCGACAAGTCTACCGGGCAAAATCATGACATTCACCACACAAAGCAGGATAATGGCGCGATACAGCCCGCGTAGCTCCCCTTCCTGAAATCGGCGTCTTCTCAATGGAAATCAAGGTCAACTATCTCGACAACCTCCGTGTGGAGGCCAAGTTCGATGACTTCAGCGTCATCTCTGATCAGCCCATTCGCTACAAGGGCGATGGTTCTGCGCCGGGGCCCTTTGATTACTTTCTGGCATCCTCTGCGTTATGCGCCGCCTACTTTGTGAAGGTGTACTGCAATACGCGGGATATTCCGACCGACAACATTCGACTGTCACAGAACAACATCGTCGACCCGGAAAACCGTTACAACCAGATCTTCAAGATCCAGGTCGAGTTGCCGGACGATATCTCCGACAAGGACCGCCAGGGCATTCTGCGCGCAATTGATCGTTGCACGGTAAAGAAGGTAGTGCAGGCCGGCCCCGAGTTTCAGATCGAAACCGTGGACAATATCGATGAAGATGCCCAAGCGCTGCTGATGGGTAATACCGCAGGCGCAGGCAGCACCTGGATCGAAGGCAAGGACCTGCCGCTGGAGCAGACCATCGTCAATATGAGCGGTACCTTGGCCAGCCTGGGCATGAAGATCGAGATCGCCTCCTGGCGCAATATTGTGCCGCATGTATGGTCGCTGCATATTCGTGATGCGGCCTCGCCGATGTGTTTTACCAACGGCAAGGGCTCAACCAAGGAAAGCGCGCTGTGCTCGGCGCTGGGCGAGTTTATCGAGCGGCTGAGCTGCAACTTTTTCTATAACGACCAGTTCTTTGGCCAGGAGATCGCCAACAGCGACTTCGTTCACTACCCCAACGAAAAATGGTTCAAGCCCGGGTCGGACGACGCACTCCCGGCGGGAGTTCTGGATGACTACAGCCGCGCCATCTATGACCCGGAAGACGAGCTGCGCGGCTCGCACCTGATCGACACTAACTCCGGCAATGTGGCCCGCGGCATCGTCGCCCTGCCCTTTGTGCGCCAGTCGGATGGCGAGACGGTGTACTTTCCCTCCAACCTGATCGAAAACCTGTTCCTGAGCAATGGCATGAGCGCGGGCAATACCTTGCCCGAAGCCCAGGTGCAGTGCTTGTCGGAAATATTCGAGCGGGCGGTGAAAAAGCAGATCATCGAGGAGGAAATCGCCCTGCCGGACGTGCCCATGGCAGTACTGGAACAGTACCCGGAGCTGCTGGAGGGCATTCGCGCTCTGGAAGCTGAGGGCTTTCCGGTACTGGTCAAGGATGCGTCCCTGGGCGGGCAGTTTCCAGTCATGTGCGTGACGCTGATGAACCCGAAAACCGGCGGGGTGTTTGCCTCATTTGGTGCGCACCCCAGCGCCAAGGTGGCGATAGAGCGCAGCCTGACCGAGCTGTTGCAGGGCCGCAGTTTCGAAGGTTTGAACGATCTGCCGTCACCCACGTTCAACTCTCAGGCGGTGACCGAGCCGAACAACTTCGTCGAGCATTTTATCGACTCTTCAGGCGTGGTTTCCTGGCGCTTTTTCAGTGCAAAGGCAGACGTGGACTATGCCGAGTGGGATTTCTCCGGCACCAACGACGAAGAGGCCGCCACGCTGTTCGGCATTCTCGAGGAAATGGAGCTGGAGGTGTATATGGCCGTGCACGAGGATCTGGGTGCGCCGGTCTGCCGTATTCTGGTGCCGGGCTACTCCGAGGTGTACCCAGTGGAAGATCTGATCTGGGACAACACCAACAAGGCGCTGGACTACCGCGAAGACATCCTCAATCTGCATGCGCTGGATGACGAGCAACTGGCTGACCTGGGCGAGCGCCTGGAAGAAAGTCAGATTGACGAGCATATGGATATCATCACCCTGATCGGCGTCGAGTTTGATGAAAACACCGTATGGGGCAAGCTGACCATTCTCGAGCTGAAGCTGCTGATCAACCTAGCGCTGCAGCAGCATGAGGAAGCCCTGGAGCGGGTCGAGATGTTCCTGCAGTACAACGACAACACCGTTGAGCGCGGGCTGTTCTATCAGGCGGTGCGCGCGGTGCTGGAAGTGCTGCTGGACGACGAACTGGAGCTGGAAGACTACCTGCCCAACTTCGGCCGAATGTTCGGTGAGGCTCGCATTGCTGCGGTGGTGGGAACCGTGGGCGGCACGCTACGTTTCCATGGCCTGACACCCACCAATATGCAGCTGGACGGCCTGGACAAGCACCAGCGCCTGATCGACAGCTACAAGAAACTGCACGCGCACCGCGCCGGCAACGCCTAAGGGAGAAACTTCAGGCAGAACTCCTGATACTATCTGACCGCTACCGCACAGGAACCTAGCAGCCGATGCCCAAGCTTGCCACCGTCAGCCGGAACGCCAAGGACTTCAGCCTCTATCTATTACGCTGGCTGCCCATTTCGGTGCTGGTGGCGATATTGGCCGGCGGCGCGGCGGCGGCGTTTCTCTGGTTGCTGGAGTGGGCCAATGATACGCGCAATGCCAATCGCTGGCTTATTGCGTTATTGCCCTTGGGCGGTTTTGCTATCGGCTGGCTGTATCACAAGTACGGCAAAGTGGTATCTGCCGGGAATAATCTGCTGATCACCGAGCTGGCTGAGCCCAAAGCCACCATTCCTTTGCGCATGGCACCCATGGTCTTGCTCGGGACCATAGTGACGCATCTGTTCGGCGGCTCTGCCGGGCGCGAAGGCACCGCCGTGCAGATGGGTGGGGCCTTGGCAGATCAGCTGTCGCGGGTGGGCGTATGGACGCCTGAGAACCGCCGCATCCTGATGAAAATGGGCGTCAGCGCAGGTTTCGCCGGGCTTTTCGGCACACCGCTCGCGGCAGCGGTATTTGCCCTGGAATTTCTCGCCAATGAACGCTTTCGCAATACAGCCTTGTTGCCCTGCCTGCTCGCTGCAGTGCTAGCGGATCAGTTTGTACTCTGGCTGGGCCTGGCACACGTGCACTATGAGGTGCCCTCGGTACCGGATTTCACCCTGCTAGGGTTTGTCTCTACCCTGATAGCTGGGGTTATTTTTGGCCTGGTAGGTATGGCCTTTGCCATCAGCATGCACTGGGTCGGCAGGCAATTTAACCAGCGAATCAGTTACCCACCGCTACGCCCCTTTATCGGTGGCGCGCTAGTCGCTATCGCCGTATTGGCAACGGGCGCTGACCGCTATATTGGCCTGGGGCTGCCGGTGATTGTCGAGGCTTTTCATCAGCCGCTGCCGATATGGGACTCGATCCTGAAATTCCTCTTCACCGTGGTGACTTTGGGCTCCGGCTTCAAGGGCGGCGAAGTGACTCCCCTGTTCTACATCGGCGCCACCCTGGGCAATGCACTAAGCCCAATCCTTGCGCTACCAATACCAGTGCTGGCGGGCATGGGCCTGGTCGCGGTATTCGCCGGCGCAGCCAAAACGCCGATTGCCTGCACGCTGATGGCGGTGGAGTTGTTCGGCGGCCACATGGCGACCTATGCCTTTCTCGCCTGCATGATGGCCTGGTGGGCGTCGGGCTCAGTGGGTATTTATCCGGCGCAGCTGCAGATCAGAGACGAACAGAGCCGCAAGGTCCAGGCGCAACCACCTTCTCCACCTTCGGACCCCAAGGCAAAACGGGATGATCGCTGAACAGCCTCGCTGCCCATCTTGCCAAGACCGAGTCCTGAAAGCTGCTCAAGACAGACCATCCATAGCCTGTCCGTGACTGAAAAAGCTAGGACGCAAAAGGCCGCCTTCACAGGCGGCCTTTTGCTTTTCATGCGGAACAATAAGGATCAGTCGACATAATCCTTGAAGTGTACCGAGATGGTCCGGATCTGATTGGATGGCCAGTTGGGTACATTGACTACCTGTTTGCTGTCACTGCCGCCTTCCCCACGTGGAGTCAGCTCCAGGCTGATCACGCCATTGGGGCCGCCTGTTGCAGGGAGGTACATATCCAGCCCGGAGATAAACGGAATGGTATTGAGTACCGGATCCGGCCGGCTGAAATTGCTGACGCCGTCAGCACCGCGGTCATGCAGGAACAGCGAACTCAGACGCTTGAGCAAGGGTGCGGTCTGCAGGGTGATCACATTGGTGCCATTGACCTCCAGCACGTCGCTACCCTCCTCCAGATAACCCCAGAACTCCTTGTCGCGGCTGATACCGATGTTGCTGTGGTTGGCGCTACGTGTGAGCAACGCACCTACGCCACCGCCGGGCAGAGAGGTATTCAAGCGCATGTTGTAGCTGTCAGAAGCAAGTGGTTCGCGGTAGAAGTAGTGATCGTTGCCACTACCTGCCCGTACCAGAGCAAACTCGTAACTACCGCCCTTGTTCAAGCGCGCAGGCCCCCAATTGCCGGAGCCATCAAGCAGCAACTGGTAGACCGGGGTATCAGTCATGCGTGCGCCGGTCTCAGGGCTGATTTCCGTGATGCGTAGCTCTGCACCTTCCGCACCGATATTGCGCGGGAAGATATTTGCCCGACCTGCAACCCAGACATCCGGCCCTTCTGCCTGCGGTACCTGGGTGCTGGTAGGCGCTTTGGCATTGAAGAACTCATACATGCGCTTGAAGGAACTGGCTGAGGTTGCGACCTCGATATGCCCTTCTGGCGCATCTTCAGGTGGATAGACGTTTTCAGCGCCGACCACTTCACGGTCAACATACTGGCCCCAAAGCGCCAAGGTGCGAACGCCACCCGGTTGGCTGCCTGCAGCAGTACCATCAATACTGACGTAATTGGCTACCTTGGCCGCGCGCAGGGGATCGCTCAGATAGGTCAGGCTGACCCGAGTGCCGTTGGCGTGGCCCATCAGATCGACCTGTTCTGCGCCTGAAATAGCCAGCAATTGATCAATGATCGCATCGATGCCAGCGTTACGCGCAGCCGTGAGCGAAAGGTACTCTTCGCCATCAATCGACGAGGTGTCATATTCGAAATTGGCCAGGTAATCACGCGGATAGCCGTTGGCGATAAAGCGCTGGGCCTGTGATTCAAACTGGGACGCCGAGCCAGCACCACCATGGATAAACACCACTGGGCGCAGGTTGTAGTTGATGTCACGGCCGTCCAATACGTCGAGTGAATCCTGCAAATGCTGCCAGGCTTGCAGGTTGCTGCGGATCACCCGCTCTCTCCCGCTGGCGTTCTCGGCAAAGACGTCAGCATCATTCAAGGCAGCCAGTAGTACGGCCAGGTTGCTTTCAAACTGCTGAGTATCGGCAAAGTCCAGACTGGTGCCGGGGTTATCTGCCAGGAATTGGTTGATCTGATCAATGATCGCATCGGTCAATTGAATGCCGTTATTGAGATTGCCGTCGGCATCCAGGCTTTGCAGCAGGCGGGAGATATTCAGTACCGCTGGATCCGCAGAGTCTTTTGCGTCAGCGACCAGGCTGGTTGGCGTCATGACGCTGTCACCCACGCCCTCGCCCAGTTTCAGGTCACCCAGATGAAAGCTGACGACGTCACCCTCACGATATTCGAAGGTGCCGGACGCGTCGGTTTCGCCCTGCAGGCTACCCGCCGCATACCGCAGGCCAGCGACCGGGCTGTCAACAAAAGTGCCCTGCTGAACGGCAGCTGAGCCATCGGAATCCGAACTGGAGCCGGAGCCAGAGAAACAACCGGCATTGATTGCCACGGCCAGGCCCAGCAAAGGGAGGCCAGCCATGCGCCAGGCACGGCGGGAATAGGGGCGTTGGGGATTCATAATTTGCCTCGTATTGGATTTATTATCAGACTACAAACCGGAATTACGGCTTGCATTAGAGACAGAATACGAAATTAGTACACACGAAAATAGAATACCCACGACTTGTGAATGATCGTTCGTTCATTTTTCTTATAACCCATATGGGCTAGGCATGGATGCGCGGCTCTATTCAATTCCGACAGACGTAATTGCTGTGAGAAGCCCTGGCCGCATGAGGCTGTTGGGCGGTAGTAGTAAGGCGAAGCCTGAGCGGGTCGAAGACCTACCCAGGCAGTACAGGGGGTGGTTAGCGCGCAGATCTAGTCATGCACATCCATGAACCGCCCTGCCCAGGCGCGGTTCTCTTCCAGCGTTGAATACTTGGTAGCCAGCTCAGAGGCGTTCAAGATGCCTTCTTCAATGCCACGTTGCTCTCGCAGACAGTCGTAAGTGGCCTTGATCGCGGCGAAGTAGGCAGCGTGGCCATTGACCACAATGCGCACTCCGTTGGCTGCCAGGCGCTCACGGTCGCGCAATGCAGGATTATCGTAGGCCACCAGCATCAGCGGGATACTCACATGCTGGCTGATTTCCTCGAGGTGATCAAAATCACGGATACCGACCACACAAATGCCGTCGGCTCCGGCCGCCTGATAGGCCTTGACCCGCGTGATGGTGTCCTGAGTGTTGAGCTGGCCGGCATTGGTGCGAGCAAAGATCGACATGACTGGATCAATGCGCGCGTCCAGTGCGGCTTCAATCTTGCCGACCGCCTCTTCGAGCGAAATCAGGTCGGTGGACTTGTGCCCGTATTTGGCCGGCAGCAAGGTATCTTCGATCGTCAGTGCCGCGACCCCTGCCCGCTCAAGTTCAGTCACGGTACGCATGACGTTGAGCGCGTTGCCGTAGCCGTGATCGGCGTCGGCGATGATCGGTAAGCGCGCGACGCGTCCAATACGGGTGGCCTGCTCGGTAAATTCGCTCAGGGTGATCAAGGCGAAATCGGGCGCGGCGAGTACTTGCAGCGAGGCGACAGAGCCGCCAAGAATGCCCACTTCAAAGCCGATGTCAGCGGCAATGCGCGCGGACATGGGGTCAAAGGTAGACGCCGTGTAGTAGCAGCGATTGCTGCCCATCAATGCGCGTAAATCCTTGCGAAGATCATGCTGGGACGGCGTTGCCATACCTCTACTCCTGGAAAAAGGTCATGTGCTGGGATGCGGTAAAATTTAATAAGCCGAGATTACACCAACTGCCTTGCTGCTCCCTTTCACCGCAAAATCCGGTAACCCTTCACACTTTACTCTTTTGGCTTCTGGAAACGGGTTAGATTCTGTACCGGGTATGTTTAAACTGCAGAATCGCTGAGCTGCGATCCCTGCGCAGCCACCCCGACAAACGCAACGACAAGGATGTCCTATGCGCCCTGTGCATTTCATTTCGACTTTGGTCTTGCTGCTACTGGCTTCGGCTTCAGTTACGGCCGAGCGCACGCCCCATCAACCCATGCTGGCAAGCGTGTATTCAGGCGAAGCACACAGCGCCACGCGGATCAGCGAATACTGGGTCAGCGAAAAACTCGACGGTGTGCGCGGCCACTGGGATGGCAAGCGGCTCTGGACGCGGGGCGGCTATCCGATTGCCACGCCCCGCTGGTTCACGGAGGGCTGGCCTGGCATGCGCATGGATGGTGAGCTGTGGTTGGCCCGCGAGCAGTTCGACCGTTTGAGCGGGATTGTGCGCAGCGCCAACGCGCCCGATAGCGACTGGCGCAAGGTGAGCTTCAGGGTATTTGATCTGCCCGATCACGGCGGCCCGTTCAGCGAACGCGTGGAAGTTATGCAGAGCCTCAGTGATATGGGTGTCGCCTGGCTCCAGCCAGTGGAACAGTTTCGTGTCGCGGATGTGGCCGAGCTGGATGAGCATCTGCACCAGCTTGTCGCTGCCGGCGCCGAGGGCTTGATGTTGCATCATGAGAGCGCGCTTTATCGCTCAGGGCGAACCCAGGACCTGCTCAAATACAAGCTCCATGATGATGACGAGGCCCGGGTCGTTGGCTATACCGATGGCAAGGGCAAGTACGCTGGGCTGGTCGGGGCATTGATAGTCGAACACGAAAATGGTCGGCGCTTCCGACTGGGCAGCGGCCTGAGTGATGCTGACCGTGCCAATCCGCCGCCGATGGGAAGCTGGGTCACTTACCGATATAACGGGCTGACCTCCACAGGGCTGCCGCGTTTCGCCCGCTTTATGCGCATTCGCGCAGACATGGCGGAGATGGATGCCAGCAGTCGCAACATACCTAACACCCGCCAATAAAAAACCCCGCCAGCTTTCACTGGCGGGGTTTGGTCACTGCTAGAACAACTTAGTTCTTGGCAGCAGCGGCTTTCTTTTCTTTCTCTTTGGCGATCACTGCCTCAGATACGTTGGTAGGACATGCCGCGTAGTGAGCGAACTCCATGGAGAACTGACCACGGCCTGAGGTCATGGTACGCAGGGTGCTGATGTAGCCGAACATTTCTGCCAGCGGAACATCGGCCTTGACGCGTACGCCAGTGGAGCTGATTTCCTGACCCAGGATAATGCCGCGACGGCGGTTCAAGTCGCCGATCACATCACCTACGTGATCTTCCGGAGCATAAACGTCAACCTTCATCATCGGCTCAAGCAGCTGCGGGCCGGCTTTAGGCATGGTTTGACGGAAGGCACCCTTGGCCGCGATTTCGAACGCGATGGCCGAGGAGTCAACGGCGTGGAAGCCACCGTCTTTCAGCTCGACGACTACGTCCAGCACGGGGAAACCAGCCAGAGGGCCAATGCCCATCATAGAGGCGAAGCCCTTCTCGATGGCCGGGAAGTATTCCTTCGGAACGTTACCGCCAGTCACAGTGGACTTGAAGGTGAAGCCAGTGTTCGGCTCGCCGGGCTTGATGACGTAGTCGATCTTACCGTACTGACCGGAACCACCAGACTGCTTCTTGTGCGTGTAGCTGTCTTCAACGTCCTTGGTGATCGTCTCGCGGTAGGCAACCTGTGGCTGACCAACCAGCAGATCAACACCGTAGGTGCGACGCAGGATGTCTACCTTGATGTCCAGGTGCAGTTCGCCCATGCCGCGCAGAATGGTTTCACCGGAATCGATATCGGTCTCAACACGGAAGGTGGGATCTTCTGCAACCATCTTGCCGATAGCAACGCCCATCTTCTCGGTGGAGCTCTTGTCTTTCGGGGTGACCGAAATAGAGATAACGGGCTCTGGGAACACCATGGCTTCCAGGGTACAAGGGTGTTTAGGATCACACAGGGTATGACCGGTCTGCACGTTCTTCATACCGACGATAGCAATAATATCGCCCGCGGTAGCGTGGGTCAGTTCGTTACGCTCGTTGGCGTGCATTTCGACCATGCGGCCGACGCGCTCGGTCTTGCCGGTGAACGAGTTAAGGATGGTGTCACCCTTGTTCAGATTACCGGAGTAGATGCGTACGAATGTCAGGGCGCCAAAACGGTCATCCATGATCTTGAACGCCAGAGCGCGGAAGGGCTCGTCAGCGGAGACGATGGCATACTCGCCATTCGGGTTGCCTTCTTCGTCGGTCAGCGGCTGGGGGTTGACTTCGTGCGGCGCCGGCAAGTAATCAACAACAGCGTCCAGCAACAGCTGCATGCCCTTGTTCTTGAATGCCGAACCACAGTAAGTCGGGAAGAAAGCCAGTTCCAGAGTACCTTTACGGATGCAACGCTGAATGTCTTCGATGGAAGCTTCTTCGCCTTCCATGTAAGCCATCAACAGCTCGTCGTCCATCTCCAGAGCGCCTTCAACCAGACGGTCGCGGTAAGTCTCTACGTCGTCAACCATGTCGGCTGGTACGTCGGTGATGGTGTAGTTTTCTGGTTGCCCGGTTTCGTCCCAGATGTAGGCCTTACGGGTCAGCAGATCCACAACGCCGGAGAACGTGTCTTCACGGCCGATGGGCAGTGTCATGATCAGCGGCTTGGCGCCCAGCACTTTCTCAACCTGAGCGGTTACGCGCAGGAAGTCGGCACCGATACGGTCCAGCTTGTTGACGAAGATCAGACGGGATACTTTCGAGTCGTTCGCGTAACGCCAGTTGGTTTCTGACTGGGGCTCAACACCGCCAGAACCACAGAACACGCCGATGCCGCCGTCCAGTACTTTCAGGGAGCGATACACTTCCACTGTAAAGTCAACGTGGCCGGGGGTGTCGATGACGTTGAAGCGGGTGCCCTTCCAGAAGCAACTGACGGCTGCCGACTGAATGGTAATACCGCGCTCAGCTTCCTGTTCCATGAAGTCGGTAGTGGATTCGCCTTCATGAACTTCGCCGAGTTTGTGAATACGCCCGGTCAGCTTGAGGATACGCTCGGTTGTGGTGGTCTTGCCAGCATCAACGTGGGCGAAGATACCGATGTTTCTGTAAAGATTAAGGTCAGTCATAGCGCTCTCTGCATAAGCCGGGTTGGAAATAGGCCGCTACTATACAGGATTAGAGTTGGTTTTGCGCAAAGAATAAGCAGCGAAATCGGCAGGATTCGTTGGATAATGTCGCACCTTGAGCTTTTATACCTGCTCGGGGTTATGAAGCCATCCTTAGGAGTTGCCGTGTCTGATGTTGCCGCGCCCCACCCCTGCCCGCAGCCGGGCGCTAACCCGCTGACCGAGGTCTACCGCGATCAGTGGTTGCTGGCCGTGCACAAACCGGCCGGGCTGCTGGTGCACCGTAGCCCGATTGACCGACACGAGACCGAATTTGCACTGCAGTATGCCCGAGCGCTGAACGGTGGCGAGCATGTTTACCCGGTGCACAGACTCGACCGCCCTACCTCGGGGCTGCTGGTGTTTGCCCGTGATCCGCACACCGCCAGGGTGCTGGGCAAGGCGCTGATGGCAGGCCAAGTGCAAAAGACCTATCTGGCA
>TARA_R110000822_G_scaffold264751_2_pt1 | contig 12638 bp, 8 predicted proteins | sample TARA_R110000822 | Tara Oceans TARA_R110000822 (sample SAMEA4397666) | marine metagenome | biome: Polar Biome; feature: [SRF] surface water layer (ENVO:00010504); material: water (ENVO:00002006), including particulate matter (ENVO:01000060) such as... | depth 5 m | reverse complement strand
CTAAAAAAGATCCTTAGAAAATAATTTGTCTTGGTGAATAGTTACCAAAAATTTAGTGATGCAGCGCATGTTACTGATATTAAGGTATACACATCAGATTATGTTCCTGAGTATCAACGCCCAGACTTTAAAAACTCTTTTAAACAAAAAGATAAATACATCATTGATATTGTTATTGCCGATTACTTTATAGCACGCACAACATTGTCTTCACTTCGAAAAAGACAAGACGGTGGAAAGGTGTGTGACATGATAAGCAGTGATGCAAAAATTATTAACGACTTATACCGAATTTCAAATAAGCTTAAACTATACCCTATATGGTCGGTACAGGTAGAGCGGGGTGAAAAAGAAAGCACAGGTAAGCAGCGCATTCATGCTCACATTACATACACAAATGGTGAAACTGACTACGTGAGGAATTTTTCAAATTACCCGGGGGTCGACCAGCCTATATTACTACTGCCAACAGCTGATAAGAAAATAAAAAGCGTGCCGACTTATGGCCCTTTTTCGCATACCCATATTATTTTTTATGTATGGAGCGGTATTATTCAAACCGAAGGTACTAGGGAGGTTATTTATAAATTTGGCATAAGTCGTTTTGATTGGGCCGATAAGCAAACATATACAGTCGATGAGTGTGTGCAGTCGGTCATGAACCGACAATTAAACTACTGTCGCTCACATAATCTTGTTGCTAATGAGGTTAACATTGAGCTTATTTCAACCCCTATCCCGTTTAGCGGTAATTGGGGGGATAGCGCATTAGGCCAATTAGAATATTGGCTTAAAAAGCCTGAAAACAATCCGCTATTAATACGCAATGATATGTCGGACGACTATAACGTGACGAACACAAATTCAACAGAGTTCATGTGTGACGATAGGCTTAGACAGCTGTTTGTTATTCCGTTTATTAAAAATTACATTACTACTATGGAGAGTGAGCAGCCTATTACCTTTATTGATTTAGATAACGGTGAGTGTGGAAGTTACACTGTTCCTCGTGGCAACGACGATTAATGTTAAATGGCTATTTGGCGAGGTTTAATTTAGGTAAGTAAATATCATATCAGCCCGTTAAGTAACAGGCTGATATGATTTATGCGTTATAGTTTTTAGTAGTTAAACGGGTGTTTTTCTGAACTACAAAAAGTGGCTGCAATTATTTTTTTACAGCCAACCCTAATTTACAAGCGATTTTAAATGTTCAGTAAACTCATCACCTAAACTTTCATGGCGCATGCTGTATTCTACAATAGCTTTTAAATAACCGAGTTTGTCTCCACAGTCATGTGAGCGGCCGCTCATATGAAACGCTTCTACTGTTTCCTGTGCTATTAGCGCATCAATCGCATCAGTAAGTTGAATTTCGCCACCCGCGCCAACGTGTGTTTTAGCCAGTAGTGGCCAAATATTTTTACTTAATACATAACGACCAACAACCGCTAAGTTTGAAGGAGCTAACTCTGTGGCTGGCTTTTCAACCATGGCATTAATAGCGGCGCTTTCACCTGGGGTTAGTTCTACACCGTTAATATCAGCAATACCGTATTTGCTCACATCTTCCTGTGCTACAGGTTCAAGCATAATTTGGCTTGCTTGCGTTTCATTAAAACGCTTGATCATAGCTGCCAAGTTTTGTGTTTTTTGATTTGCGGTATAAGCATCGAGGATTACATCGGGTAATATCACTACAAAATCGTCATCACCTATAATGGGCTTGGCGCACAATACAGCATGGCCTAAACCTTTAGCTTCACCTTGGCGTACATGCATAATGGTTACATCGGGTGGACAAATAGAGCGTACTTCATCAAGTAAAACACGTTTAACGCGCTTTTCAAGTGTAGCTTCAAGTTCAAAGCTGGTATCAAAATGGTTTTCAATCGCATTTTTAGAGCTATGCGTTACTAATACAATTTCTTTTATGCCCGCAGCAACACATTCGTTAACTATGTATTGTATTAGTGGCTTATCAACCAAGGGCAACATTTCTTTAGGAATGGCTTTGGTCATGGGTAACATACGCGTGCCTAAACCGGCAACAGGGATAACAGCTTTCATGCTAGTCCTTTAATAGTGTTTATTTTTATAATTTTACAGATAGAAAATTGCGCCAAGATGAATAGCATAACAATTTAAGCGTTGATATTAATAAAATCGAGTTTAAATTAAACTCGCCAAAAATCACCTTCTTGCTACTGCCTCTTGGCTCTATTATAAAGCAATAACCATTTGATTATACAGCCTTGTACTTCACAATATCATTTAGAAGTAACTTATAAGCTCCCATCGCTATGGCTGGTGACTTTATTGCTCTTTTTAGCATGAATGGTTAACTATCTTGGGCACTCCACTCTTCTTGAGCAAACCATTGAATATTAAAAATATTAATTACCCTGCATATTATTATACAAAGACTCTAACTCTAGATTAACGGCATCATATTTAAAATACGTCATTATTATTTTTTTTAAATCAGTAATATTAATATGAGGAACTTCTTCATAATAGTTATTACTGTATATTTCTAAGGTCGTGTTGCGAATAAATAAAAACCGCTGGCCAACAACCATAGAAAACCGAAGCTGGTTACTAAATGGATAAACGACGCCACTTGAGAAACGTCTAGCAATGCTTTTCTGAATTGTTTTTTCAGACTTTTCTTTGATATCTATTTCCATTTGTAGCTTTTCAACACCTCGCTTGAAGTGAAAAATCTTTAAAACATTATTTTCTATCGTTGTTCTAAAGCGCATACCATAGCATTCATATAAAACGGGTTTGAAAGCTGGGTAAAGTTGAATTGATGGCCAACCATTACCAACATCCGCAAAGTAACGCTGATTATTTATCTCAAGCCTTACTAGTCGGTGGATCTCTTCACCACCTATGCGAGCTGTGTGTAAATATGCTTTAAGTCCTGCAGTTTTTACTGACTTTAGGTAACTCAATGCTTTATCTGAGCAAGTGCCACCAAATTTAGTTGTCGTTGGCTGTATATTATTTAATAAATAAAAGTTATGAAATGGCTCCTGCTGAAACTTTTCGAGTAAAATTTTTTCAGCTAAGTATATGCTCATCGATGCACCTCTGTGCGTTTAGCAATAGCATCATCAAACGCGGGGTATCTGTAAAAATAACCATTGTCAGCGTCAAATGGAAAAATTTGCTCCCACATCACTTTTAACTCATCAATTTCTTTACGCCCATTACGCGTTAAAAACTGTACAACTAGCTTGCGTATCCCACTACCAACATCAAATGATGTTTTCTTGCGTTCAGTTATTTCTAAAGGTAGCTTATGCTTAAAAGCATCTCGCAAAATTGCCTTATTTTGTCCATTTGAATAAATATTATTATACTCAATTGAATCTGCAATAGACTTTACCGCTCGATCTAAAAAGGGGCAGCGCGCTTCAATACTATGCGCCATACTGCATGTATCAAGCCTGCGTAATTCTGTAAAGTGCATATCGTTAATTAGACGTTCACGCATGGGGAGCCATTCAACTTCTGGTAGAAATGCGTGATACCCTGAAAAAAGTTCATCAGCGCCCTCGCCCGTTAAAACAACCTTTAAGTTTTCTTCATGTGCTGCGCCTGCTAATAAATAGGTCGCTAAGCCATTACTGATTATTGATGGGTTAAAACTCTCTGTAGCCTTAATTACTTTGGCAATTAACGAAGGTAACTCACTTTTCGCCGGTAAAGAAACATACTTAACTTGTTGCAAGCCTAAATGCTCAATCACTTTCTTAGCCATTTTTACATCAGGGCTGCCTGCGTTACCCAGTACAAAGTAGCTCACATCTTGATGATGCATATGAGCTAATGCTGCGACAATTGAACTGTCTAATCCCCCACTAAGAAACACCCCGATTGGCTGTGCGGGTAAACGTTTTAATACAGCTCGTTCTATCGCAGCCTCTAAAGAGCTTTTATTATCAGTTATTTGAGGGTGACTTGTAATCTGTGTTAGCTTTCCTGTAAGTAAATCTAATTTACTTATACCAAACGGAACTTGCTCAAACCAATCTATTTCTTTTAAGGCTTTAAGTTCACTAACAACAAATACATTACCTTCAGAGCGTCCATAAAAGAGTGGTTTTTTTCCAATGTAGTCACGTAAAAGGTAAAGTGAGTTTGTTTTAGGCTGATAAAGAATTCCTGCATAAAAACCATCTAGCTCAGTGAGTATCTGGTTCCCTAAAATTGAAAATAACGGCGCAATAACGTGTGTGTCATTCTTACTGTTAAGTAATAAGTTGTATTGCCTAATAAGCTGCTCGGCATTATATATTTCACCATTAAAGGCACTTACCCAATCTTCAACTTGATGCGGAACACGCCCTTCAATACTTTCATCATTAATAGCTAAACGAACAAAACCTATCGCTAAACGGCTGTTTGCCCAAATATTCATATCATCAGGTCCACGATGACTTAGCTTGTTGAGCATTAAAGGCATGTGCTCTTTGGCATTCTCACCACAAAGGAGCGCTATACCGCACATGCAGGCATCTCTTCGCGTTTCTTAAGGTTACTGCGTAACTTCATCAGCAGATCTCCAAGCTTATTTAACCCTGTACCATCGAGCGCATCTCCCCAATAGCTATCATTTAACGTGTGCTCTGCTATGTGCCTATTTTTAGTAGAGAGTAATAACCGAGCTAAATTAGGATGCTGAGTAAACTTTGCTGTGAGCGCTTGCTGCATTACCGTATCTTTAACATCATGCCAGTGCGCTCTTAAATATTGGGAGCTTAGCTTATTCGCTAATTGCTTTGCTAATATTGGCGTAGCCGCTGTGCGAATTCGTTCTTGTAGAATCACATCGCTAAATTTTTGTGCTTGATAAAAATGTTCTGTCGTTGGCCAAATTTTATTATTCAAATATATTGCATGCTTTGAAAAGTTAGAAAACGCCCCCCACGCTTGATCAGAGTGATAAAAGTAAATAGGTTTATCTTCAGCATACTCCATTTCCAGCGGTAAACTGTGCCCCAGCTTTTCATTTTTACTTTGCAAGTAATCGCTATTCTCTGGGCGTACTTGTGGATGAGTATTAATTACCTCAACTTTAATTCCCGCAGATTCAATTGCACAGCGTTTTCGAGGATTGTTTGAAATCAATCGTACGTGTTTTACTTGCATTTTATTTAAGACTTCAAGAGCATGCGTATAGTCACGGATATCTTGAGCTAGCCCCATTGCTTGGAATGACTCTGCAGTATCTAACGCTTCGTTTTGCATTTTATACACTGCTTGAATCTTCTTAGATAACCCCTGTCCTCGCCCTTCTTGATGTAAATGAAAAATGAGCCCACTCCCTTCGTGTGCCATCGCTTTCATGGCCTCTCGCAGCTGATCGGCACAATCACAGTCTTGAGCCTCAAAAACCTCTGATGCTAAACACGAAGAATGTAATCTTAATAGTGGCTTGCTTCCTAGCGCATTAATGTCGCCAAAAGTGACAACTCTAAATAACTCATTTCCCGTGTCATACATTCTAAAGGTGCCATAAGGGGTCGGTAATTCGCAGTAATTCGTATAAGGCATGTTATTCTGTTATCTCTTCTAATTCTTGGTGTTCTTGCGCAAAGTGATTACATTGCTTAATTAATTGACTTAATAAGTTATGAATATGTTGATGGGTCATTTGCTCCACCTGAGCCTCAATATTTTTAAAGGCTTGCTCTGTAAATGTTTTACGAAGGTACTCTGCTAACTCCAAATAATCTGGATATTTTAACAGTGATTGGGCTAAACCATTTATTCGATAAAAACTAAGCTTTAATCGCGAAAGACGTGACCGTCTTGCAGCGCATGTAGCCCGCCAAATGTTATCAATTTCAACAGCAGTAAATTCAAGATTATGTCCCGGTTTTGTAGATAAGAAATCTTGCAGCCCTGCGTACAAGGTTGAACCGAGAATTTCATCTTGAACTTTTTCTATATCAAACATTTTCTCATTTTGCACACGCCCTGTATGCAAAACAGGAAACGGCGCACCTTTGATACATAGCCCATGATGAAACTTATTAACTATTGCCCACATCATGTCAGAGCGGCGAACAGCTCGGCCATTTATGGTAAGGGCTACGTTAGGTGTGTGTGTTAATGCTTTAGGGTTTAAAATAAACGTATTGCCACCACGATTAACCGTATCTTTTAGTAAGTCGAGTGGGGATTCTGAGCATAGGGGTATAATGCCACGAGTAAGCGGATACCCTGAAAGTATTGAGGGCGCAAACGCAATTAACCGCCTTTTGGCCTCTGCAACCGTTTCTCCTTCATAGGCTGGCTCAAGCCAAAAAGGTGCTTCAATATGAGCCGTGTGCTTACGCGATAAATCGTAGTAATAATCTGGGTACCTATTTCGAAGCTTATCATTTTCAGTACTTTTATTTGGTAGTTCACTGTCTTGCGGGAATGTATCTAGCCAACGTATATTGTGAACTAAGTCGAGAAGCTGTCCTCTTAGCCCATTTAACGGGGGATTTGGAGACGCACCATCATATTGACCAATAATAATATCAATGCCATTTTGCTTTAATTTAGGCAGCCATGGCAAATACTGTAGTGCTCGGTTATCTAAGCGCATATCATCATCAAGGATCCACGCGTAACTTTCTGCGCTCTTTGCGCATGCTAAGCCTACATACTTTTGCAACATACTACGTGCAAAAGCAATACTAACCTGCCCACTTGGCCGATAAGTTAGATCACTACCAAATAAACCGGCTTCTGCATCTTTATTTTGCTGTTGTTCACTAATTATGCGTATAGCCCCCACTGGGCGCTTACTCATGTTTATCACTAATTTTAATGAGCTCTCTGAGCAGCCATTACATAACACAATAGTGTTGACCGCCTGTATATACTCTTGTCTTTCAAGAACAGTAATACTGTTGAGCAAAGGGAGTAGCTTATCGGGATCACCTGTAATAACACCAATAGTCAGTGTAAATGAAGCTGGTTTTTCTGGTGTTGAAATAGGCAGTTTTATAGCCTGAGCTTGCTTTAGATCACAATCAATACCTATCAAGCGTTGTCTAAACTCTTTATAGCCAACCATTTGTGGTATATCTAGACAGCTCAATGCTTGGCGTAATAGTAATTTTAGATCTGGGTGATTTGCGTAATGAATAGTGAGGTACGCTCTTCGTGCCATATGCTCAAAGCCTAGCTCACTCCATGGACGAATATCTGAACCATAATCGATTAGCTTTACTTCATTTTGTGTTTTAATCAAATTTTTAGGGTGAATATTATTACAAACAATCCCTACTTTGCTGCAACTATGCAGTAAGTTAATTACTTGCTCTGTATAGCCCCCTTTATAAGCTGTGCTAACTTCATAAGGATACGTAAGTACAACGTTTTTACCCTTAGCAACAACCTCATAAAGCGCATATAAACCTGATAAACCTGATAAACCGGTCCATTGTGTTGCATTTTCTATTAAAAATTTAATTTGCTTATGTGGTACACGCGTTTTCCAATAATCTATACACTTAAATACACGTTTTTCATCTGTTAAAACAATAGCCTCAGAGCCCATGCCTAGTAGGTGAAGATTGTTAACACCATATAACACCTTAATCTGAGCTTTGGCCGCATTAATACGGGATAACTTTAATTGTTCGATAAGGGCTACTTGCTGTGACACTAACCCACGACTCAACTCATTTTCGCCCAATCGGTAAGCACCGACTCTCTCAAGAATGTCAGGCACCTCTTCTAAGAATGCTTTAGTGGTTGCAAAGTTAGCTTCTGCGGCCTCTAAAATCCACGCTTGATGACCAACATTTTCTTGAGAGATAATAGCAACGGCTGTGTTTAAACAAACGTTTTTATTACATAGGTTATAACAGGTTATTCCTTGCTCCACACAAAACGCTATAAACGTGCCTAAGTCATTATTATCTGGCTCATATGATGCCGTCAAAACAACATTAAACCCAACAAGGTGTTTTTCGGCTGCTTGCTGGATTTTTTCAATGACAGCGTATAGCCGCTCGAATGAAATAGCGCCGAGCTCAACACCCAGTGTTAATCCTATTTGAATTGCTGGCACTGATGGCTGATATGTAGCTGAAGTCGGTATCCAATTAAATAATGTCTTTGCACGACTAAGAAAAGCTTCCCGCTGCGAGCTATTCATTATCCAATAGTATTTCTGCCAAAAAGTATTTAACCCTTTATTTTTAGTTATCGAGTTAGGTGTACTCAGGCGCTGTATTGTACTGCTTGCATAGTGATTTAATAACACCTCATCTAAAGCGTAATAATTTACTTTACCTAGCTCAGATAAACGTATACACAAATCGCGATCAGTACAACTAAGTAAGTTTTCATCAAAACCACCCGCCATTAACATAAGTTCAAACGTTAAAAACAGGTTTGAACCTTGAATACCTGGATTACCTATTAGAAACAAATCTCTTTTAAGTATCTGCGGTGGTGGGCATTTAAAATATTCATCGTCTTCTACACGATTGAAACCCGCTGCCACCATATTAGACATATTTATACTCGAAGCGTGTAAACAACGTTCTAAGTAACGGCTGTGCCATTCATCATCATCGTCCAAAAATGCAAGAAATAACAATTCACTGCTTTTTTTATATTCACTACACAGGTGATCAATAGCGGTATTCCACGCACCGCTGGCACCGGGTGTACGATTATTTTTTAGGTACTTAATATGGCAATCATGATGAGAAAAAGAAGAAACTATTGATTCATTTTGCTGTTGAATATTTTCGTGAGAATCGTCGACAACAATTAGGTAGTTAGGTGATCTGGATTGGTTGAAAACACAAGCGAGTGCACGCTCTTTTAAAAGGGAAGGCCTGTTCTTAGTCGCTATAATTACAGCCACTTGTTTGTCAGTCAAATTATACTCCATTATTTTTGAGTGACGCGTTATATCGCTTAATTTCACAAGAACCTAGCTAGCACTGGATTCAAAGGAGACAGATAATCCCTTTTGTAAAATTTGTTGTCAAGCTGAGTTTAAACGAACTCATCCTTGGATTGTTTAATGTTCGTTATCAGCAACTAAGTAAAAAATACGCTTTGCTGTTCAATAAAGCCATGGGACTTATTGGGGAGAAACCGGTTGCAATAAAAGTGTCTCAGTTACGTCTCAGTAGTGAGACACTTTTAAAATAACAACTTTTAAATCAGTAAGTTAAAAAACCCTAAACATAACAGCCAATAGGCTTGGCATCGGTGGTTTTGCTTACTTGTTGTAAAACTCTTTATACCAAGTAATAAACTCAGCAACGCCCTCTTTAATGCCTACTTGTGGTTTGTAACCCGTTGCGGCAAATAAGTCTTGGGTATCAGCATAGGTTTGGTATACATCGCCGGGCTGCATTTCACGAAAGTTTTTCTTGGCTTCTATACCCAGCTCATCTTCAATTGCTTTCACAAAATCCATCAAGCTAATGGGTGAACCATGACCAATGTTATATACAGCGTAAGGTGCAGAACTTGAAGCAGGTGTACCTTGCTCTACAGTCCATTGCTCATCACGTCCAGGTAAAACATCAGCAATACGCACGACGCCTTCAATAATGTCATCTACGTGTGTAAAATCACGCCACATATCGCCATTATTGTTAATATCAATAGTGTCACCATCTAATATCTTTTTAGTAAAGATAAACGGTGCCATATCTGGGCGGCCCCAAGAACCATATACGGTAAAGAAGCGCAGGCCAGTTGTTGGAATATCGTATAAATGCGAGTAGCTGTGCGACATCAACTCATTGGCTTTTTTAGTCGCTGCGTACAAAGAAACAGGATGATCAACTGAATCAGATGTCTCAAATGGTACTTTAGCATTTAGGCCGTAAACAGAACTTGATGAAGCATAAATCAAGTGCTTCACTTTTGTTTGGCGACAGCCTTCAAGAATATTAAGATGGCCAACTAAATTAGAATCAGCGTAAGCATGTGGGTTTTCAATTGAATAACGTACACCTGCTTGTGCCGCAAGATGAATGACGCGGTCAAACTGCTCTTGCTCAAATAAACTTGTCATTGCAGGGCGGTCTGCTAAATCAACCTTTTTACACTCAAACTGCTCATGCTTAATACGTTCAAGACGTGCAAGCTTAAGGTTAACGTCATAGTAATCATTTAAGTTATCAATACCGACAACTTGATGTCCTGCAGCAGTTAGTTTCTCTACAACCGCACTACCAATAAAGCCAGCTGCGCCTGTTACTAAATATTTCATAATATTCCTTTATATGTAAAAGGGTAAAGAGGTATTGAACGACAAAGCAATAGAAACTAGTTACTAGCAAAGAGACGTTTAATTACGTAATAAGCTTTGACTGATACCTATAATTGTATATTCAAATTACTATAGTTAAATAGCTATTAATCACTTCCAAATAAATCACGCGTGTACACTTTACCTGCAATATCGTTCAGCTCTTCAACCATACGGTTAGATACCACTACATCTGATATTTGCTTAAATTCATCTAAGTCTTTAATTACACGTGAATGATAAAATTCAGCTTCTTCAAGTACAGGCTCGTAAACGACAACCTCAATACCTTTAGCCTTAATACGTTTCATTATGCCTTGAATAGCAGAGGCTCTAAAATTATCTGATCCTGTTTTCATTACTAAGCGGTAAACACCTACAATTTTAGGTTCGCGCTTAATAATTGAATCCGCAATAAAATCTTTACGAGTAGTGTTAGCATCAACAATGGCACCAATAATATTATTAGGTACATCTGCATAATTGGCACGAAGTTGTTTAGTGTCTTTAGGTAAGCAATAACCGCCATAGCCAAACGATGGGTTGTTATAATGATTACCGATACGTGGATCTAAACTAACACCTTGTATAATTTGCTTACTGTTCAAACCATGCGCTTCGGCGTAGCTGTCGAGCTCATTAAAGTAAGCCACTCGCATTGCTAAGTATGTGTTAGAGAATAGCTTAATCGCTTCAGCTTCTGTTGAGTCAGTAAACAGTACTTCAATGTCTTCTTTTATAGCGCCTTGCTTTAACAAATTAGCAAACACCTCTGCACGTTCACTTTGCTCACCAACAACAATACGTGATGGGTATAAGTTATCGTGCAGCGCTTTACCTTCACGTAAAAACTCTGGCGAAAATATTAAGTTATTAATGCCAAGTTTTTCTTTAATACTTTGCGTAAAACCAACAGGTACCGTCGATTTAATGACCATAACTGCATTTGGGTTATGCGCTATCGCATCTTTAATTACCGCTTCTACAGAACTTGTATTAAAGTAACTGTTTTCTACATCGTAATCAGTGGGTGTAGCTATAATGACAAAGTCTGCATTCTTATATGCTGAATTTTTATCTGTAGTGGCTGTAAAGTTTAAATCACTACGGGTTAAAAATTCACTAATTTCGGTATCAACAATAGGAGACTGTTTATCTTTTAATAGAGCTACTTTTTGCTCATCAATATCGAGCGCAATAACTTCATTATGTTGTGCTAATAACATAGCGTTAGAGAGGCCCACATATCCTGTGCCAACTACTGCAATTTTCATTCTATTCCCTAAAACCACTGGTTTCATTATCATTGAGTTTTCAACTTTAATCACTATCGGATCTCTATTTATACTTGATAGCTAACATCTAACAATTATTGTTTACTTAAGTTAACCACATTGCTTACGCTTTTAGTATTATCTTTAGATTCATTTTCAAGTCTGGCATTCCATACTAAGTCACAAATACCATCTGTCGGGTTAAACCCGGTTGGTGCATCGAGTAATAGCTGACGAATTTTTTCATGCTCAAAGTTATGACAAGCAATATCAAGCGCATCAATAAAAACATTAAGCTCACTGAGTGGCAGCATTACTTCATGTGCAGTCATTATACGCTCATGCGGTGTTTGCTCTACGTGATCGCCTATTAATAGCTCTTCATATAGTTTTTCACCTGGGCGTAAGCCGGTACACTTTATTTCTATATCACCATGCGGGGTATCGTCGGTTTTAATTTCGAGGCCCGATAGCCTAACCATTTTGGTTGCCAAATCACTTATTTTTACCGAGTCGCCCATATCAAGTACGAATACATCACCGCCCTTGCCCATAGCGCCTGCTTGTATTACAAGCTGTGCCGCTTCAGGGATGGTCATAAAGTAACGAGTTATATCAGGGTGAGTAAGTGTTATTGGGCCACCTTCTTTTATTTGGCGGCGAAATAATGGTACTACTGATCCACTTGAGCCAAGCACATTACCGAAGCGTACCATACAAAAACGTGTTTGGTGTTTAGCTCCTTGCTCTTGTGCTAAGCCTTGCAACACTAGCTCGGCCATACGTTTAGTCGCGCCCATTACATTTGTCGGGCGTACGGCTTTATCAGTAGAAATCAATACAAAGGTATCTACGTTAGCCTCAACAGCGGCCTTTGCGGCGTAGTAGGTACCAAATACATTATTACGAACACCTTCTACTACATTGTGCTCAACTAATGGCACATGCTTATAAGCGGCTGCATGGTAAACTGTTTGTACACCAAAAGTGGTCATTACTGTTTCTAGCCGGTTAACACGTTGTACCGATCCCATAATAGGTATTAATTCAATAGTTAATTG
>TARA_R110000822_G_scaffold175082_4_pt1 | contig 12644 bp, 16 predicted proteins | sample TARA_R110000822 | Tara Oceans TARA_R110000822 (sample SAMEA4397666) | marine metagenome | biome: Polar Biome; feature: [SRF] surface water layer (ENVO:00010504); material: water (ENVO:00002006), including particulate matter (ENVO:01000060) such as... | depth 5 m | reverse complement strand
CCTTCATTTACATGCTCTCTGCCAACCCATCCAAAAATAACATATTCAGATGTATTATCAGGGTTTACCTTCCAGTTTCTATCTACTGTAGCTAACTTAGCAGCCCCAGCATATTCCAGAATACCCCTAGATTGACCAAAGCCAGTGCCACCAACAATAGATATAGAGGCTGGATCGTATGCCCCGTCTAATGTGCTTGCGTCACCGTTAAATTGTATTTGATTATTACCTGTACCTGAACCAACCGCTATACCGGATGTGATTACTTGCGAGGTGGAATCTCGTAATCTTCTTCCTGCTGATGTTGGATCATTGTGGGTAGCACCTGTTAGCGGCTCATTCCATACTGCACCCGCAATAGACTCTAAGGTGTGAGGGTGTAGAACACTGGTTGTTTCGTTAATAATAGTAACTCCACCGTTCCATACGCCGTTAAGAATGTGTATATCGTTAATATCTGTTAACTTACCATCCCCTCTAACAACAATAGTTCCCGCTACAACAGTATCTTCTAATATCACTTTTCCAGAGGCTAGGTCAATAGATACAGACTCTGGCCCAGTTTTATTTCTAAGCTGTATACCGCCATTGTACCCTCTCACAGCTAAGGATTGTCCAGTACCTCCCATATCTACTGTTGGTGTACCTTGTCCCGGTATACCTGAGTAACAATCTAGGAAGTAAGCAACTGCATTATTTCCTAATGTAATTACCCCTGCTGAGAGAACACACTGGTGTAAGAACCCATCAACATAATTTAATGTGGTTATTAGACTTCTTTCTACAGTCGAGCCACCATCAAGAGTACCTTGTAAGTGACATTCAGAGAACTCACATTGAGCAGCGACAGCAGAAGGGTCTATAACAATAGAACTCAAGGTCATGTTCTGGCCTTGTATCTGTTTGTTTGAGATACTATGTCCAGCAGTAAAGGTATAATCACCTACTACGCTGATTGCATCAATACCTTGATTATCTGCTATCTGTAAAGCATCTACAGCATTGTTACTAGGGGTAAGAAGAGTTCCAATAGGTACATCTGTACCCTCCTGTCCTCTTATTGTATCTAGTACAACTTTACCTTGATATGCAGCGGAAAGTAATGTAGACAAATCCTGTAGACCGGCTGAATTAGCAGACCTCACAGATACTTGGTTTACGTTAACAACATCCCCTACATTAGAATTAGCACCAGCTAAGTTAACAGCATATTGACCGTCTTCAAAAGCAACAGTGTATCCATTAATAATTTCTATAACACGAGAAAGAAGAACCCCTCCTACTTCCACTGTAGTATTGTGGTTGTGTGTATTTGGAAAGGGCATTCCCTCTGGATCATCTTCTAAATCTTTAAGAGTTCTTCTGAATGTGTCTAAATTAAGCTGTCTGATCTCTGTGGGGACTGATTGAACCAGAGACATATCAGCTCTAGGAATATTAATAATTCGCTGCCCCCAATCAATCGAGATAGCCATTAATTATGCACCGTACTCCCCATCCCTATACCCTTAAGTACAGCAATCATCTGTTTGGTATTTTGTAAGTCTGCCTGAAGGATAGCTATATTATTATTAGTAGTTTGTAACCCTATTATAAGATCATTAATTTTGGTTCTTTGTTCTTTAATAACCTCGTGGAGAGTTAGTATGTTTCTTTGTTCAATACTGTCCGACATTACACATCCTTAATCATTTGTATAGTTAGTGATAATCCACTGGCATTATTTACAGTACCAGATATCGGGGAAGTCTTGTAGAAATTAGGAGATGTGCTAAATCGTACAACACCTTCAATAGGTTGATCTGTTGAATAACTCCTAGTGTCAGTTACAACACCACTAACGTTGGTTAACTCTTTATCTATAATAACCGTACCAACAGTTAATGAGCCGCCAGCCGCTGCTGTAACATAAACTCTTGCATTTTCTAATAAGGTAGCATCATTAATGTCCCTAACAGTGATAGTTAACGTCACCTGTCCAGATACAACAGAAACAGTACCAGCTCCGGTGTTATATATCGTTGGTGTGGAGTACCCACTACCTACATTGATTGTTAGCGTTTGGCTTGTAGCTACATTTACAAGAATTGTCTCGTTGCCTGTAGCTCCATTTGTACCAGCATAACCTGTGTCGGTGTTATTCCAAGACATAGTGTCTGTTACAGAGATTGTACCTAAATCTACTGCATGTCCTGTTCCATCAGAGGTAAACCTACAATTAGTCAATTGTCCTAGATCAGCTACGGTAATAGCCTCTGTTGCTACATTGTTAACCACCAAACTATCAACAAGAGCTGCCAAACCTGTAAGTATAATTTGACCACTATTTACAGAAGATAGGTTGTTGATGGTCATCCCTGTTGCAACATTCAATATAGAACATGCAACCATCGTAACAGAATCAAAATTATGATTACCATCTATGTTTAGAGTACCAGTGATATTTTCTAAGGTACACCCGAAGAAATCGGAAGATTCCACAGCGGTATCATCAGTGTCCAAATCCATAGTATAGGTGTCATTTCCTATTATAGATATTCCGTTTCGTCCTTGAGTAGTCCCTACTTGCTGTCCAAGAGATATATCTGTAGCTCCAGTAGCATTACCTACAATATCCAACCCCGTATAAGTTAACGGAGCAGCCGCCAAAACAGCACCTTGATAGTAAAGGGGTTCAGCAAGGAAGATTTTTGAATCTTCATCTGTGATATTTGAAGCAAGAACACCAACATTATCTCCGAGAGTTAATCTACCCGATAATTGATACGCTGTTCCTGAGTCATTTAGGGCGGTTAAAACCCCATGCCTATTAGCTTCTTCATTTGCCAGAAGCTCTTCCATCAAACCTAGTGTTGAGGAACCTGTAACTTTAATACCCTTACCAACCGCACACTGGTCAACAACAAAGTTATCGAACTTAGCAGTAGCCACTGTTTGTGCAAATGCCCCAATATAACGAACAGATGTTAGGTCAATAGCTGTTCCGCTTGAAGAGGATACTGTCTTAGTTGGGTCTAGTACAAGCCTTTTCCAACCACCAGTGTAGTTATCAGCCCCATAGAAGTACCACAAGTGGTATTGAGTAGCGGAAGGTGTAGATGATTCAAGAAAAACACCTAATGAACCCGCAGCTTGTGTTCCCAAGAGAGAGCTTGCTAGGAAGTTGACCCAAATATAGATCAACTCCCCTTCAGCGTTACCACCACCTGTAAAGTTTAACTCGTTACCCACTCCAATATCTGTATACATATATACACGTTTGTTATCAGATCGACAGGTAACATTGTTAGTGCCTTCATAAGCAGCATCAGCAGCTACAGCAGTTGGTGCTTGACCCCCAGAAGTAATTTTAACAGCAGTCCAGTTACCTACGGTATCTGCGGTATCAATAACACCATCACCACCAGCACCATTAGTGCCATCCCAAGTAACTGTAACTGTCATCTATTAACCTCTCTTAAACTTACCTCTATGAGGACTCTATTATTCGTCAGAGGTTCTAATAGCAGATGTTGATCCGCCGTTTGAGCCTACTGTACCTTTGGTTTCAAAAGTCTTAATACTAAACCCATCACCAGCAGTACCAGCATCACGAACCCTTACAAATACATCTCTATCTGCAACATAAACAGAAGAGTAAGATACAGAAGTAGCCCCTGCAAGTGTATCAATATAACTGATGAACACTTTGTTGTTGATAGCGGCAATAGGTGGGCCAGAAATACCAGTGAAGGTCATAATACCAGTACCTGCTGTATACCCTGTATAAGCAACACGCTGGAAAATACCTGTAGTATCTTCTTGGATACGGATAGTACCAGTATTAGGTGTATCAGTAGCTGAGTTAGTACCAGTACCGGGGGTTTCTGTACCCACTTTAACAATAAGTGAAGTAGAAGCACCTGTAATAGCTGTACTTACTAAGAACTGACCATCAGCAAGAGCAGTAGCACCTGTATCAGGGCCAACTAGGACTCTATCTTCACCAGACACAATACCAGACACTGTAAATGTTACATTGTTAGGTGGTGTAATCTGTGTATTTGTTAAGTCGAACACTTTATCTGTAGAACTTAGGTCTGATGTTTCTAGACCAAAACCGTAAGAACCAATAAGTGAAGTACCAGTTGATACACCAACAAAAGGAGTAGAGATTGTACGTTCTACAACTGCACCGGCTGTTGCTGTAGCACCGTTTGTAGCACTTGTAATAGTGTTAGCATTTGGAGCAACACCTGTTAGGATTTGCATCCATAACTTAGTAGCAGAACCACTAGCAGTATTATCAACAGCAAGTAACTGTCCAGTACCAGCAGTTGGGCCTGTACCCCAAGACAATGCTTCAGGTTCAACCCAAATACCAGTTGTTAGATCAGTAAGAGCTACTTCGTGTGTAATACCACGGAAGATTTTAGCATCAATACCGTAAAGAGTACCTACGTTAGCCGCTTCTCCACGAGACAAATACTTCATTCTCTGGTAGAATTGGTTAATAGTGTAAGTATCTCTATTCCACTGTGAGTAGTATGCTTCGTCTACTGTATCGTTGTTTACATCTAGAAGATTATAACCTTCTTTGATGTTAGCGATAGTGGAGAATGCAGCAGCAGATGACGTATCATTCAAGTCATTAGCAAACGTCAAAGCCATCACGTTATTGCCACGAGCAGTACCGTTAATCTTAAACTCTGAGAATGTCTTACCATCTACACCATCTGTAGAGAAGTCAACACGAGTCATACCAATCAAACGTCTACCGTCAATAGGTGTACCAGCAGTGTTCACTTCAATCATAAATCTATGAGAGATACCGTTTGCTGAATCTCTATTAAGACCGGCGGTGGTCTGACCGTCTGGAATAGTATTCCAGTAGTCATTGGCTAGTTGAGCACCGTTTTGCATAATCTGCAAATCCATACCTTCACCAGCAATAACCACAATACCATCATAGATAGTCCCGTCTGATTCAATAATAGAACCATCATACAAGTGTTCTGTAATAGGGTCTGTAGCAGCACCGTTAGTATCATCTAGTAAATAACCAGTGAGGATAGAGATAATGTTATCTGTTGATCTATCGGAAGGTGTTGTGCTTGTGATATCAATAAGATCATCACCAGCAGCAGTAGCATCATCTGCTAAATCTTGTACAAATCTATGAAGTTCAATTACTGTGTAGTAGCCAGCTCCAGCCGCACCATGCACAGCCCCTTTATAGTAGATAGCTCCTGTGCCATCAATTGCAATGTCTGTTGCTATTGCCATTATTAGTTTTCCAGTTGGGTAAGTTTTATTATTATTCTATTGAAATAGAGAGAGAGTGGGGTATAGTTTTTGGTGCTCAATGACAGATTCGAACTGCCTACTAAGAATTACAAGTTCCTTGTTATACCGAGTTAACTAATCGAGCTTGTAATTGTGTATGTTGTTAATCACTTAGGCCGTTTGCATACGTCGATTAACTTATTCGGTAGATGAGCGACATAGGCTACTCAGCGGAAGAAAGATGCAACATTTATCCTAATCTACTACCATGTCTACCCGGCGATCACCTAAGTAGAAACTCTTTAATTAGTGCTTCTTTTATACAGGTAGCTACTGTTGCTATTTTTCGTGCTTATTATAACTAGCACTTCTATTCTTTGGGTCGTATGAAGTCCTCATACTTAAGAACCCATAACCATGTAACTAATCTCATAGTACCATAAGCGTACAGTGCTGACATTATCATCAGCGTTAGACCGAACAAGATACTAGCGTAACTGCCTACGACCACGCACCACACAAATACACCAACTGTCATTAGTGCCATAAGCCCGATGCAGAGTAAATACTTTGCTACGTTGAATACTATATTCATACAACCTCCGGGTAATTTGTCGGCTAAACCCCTTACGAGTGACGATAAGCAGGAAACCGTTCCTGTCCCTTATCCGTGTACTAATATACCACAGATTTTCTATATGTCAAGTATTTATTTAAATAAAAATGGAAGATTTCTCCTTTATGTAAACCTAATGGTTCAGGTTAGCATCTTCTGACTAGTCTTGCTTATTTTAGTCTATTCTGTAAACTCTGTACTTCTAGTACATTAACGCGAGATTCTGTGTCAAGGGTATCTCTATAAAGTTGAGCAATAACCTTATCCTGTTCGTAATCTCTGTTAAACAACTTCTCTTGTAAGTTTAACATATCTCTTTGTGTTTTTGCAAGAATCTGGCTATTACTTTCACTTCTTTCTGAAATGGCTACCATTGTTCTGTTGGTTGCTTCTACGTTATGGTTTGTTCTTGAGGACTCTAACGCTACATAAGAATTAGAACCTGAGATAAGGACAACAGCTATAAACGCTAGTGCAGTATTATGAGTTAGTTGTTTCCACATCATGGCTAAAAGTTCCATTATGAGCATACTCCCACCAAGAAACCCCCAGTGTTCTTACACGGTATACTCTTATTTTTATTATTATTATTTAACATAGGTTTACCGTCAACGATCCGAGACAGTAAGGGAAATCAAAGGTTTTATTACTTCAACCTCATCTTCAACGAGTGAATCACTCTTTTCATCTGTACTCGGTTTATCCATTTTTCTAGGTGCTTCAATAACGTACTTAGCTGCACCAACCCTATCAGAAACTTTAATCTCTCCACCAACTTTAGCTTCATCACCCATCATAACAGCTACGATAAGTTCAGCAGCATCTAATTGGTAATTCTCAAAGCGACTAATTGCGTCGAGTAAGGTATTCTTTGTTTTTGTTCGTGATCCTTTAGGTCTTCCTATCCTGTTAATCTTCTTGGCATTTTCTTTAGTACCAAAACCACTTTTTTGTGGTATGTTCAGAGTAACCTTGGATAACTTAAGTCCATCAGCATTATATATAAGCTTTTTAGGTGCATGTGGTATACTTGTAAGCTTGTTACCATCAACATCAAAGATAGGCTTATCAACATCAGGATTGTAGTTATAATTCGCCATAAGCTTATCCTTTAAATAAATCTTGTATCTCTAAGTGCTAGTCTACTACATTTTGAGGCATTTGTCAAGCTTTATTTATACTTATATAAGATTTATATATCTTTTAGGTAGGTTTGTGTTATAATTTGGGGTTATCCTTACAAAAAGTAATAATAGCCAAAATAATATTGATTTAATTGTAAATTACCCCTTGACAAACCAGATTTCTCATGATACAATAAAAACCATATAAGGGTATATGAAGTTACCTTTATCTTATTTCTCTTTTTAAATTTTACTTTAAGTAAACATATATAAGAGATATATATATACCTTATAACGAATAAACAAGTAATATATAGAACCTATATAACGGGCTATTATAAGGTTCGGAACTAATGATTCCAATGTGAGTCGTTCAAAACAGGAGTACAATGTGTGAGCCGATGTATGTCGTGCGATAGAGTGATAAGCTCTATGGAATTAAGATATAAACAAAAAGAAACAGGGGAACATGATGGTTTGTGTTCCATGTGTAGGGGTCTATGTTTCGATTACAGCCCTATACACGAGTATGTAGGTGGTAGTGATTCCCTTATGAGAAGAATTGCTAACAGAGAGGAAATTTCTACAATGGGCTTAGGAAGTGGAGATGCTTTCTTTGATATTTTTGAAGAGTATAGCGAATCTTGGAATGGTTCGTTTCAACAAGAGGATTTAGAAGATGAGTAAATTAATTAAATCAAATAACTTACAAGAGTTTATACAGGAAGTAATAGTAGAATCACAAGCAGGGCTAATACCCTCTTGTAATATTAGAGCACATACAGGTGGAGTAAGTTCAGTATCACGAATGGCTTCCTTTGACATTAGAGTTAAAGACTGTGGTAAGATATTTGAAGGAAGGGGTCTGACAGGGATGGTAGCTATCGTAGCAGAGCTTGCTGCTGATGGTCGTGAGATTAGATCAGTAACCCCAGTAAGTATCTATAAGGCTCGTTTAGAAGATTCTGGATATACTATGGTTATGCTTGACAAACCAAATCTTGAAGAAGTAGTTGAAGAACAAATACAAGGTTTAGAAGGTTCAGTAATTAGTGTTGATGAAGCTGTTGAGCATGTAGAAGTTTCTGAAGAACTTACGCAAGACCCTGACGAAGTTGTAGATGAACTTCCAAGTGACACCGAGCTAACAGCTATGACCAAAGTAGCCCTAGTAGCTTTCGTTATATCTAAAGGCTTTAAAGGGAATAAACAAGAAACTAAAGGTAAGTTAATTAAACGCTTGCGTGGGGAAGATGTTTAACCTCTAAAGTCATAAAGGGAATTGTTTCATCTACTAGAGTAGTATAAACTTTTCCCTTTTTGTTTAAAATTAAAGTATACAATAAGAGGTCTAGCTTAATGTTATTCAAATTAGATAAAGCCCTTGGGTATGTACCGAGTAAGGCAGTTAATATCATTACTTGTGGTTCCAAAGGAGCTAGTATGTGTGGGAGGTTATATCTCTACAAGAGGTATATCAGTGAAGGTAATTGGCTTGTTAATATTTTATTCCTTTTATTAGAGTCTATTGAGAAAGATCACTGTGAAGTCTCTGCTAGGATATGGAAAATACGTCATAGAAGCGGTGAGTGTGCTTTTCCCAAAAGATATAATAAATACTTAACTGAAAAATAAAATTACAAATAGAATGGAGTAAAAGTGTATGAACAAATATAAGTATTTTACAGATGATGAACTAAGGTGTAAATGTGGTTGTGAACAACTCAACCCAAATCATGAATTTAACGTGTTAATGAACATACTGGGTATTGTTAGGGAAGAATTTGGGGAGACTATGCCAGTATCTTCTGGATACCGATGTAGGAACCACCCTGTTGAACTTGCTAAGGCATTACCCGGACAACATACACGAGCAGCAATTGATATTCAGGTAGCTGGAGGTAAAGCTGTTAGACTTATGAGGATTATTGCTAAATACCCTCTGATTAATGGAATTGGGGTAAAGCAGCATGGTAATTGGAGTGCAAGATTCTTACATTTTGATCTTCGAGAAGAACCGACCATGTGGACTTACTGAAATAGAAGGTATTCTATAGAAAGTGTAAGTTTACTTAGGAATCATTAAGTATATACCCCTGAGTCTTCATAAAACAGCTCTTAGAGGCACTTTAAGCCTTAACTAGGGTGATTGTATACCCTGTTATTAAAATGTCTCTAAGGGCTATTTAGGAGCCTTAAACGGGAATCTGTTGTTCTGGAATACTAAAAGCAAAGAATCAAACCAAATTTTTAGGTTTAGAAGCCCTAAAACCCTTATAAACCTTTATAATTTGTATATTACCCATAATAACCGTTATAAGGGTTTTATAAGGTTTTATATTTTTATTTATTAGTATTTATCTTTATAAGGGTTTTATAAGGTTTTATATTTTTATTTATTAGTATTTATCTTTATAAGGGTTTTATAAGGGTATATAGGGTTTTATATATTATATATATATTACTAGGTTATTATTTATTATTATTTATCTTTATAAGGTTATATATATACCTTGTATATCCCCTATATAGGTCTATATTAATGATAACCTAAAAGAAGAGAAAAGTCAAGGTATATATTAATTATATTTAGGGGTATAGGGGTTGACAAGGGTGAGGTGTAGGTGTATCATACGTTTCAGTCAAATAAAGATAGAAATATGAGGTTTATATGAGTAGTGAACAAAGCATCAGTAATAATAAAGTTATTTGGGATATGTCTAAGAGTTTAACCTTAGAAGAGTTACAATTTGACTGTGGAATGTACTATACTCCTGAGAGTGTCTTAGATTTTATTATAAGTGAGTCTATGATGCACTTCTATGCTGAACTGTCTGTTGTAGAAACAGAAATAATAATAATCAATATGATTACCCATGATTACCCATGATTACCCATGATTACCCATGATTACCCATAAATAAACTTAAAACAGTATTACCACAGGAGTACATAATAAAAGTGTTTAACAAAGTAAATAAAATTAAAACAATTACAATAGGAGTACATAAATAAAAGTGTTTAACAAAGTAAATAAAATTAATAGTGTAGAAATTAAGGTTCATGGGGTTGACAAAGTAAGAACTGTATATTATGATACAGGTACATATGAAAATCTTGAGTTAAAACAGTATCCAAATGTTTATGTGGTATCTTATAAATATTACAATGGGATTAGAGAAGTAATATATCCCTTGTGTAATGTCCTTTCAGTAGATATAATAAAGGAACAAGAGTAATGGGTACATTTATATTAATACTAACTTTACACAGTATCGGTATGAAGGATGGTATTGGGGGTGTTACTAGTCTGGAAATTCATGGTGGTATAACCAGATGTGAGGTTATAGGTAAAGAATGGCTTGAGAGAAATAAAGGTAACAGGTATAGAGAAGATAAATCTTTCTATATGTGTATACCGAAATAGCTTATCGCTATTCCGTTTGAATCACCTTCGGTGATATACCTAAGTAGTCGAATAGACTACTAGATTCAATACAACTGTATAATGGGAGAAAATAATGAATACCCTTGAAAGCGTAGTGAGTATTCTAGGGGTATACCAAGATAAGGCACATGCTGTAGAATACTTTAAGGATGGTAACTTTGAAGAATTCCATAAAGACATTGTGTGGAAAGATAACTTCCCTACAACAGCTACATGTGTTTATACAGGATATAAGATAAACTATAGGGTTTTACACTGTTATGATATTCATGATGCTTATAAAATAGCTGGATGTAACTTCCAACATGTAAACTTTATTAATGGACAATATGATTCTGATGTGTTACGATATATAGAGTCTAGAAGAAGGTGTAACATATAAACAATAGATCAGTATAGGAGAGTTGGTAAATATGAAACAAATATGTAAAGACCAAATAAACTTTGAAGAGTATTACTTAAGGCAAGAAGGTAGTTATGAACCTTGTTTAAATAAGAATCCTGAAACAGGAGATTACATATTTGATAATACACGAATTATGTTTAACCTGTGGATACAAGTGATGTCTTACAGACAGTCCAGCCATTTTATAAAGTAATGTTCCATTCACTACCACTATTATAGGAGGAATTATATAATGAAAATAAAAGATTTATTGTGTAACTGTTTAAATCACTTCCCTGTAAGTGTAACCCAAACAAAGAGCATGGAAATAGCTGAGTGTTATATTTGTAAACGTTTCATCTTTAGACATAGACCTAAACAAGTGTATAAATTAATACCTAATATGTATAAGTGGGAAGTTGTACAATAATTAACAAGTTATATAAGCTAAATACTTTGTACAAATAGTAACCAGCTATATAGAACCTAAATAACTTGTACACCTTTATAAATTTAGTATTAAGAAATAATAAATGGAGAATTTTATAAATTGGCTAGGAACTTACAAGTAATTAAAGCTGGAAAGGTTTATAACAATATACAAAAAGTTATAGAGCCTAGAGTTAGACCTTATAGGGTTAGAAACTACTACCACCTTTGTGAGTGTGTTTTATGTGGGAAGATTAAAGAGTTTATAGATATTAGTCTCTCTAGAAAGAGGTTAACTTGTGAGTGTTTGATCCTTAAGAAAAGGAGACTAAGGACAGAAGAAGCTATTATTAGGAGAAGAAAGAAGAAAGAAGAAGAAGCAGTACTCAGAGAGGAAAGAGAGCAAGAAGAAAGGGAACTTAATGCTGTTATTAAAAGGTTATCTAAGTGTGTTAGACATTACACTCCAAATATAAAACAGGTGTGTTTATTAGAGGGAACAATTATAAACAACAAAGAGGTGATAAGTTATAAAAGTGCAAAAGAAAAAGGACTTATGTATTGGTTCTCAGGTATACCTTGTAAAAATAATCACTTAGCGAATAGGACTGTTACTGGAACTCAATGTGTTGTGTGTATGAAAGAGCGTAGTAATAGTAGAGATAGGGCTTTAGTAAAAGAGAAAGCTAGAGAATGGTACAAAGCTAATAGAGAAGTTCGTATAGAAAAAGCAAAGGAATACCAAAAAGATAATACAGCTAAGACTAATGCTAGAAATGCTAAGAGAAGAGGTAAGAGAGTACAAGCCACCCCCGATTGGTTAACTGAAGATCACTTATTAGAGATTGAAGATTTATATTTATTGAGTGTAACCTTGAAAGAGGAAACAGGAGTAGCCCATCATGTTGACCATATAGTACCTTTACAAGGGGAATTAGTAAGTGGACTTCATGTGCCTTGGAACTTACAAGTTATAACTGCTAGGGAGAATATGGAGAAGAGTAATTCTTTTGATATAGGTTAATATTTGTACAACTCTATATATAATTTTATTTACCCCCCCCCCAAAATAGGAAGCCATTATAAACCTATTATTTATTTTAACTTAGAATTATATCTCAAGACTAGTTAAACGAAGTTTCACTTCATTCGTAATAATCTATATATTATCAACTAGAAAAATATCTCTTACTGTTGATTCAGTATCTTTTTACTAGACTAGGGATTCTGTAGGGTCGTGTGCCCACTCCTCACATTGCCTTATAGTTTCCCTAGCTCTTTACTCCACAGACCTATACAAGCCATTCCTGTGTCCCCCACATTTCCCTCTCTATACTTTACCTGTCTAACCTACCCTATATACCCTCCAGAGCATCT
>TARA_R110000822_G_scaffold288004_2_pt1 | contig 12645 bp, 22 predicted proteins | sample TARA_R110000822 | Tara Oceans TARA_R110000822 (sample SAMEA4397666) | marine metagenome | biome: Polar Biome; feature: [SRF] surface water layer (ENVO:00010504); material: water (ENVO:00002006), including particulate matter (ENVO:01000060) such as... | depth 5 m | reverse complement strand
TTCTTACGGTGATTGGATATGGCAACCACGAAACGGCTATTATTAAGTTTCAAGAAACAGACCTATTAGCACGATTCGTTGATTTGCTAAATTTTAAGTGTGGTTCAAATGTGATGACTGGTGGTTATGGGGGCTGGTTAGACATCAAATTAAACCCAAGAGGTAATGCCGTAACAAGTGTAAAAATTAAATACTTTCACGGCTCTGGTGGTGGTGGTATTGTCACAAAAGGAGCAATCAATTTAACAAGGGCTTTACAAATTTATGAGGGTATGGATGTTTTCACAATGGGGCATATACACGAAAATTCATCCCGAAATGACGTTAGAGAAACATTAAGTGTAAGTCCAAAACTTAGTAAACAGTTGCATCATCACAAGATTCATTTGATGATTACTGGAACATATAAAGAGGAATTTACAGATGGTTTTGGGGGTTGGCACGTTGAAAGAGGGGCACCAATTAAACCAATTGGAGGCCGTATTTTGAACATAAATATCTTGAGAAATCAAGTTGGAGGCCAAGATAAAATGATAAAAAACATTACTTCTACTCAGTTTCCAATATAAATATATAGGCATTCGAGAACCACGTTTTTTTGCGTTTTAAGAGCCTTTCTACCCTTTTCTAACGTGGGTGTTAAGAAAGTTGCGAAGTCAGAAACACCTATGGGAGTGAGGGTTGGAGAGCGTGTTTTTCCAGTCATCCCATAAACCCCACCTTTTTCCCCATAAACCAAAAAAAAACGGCTCTGGAGCCCTAGTAGATAGGACAAACCAAAAATAAATTTGACAAAACGCTTGTTTTATTCATTTATATTAAATTAAATTTGTGGTGTGCAACGGCACAAGCGTTCTTTGAAATACACACACACATATACACACACACATAGTAACCCAGGTATGAAAAAGGTTGGGCGAAATTTCGGTGGTATGTTTGTTTGTGTCGGCTCGATTGTAAGAGCAAAACGCTTCGCCTCCAGTTGACTTTTCGGCTGGGGGTTTTTGCGTTATAACCCCTTAAAAAATTTATTATGACTTATTCTAACTTAACAAACAAACGCAAAAAATTCCTTTTAATTTCTTCCAAAGAAGTTTTCTTTACTATCCCATCTTTAAAGAGTGACCGTAGAAATTGCATCTTTAAATTCTCGGGTAATGGTTTTTCGGAAATGAGGACTTTACAAAAATTTTTTAATCATCCACTTGACTCCAGCGAATACACTTTTGAATCTTTAGAGGGTCAAATGAATGTTTCGAAAATAGGTGACAATGTAATTGACTGTTATACGTTTGATTTCTTGGTTCGTAAGCAGACCGTGAGAATTAAATTAGCAGACATACAGATTGTTAAGGTTGTTGATTCTTATTTGCCTAATTCTTAATCACACACACATACACGATGCCTCCAGTCTTTTCGGCTGGGGGCTTTTGTAGTAAACCCTTTTAAACAAAACATTATGAGTCATTTAGACAGAGCGATTATTCGCCACAAAAAATCAGTTAGCAAATTTGGTGTAAACCACGCAAAGACAATCAGCGAAAGATTGAGAGTTATTGAATTACGAATCAAAAAAAATTAGAAATTATGAGCAAATCAGAAAACACATTTGTTATGTACCCTGGGGCACGTTTAGAGATGAGTACGGAGTTACTCACCGAGAGAATCACAAGATACGCTAAGAAGGTATCTGAAGGCTCTGAGGCACCAATACATATTGCATCGGAGTTGAAGTCGATAGCATTGTGCATAGAAAAAATAAGTAAGTACGCAGTTGAACAAATTAAAACCACGAAATAATGGAAGCAGTAAGATTACAAGTTACACGAATTAAAATGACACAAGGTGAAATAGAACACCTAAAGTTGTTTACCAAGAAAATGGTTAACAGAGAATTTTCATTATTGGATAGTGCAATGCCTTGTTTAGGTTTATTTGACGATGAAAAGAACGACATCGAAATGATATACGTTGCATTATGTAATGCCAATCCAGAACAATCTCTAAGCCGTACCCATAACTTTATTACGATAGATGATGACGAGGTTATTTCTATAGATGTCAGCCTTAGAAATAGAATAACAAAGATGAGGCAAAACATTCAGCCATCGGGTAGGCGTTATGGTTTTGTTGGTTCTGAAAAGATGTACCCTCTAGCAAACAAATGTTTTCAAATATGGTTAGAATTCCTTGATGCTCTGGATGAAGAAAAAAATAGGGGGTTAAGATGAGTTACGGAAAGAGTACTGGTATTCAGACGATATATTCGTTTGACCAGATGACCAAATACGAGGGTGATGATTATTTTACTTTGTTTTTCGATGTTGAATTTAGGGATGATTCTACTAACACATCGTTCCATAAGTTTATGCTTGTAGAGATGCGACTTGAAAGGTCAATAAAGCACTCTGAGGAACTTTTAGGTTTCTGTGGTTTGAATGATAAGCATTCTTATGAAAGTCGTTCTGAGGTTAAATATGTGGTTGATGAGGGATATGATATGGTTATTAAGTGTCATAGTGACTTTGAACAAGAGTTTATCCGATTTCCTTTTTCACTTGAATTGAAAGGCGATATGAAAGAAAAAATAGAAGCGTATATTGATTCCCTTGTCATATGCGAATCTCCCGAATGGGGCTTAGAATAAAATTGCCTGGCTGGGGCATTAAGGGGTTTTTTCTCCAGCACACGTTACCTCACACTTTCATCGGTGTGGGGTTTTTGTGGTATATTACAAACCTTTTAAAAAATTTATTATGAATGAAGATTTAAGAAATCTAGAAAGGCTTAACTCTGAGTTAGGCGAACAAATTCACAAGTTGAATTTATTGGTGGTTAAAGATGAATCAAAGGAAAAAATCTTTTCAGTTAGGGATGTCATTAACATTGTTAATTGCCTACCTATTGACGATTTATTGGATGATGCTTTTGGCAATGGAAAAGATGATTTAATTGAAATTGATGACGTTTCTTTTTCCTTAGACGAAAAAGAGATTGTTTTTGATGATGTAGATTGGTCATTTAAGCACAATGCTATTAGTGATATTTCCAGTGAGTTTGAAGATGCTTTATCCGAAACGCTGGAGGATAAAATTAGATTTATTCAAGAAAATCGTGATTTCGCAAAAAACACAGATGCAGATTATCGCATATGTTATGCTGGTGGTGAATTTTATTTTGATAAACAAGAATTTGATAATTTCTCATCAATAAATGAAGATGGTGATAGAGTTTTAAAATTAGTTCAACAAGCGTGTCATTCTAAGACGCTCGGTGAGTCTGATGATTTGAAAGTTTATTATTATTGTGAAGATGATTTTGGTGGGGCTCAATGGGTTAGGATGTTTGCCTTTTATGATGACCTTGGAATTGTAACACCAAAAGGTGGTTTAGCCATATTCAATTATTATAGTGAATCTCATTTAAACAGAAATTCATACGATATTAGCCTTACAAAGTATAATGCAGAAAAGGAGGCTAACAATGAGTAGGTCATATCCCATCTGGAATAAAATAACGGCTTGTATATACAATTCAGACAAGTCATATGGTGTAAAAGAAGTCGGTGATACTCTAATACTGGTAGGTTCATCTGGAAGTAATTCTCACCGTTTAGCCAAACTCAGAACACGTAAGGTGAATATATCTCCGTGGCTGGTTTCTTTTCAGTTAACTGTCGATGGCGTTCTTGTAAAGGAAATGGTATTCAACACCAAAGACGATACGGTTACTGCAAAGGAAAAAATCTACACGGCTTCTTACATTAATGGTCTATCGGTGTGTTGGTCGGTTGATTCTAAGGTTCTTCAGAACTATGAGGGTATCTACAATATGATGTCCGTAGGAGAAGTTGACAAATTAAATAGTATTTTAATCATCCCTAAGAGCGTTTTAGAGGCACACTCTATCAATGTGCTATACGAAAGGGAAAACACGCTTAAAAGTTAGAATTATGCCAAAAGAATGTAAAAACCTAGTTATGTCAGTTGCGTTTACAAACCCAGCCGACCTACTTGATTTGTTTACTCGAATATCCTCCAGGGTTATGGCTGGGGGTAATTGTGAAGAAATCAAACGCAATAGTGCCAAAGCAGTATGGCACGTAGAGTATGCGACCAATTATCAATACGAGGATAGGGTAATAAATGGTAAGCACGTAAGAACCTATAAATCAAAATTATGACTGGCTGGATAAAAATAGATAGGAAAGTTTTTGAACATTGGATATTCTCTGATGCTTGGAAATTCAGAAATTGGATTGACTTGATTGGCCTGGTTAATTATACCGATGTTAAGGTAGAAATAGGTGGGGTTTTATTCTTGTGTAAACGTGGTCAAAGCCTTAGAAGTATGCAGACTTTAGCCAACAGATGGAAGTGTGATAAATCTAAGGTTAGGAGGTTTCTGAAGTTGCTTGAAAGTGATGGTATGATTGTCCTGGTGAATGAACATAAAACGACTCGGATAACTATCTGTAACTATGATAGTTACCAGGTTGATGAAATCGCAGAAAAAACGCAGACACCTCGCAAACAAATCGCAGACGAATCTCAGACGAAAACAAATAAGAATAATAAGAAGAATAAAGAAGAAAAAGAAAAAGACTTCAAAACTTTATTAGTTCCTTTCCTGGGTGAGTACGGCAAAGATATGTTGAACGAGTTTTATATGTATTGGACTGAGGTTACTCCCAAGGGAAAACTTCGTTATGAGGAACAATCAGCATTCAGCCTAACAAGACGTCTAACAACGTGGCGAAACAATCAGAAAAAGTACGAAAATGGCTCTGAGGATGATTTGATGAAGCACGTTCAATCTCAAATGGGGGGTGCAAAATGATTCAAAAGCACGGTGATGCCATAGGTTACCTTATGGACTATAAGGATGGGCGTATAAAACAAGGTCTTGGAATCGGAAGCCCTTTGGATAAATGGATAAGGCATAAGCCCTCGGAAATGACGATAATTTTAGGCCACGACAATGTCGGCAAAACGTACATAACCACCTGGTATTTTTTATGCCTGGCTTTAGTCAATGATTTGCAATTTTGTTTATGGTCTGGTGAAAACCAAAAAGGTCAAATGATGAGGGATATGATTCAGATGCTTCGTGGTGTACCATTCAAGAATCTCACCCATACCGAAATTACGCAGACGTACAATTTTTTGGAGGGTTATTTTCTATTCGTAGATAACAAGCGATTGTATAAGCCCGATGACCTACTGAATATATTTGAAGAAAGTGGCTCGGATGTATGTCTTATTGACCCCTTTACAGGCCTTGATAGGGATATGAATTATGAGGCCAATTATAGGTTCTTGAATTCGGCACGTCATTTCTGTAATTCTACTGGTAAAAGTCTTTATATAAACACCCATCCAGTATCGGAGTCTGGACGTGCTGGTAACATTTATACCGAGGGTGATTGGAAGGGACATTTGAAAGCCCCACTAAAATCTCATATTGAGGGTGGAAAAAGTTTCATTAATCGATGTGATAATATGTGGACTGTCCACAGATTAATTTCGCACAAGACGATGAAGTATTACACGATGATTTCTGTTGAAAAAATCAAAGACCTGGAAACTGGGGGTAAACACACCCCTTTGAACGAGCCAGTATTAGCCGATTTCAATAGGGGGCTTGGCTTCACCATTGGTGGGGTGGATGCTTTGTCTGAAATAAGAAAAACAATTTTTAAAACCGTAAAAATAAAACCATTATTATGATGACAGAATTATATAAACTTGATGTTAAAGCACTGGTAGGCCAACATTATTTTACGCTTAAAGCCTCAAGGGAGGACTTAGAGGAAAACTACCCACACAAGGTTGATTTAATTGAAAATTTAGCCTCGGCAGAAAAGGATGTGTTAAACATAAAACACGCCTTGAGGATGTCATTCGATGAGTTAGAAAATTCAAATCGTAGGAATTATGATTTGGAATTGATAAATTTGAAATTACAAACTAGGCTCAATGAATTAGAATTAATAAACAAATCTTTAATGAAAAGAGTAGAATTATGAAAAAGATAATAGGTTGGTTTTCTTGTGGAATTACATCAGCCGTTGCTTGTAAATTAGCATTAGAAGAATACGGAAAAGAAAACGTAGAGTTATATTACATTGTAATTGATTCAGCACATTGGGATAATGAAAGATTTATACGTGATTGTGAGAAGTGGTATGGTAAAGAAATAAATAGGGTTCAAAGTGATAAATATACTGACCAGTTTGATGTTATAAAAAAGCGTAAATATATTAATGGTGTGGCTGGGGCTCAATGCACGAAAGTCTTAAAAAAAGATGTAAGGAAATCAGTGGAAGATTTAGTTGATTTTAGTCATCAAATTTTTGGTTTTGAGTTTGAAAAGAAAGAGGTAAATAGGGCTATTAGGTTTAGTCAACAACACCCATACACAAACCCCTTGTACCCTTTGATAGATTCTAAATTAAATAAGAATCAATGTGCTGATATTCTCTTAAAAAATGGTATAAAATTGCCCACTATGTATGAGTTAGGTTTTCTAAATAATAATTGCATAATGTGTGTTAAGGGTGGTATGTCGTATGCTAACAAAATACGACAACATTTTCCAGACTATTTTGATAGGATGTCAGAATTAGAACAAGAGATTGGTGCTACTTGTATAAAAGGAAAAGCATTGAAAGATTTGAAACCCGAAGATGGTCGTGACCAGCCACCAGTACTACCCGATTGTGGAACTTTTTGCGAAATCGAATTTGCACACATAATTGACGTTAATGTAGAAAGTGTGTTGACTGGCTTAAAATCTATAAAACAATTAAAATTATTCTGATTGCCACGTTGTAAAAATTGTCGAAAGTCTTTTAAGCCACGTTTCAGCACCTTTGAGAAGTTTTGCTGGGATGTTCAATGTAAAACCATAGAGGGGTTACAGAAAGTGCGAGAGAGGAAAGATATGGAGGCAAAAAAACAACGAATTGATTTACGGCAACGAAAACTGGCTTTAGAAACAATTCAGCAAAAAGTTAAGAAAGTTCAAAAAGTTGTTAATGAGTATATACGCAAAAGAGATGGGGGGAAACCTTGTATTAGTTGCAATAAAATCCTGGCTGGTAAATTTGATGCTGGTCATTACTACAATTCAAACAACCATTGGTCAATCCGTTTCGATACGGCAAACATTCACGGACAATGCGTGAGGTGTAATCGTGACTTACACGGTTCTTTGATTGAGTATAGGAAAAAACTGGTGCATAGGATAGGGGAGGATGAGTTAATGCGTTTAGATGAGGTGTGCCACGACACCAAAAAATTCACAAAAGATGAGTTACAAATTATCGTGGATAAGTTCAAGAAGATGGTTAAAGAAATGCGTTGATATATTGAATTAAATTTCGTATATTCGCATAGTAAATGACCTATTACAAACCTTTTAATTTTTAAATTATGAATGCTAACTTTAGTAAGCAAATCTCCATACACAAAAGTATGGTAACAAACCAGCACGATGCAGTAAAATGGCATCTGCAAGAATATGGGAAAATTAGTTCCTGGGAAGCCATAAAAGAATATGGTATAACACGGCTATCGTCAATCATCTATAACCTACGTAAGCAAGGGTATATGATAGTAAGTCACGATAAGCCTTTTTCAAATCGTTTCGGGCGTACTTGCACTTATGCAGAATACGTTTATGCTAACCTCTCAAAAAACTAAGATATGACTGCGATAAAAAAGAAGTCTTTTACAGACAAGTTAAGTGCTATTCAGCAAGGTCTGAAAGCCCCAAAAAATCAGTTTAATGGTTTTGGTAAATACAAGTATAGAAGCACCGAGGATATCCTTGAGGCCGTTAAGCCGTTATTAGGTGGTTTGGTTCTAACTTTGAATGATGAGTTAATTGAAGTTGGTGGTGTCCTGGTTATTCAAACCACTGCCGAGATTAGTGACTCTGAGGGCAATTTTAAGGAAGTAACGGCAAACGCTGGTATTGACCTTAATCGTAAGGGAATGGATGTGGCTCAGTCATTTGGTTCATCGGGGAGTTATGCTCACAAATATGCTCTCGGAAATTTATTTTTGATTGACGATACCAAAGATGTAGATGCTACAAATACGCACAATACCAATGCTAAAAAAGTTCTATCTGATGCTGGTTTCAAAAAGGTATTAGAAAAGTTCGGGGCTGAATATGAGGGTGAAATTATTGATGGTGGCTGGATTGATAAAAGGTATAGCCTAAGCCCAGTGCAAGTTGAAAAAATAAAGGAGGTTCAAAATGGCAAATAAGCCCTCTGATAATTGGTACGTTAGAGCCTCTTCTATGGGGGCTTTAATGACTGGAGGCCGTGGTAAAGATAACCCCTGGGGGGCTACGGCTTTAACTACTATTCAAGATGCCGTGTTACGTAACAAATATGGCCTTGAAAATAAAGTCTATTCCAAGTATATGGATAAAGGCATTATGAATGAGCCACAAGCGTTGCAAATGCTTATCAAAAAGATGGGCTGGACTAATATTGATTTAGGTAAGTCAAGGTTGTTCAATGACTACGTTACTGGTGAGCCAGACCTACACCACGATTTCATTTTAGCAGACGTTAAATGTTCGTTTTCGGCATCTACATTTCCCTGGCTTGATACTGAGTTGAAAAACAAAGATTACATATACCAAATGCAGACTTATATGTGGCTCAGTGGTATTAAAACATCTTACCTGGCTTATTGCCTTACTGATGCACCCGAGTCTATGATTATGGAAGAAGTGCAACGTAGGGTGTATAAGGAAATGTCTTATCCCGATAACAAAAGCAAATCTATGGATGAAGTCGAATCAGAGGTGTATATTTCTGTGAAGAAAGAGATGACATACCCTGGTGTTCTTGCAGAAAAGAGATGCAAAGTTTTTGAGGTGGAATATGATGAAGAAATAGTTGAAAAAATAAGGCTGAGAGTCGTAGAGGCCAGAGAAAAATACGACGAAATATATAATGTAATTTAAAAATGGATACACAAAAAGTGAGTAAGGCTACGTGCCTTAAAGTACTAAACACAAGAGTTGTTTCAGACAAGTTTAAAGTTCAAGAAGTGGTGTTTGAAATGGGCGATAAATACCCAGCACCGATTATCTTTCAAGTGACTAATGAAGATATTGAGAAGTTCAATATTCAAGAGGGTAAATCGTACTACGATATATGTTATAATCTTGGTGGGCGTGAATGGACTGCACCCGATGGCGTTGTAAAGTATTTTACAAGTCTAAAAATATGGTCAATATCAACAACGCCTAAAACCGAGGTTACTGGTATTGAATCAAACTTTCAAGAAGATGCTATCAAAGATATGCAATCTGATGTGGAAGATGATATGCCATTCTAATGACTGCAAGAGATTTAGCAAACGTGAATATCAATACTCGTAGAATGATAAGCGAGTATATGGATAGGAAAGGGCTTAATATGAGTTCATTTTCTAAACTGGCTGGGGTACATCAGAATCAGATATGGTTATATTTGAAAAGTGGCGACTCCTCCAAAGGCTTACATAGTGGCACTTTGGAAAAGATTGGTAGGTACATAGTGACTAACCCATAATCTTAAATTTATAAATAAGCATCCTCATTTTTGGGGGTGCTTTTTTTTTTGTATTAACTTTACGATATGCGTATGCTACCATATAAAGAATTTGAGTTGTTTTTGTCTAATGATTTCACAGACCTATATGACTGGTTTGAGGTGAAATCTATTCAAGGCTTAACCAAGGCTGAATCAGTTGCTCTTATGCAACACAAACAACGCATTCAGTCATTCGTGAATTACTCACCTAAAGACGTTCTAAGGGGATGTGAACACAAGCCCTATATGTATTTGAATCGGGAAATGATTAATGACTTATCGGTTCACGAATCATCGTTTATAATTATGGGGGCGTGTTTGCAAATGGCAAAAATATTAGCATCTGGTTCTGATGAAGATAAAATATATTCCTTTGCCGAATCTTTAGCCCTCAATATTACTGATGACCTCAATTACCCCGAGGTCTATATGAGATTATGAATGACGATGTTCGATATAACGCAAACGGCTACCCTTATCGAATAACGATAAAGCAAATATTAGCACGTGAGGGTATTGATATTTCTAAATTAACATTCTGTGCTGACTATGGTAAGAAACGTGCTGGTATTCTTTGGAAAGCCCATTCAATAGATGATAGTATGCAAGATGTTATTGCTGAATGTGAAGCAGAATTCATTGATGTTGGGCGTGTTAAATTCTTTGGCCAAATTCACTCCATATGGTTTAAGCAAAAAAAATAGTATATTTGAGAAGTTTTAAGAACTACTAAAAATTTATTTATGAAATACAAAAAGGTTTTTTTAATTAAATTGCTTGATGTCCTTTTGATACCTTTGTTTCTAACAATTTTCATTTGTGATAGGTTAATTCTATCATTGATGGTTTGGACTGATAGTAGCCTTAGGTTTAGTGCCTGGGCAAATGATACGCAGTCCGTAGCGTATTCATTGGTGAGGGTTTTGATAGTGTCATTTGCGTTAGCACTATATAGAATTTGGTTATGAAAGTAGTTTCTATAAAAAGCATAAAGCCTAACCCAAAAAACCCAAGGACTATTAGGAGTCATAAATTCAAGAAATTAGTTGAATCTATCACTACGCTTCCAGAAATGTTGCTCGTAAACCCGATTAAGGTAGACGAGGATATGGTAATTTTAGGGGGTAACCAGCGTTTTAAGGCGTGTTTAGAGGCTGGGCTAACAGATGTGTCCATAGAAATAATGAAAGGCTTAACAGAGGCTCAAAAGGATGAGTTTATAATAAAGGATAATGCACATTTTGGAGAATGGGATTACGATGTTCTCGCAAACACCTTTGATGCCAAAGATTTGAATATGTATGGGCTTAACGTATGGACTCCAGAATCGTATCAACAAGATGAATCGGATGAGCCTCTTGATTTATCTAACCTGGAAGCCCCGAATTTACCTCAATCTGAAAGCAATCCTAAAATACTTAAAAAAGTAATTCAGTTGGAGTTTCTTATTACGGACTATGATGAGGCTTTTGGCCTTGTGACTCTTTTAAGGGCAAAAGGAATAGACCTAGGCGAAGTATTGATTAACACTATGAAACGATTATCAAATGAAAACGACTAAGCAGAAATTAACCACCTTGAAGCCCTGGGAAGATAACCCAAGGACTATTGATGAATATAAGTTTAACGCACTTAAAAAAAGTATTACCGAGGCCTCTTGGATGCAAAAATACAAGCCCTTGATAATAGACAAAAACAATCGTATTATTTGTGGTAATATGCGATTTCGTGCTATGGCTGATTTAGGGTATGACGAATGCTTTGTAAAGAAAATAGACTATTCCGAAGAAATTCTAATGCAAATAGCCATTAAGGATAATTTAAGTTACGGTGACTGGGATTGGGATGCTATCGAAAGAGAATTCAATATGGAATATGTCGATAAGTGGCTGGGGCGTGAAATGTTTGATTATTCTGCATTGGACTATGATGACCTAAACGACCAGGTAGCAGACTTGCAAGGAGGGGTTAAAAAGGCTATTCAAATTCCAATAATAATGGAGCATTATGATGGTGCGAAAGAATTGGAAAAAAAATGTAGAGATTCTAATATTTACATAGGTGGGGCGTTTCTTTCTGACCTACAAGATTTGGCTGATGAAAAGGCTTGATTTACAAAAGGTTAATCACGTTGTAAAGGTCGGTGACGAATGCGATGACATTGAGCCCAATGTAACGGAAGATTGCCTATTGTGTGATAATGGTGAAATTATCGGTTTCTATATTCGGGATATACGAAAATACTCTATGCCTCTGTACAACGCACTGGGTATTGCCAATACAGAATTTCGTTCCAAGCGTGTGCCTAAGTCGATGATGACACGTTCATCGGCACTTAATGCAAGGCGTGATGGGGGAAAGGGGGTTGAACAATTCAGCACGATAATTGGTTCAATTCCACCTAAACCACATATGCGTAGAGCCTATCCTACAAGGTCAAGCGTACACGATGTTAAGTCAGCAGATTTGTTTGTTAAGGCTATGATTATGGCGTGTAAACATTCTGAAAATTTGATTAAACTACTTGCACCATCTTTGTATGAATCTCAAAAGCAAATAATAAGTGATAAAGTACCGTTAAAATGGAGGCTTGGAGAGTTGTTCACATCGTCTATATCCAATTTCAACATAGCATCATCATTCCACGTAGACACGGCAAATTTAAAAGGTTGTGTTAATGTCATTTTAACCAAGCGTAATAGTAGTTCGGGGGGGAATACAACAGTACCCGATTATGGGGCTACATTCTACTCTGATGATAATTCGATGTTGGTATATCCAGCGTGGCGAAATATACACGGAGTAACACCCATAAAGGCTCATAATGATGGTGGTTATCGCAATAGCCTGGTATTTTACCCTCTCAAAGCATTCAATGTCAAATAGGTCTATATTTCCTTTGGTGGTTCAAGATTCTTGGAATGACCGAAGCCAAGTACGATGGGAGGATTGGTTATTCAAATTAACACCAGTTGAAAAACATCAAGGCATATACTATAAGCGTGAAGATTATTTTGCACCTATGGGCTACGATTCCGTGA
>TARA_R110000822_G_scaffold110654_4_pt1 | contig 12652 bp, 28 predicted proteins | sample TARA_R110000822 | Tara Oceans TARA_R110000822 (sample SAMEA4397666) | marine metagenome | biome: Polar Biome; feature: [SRF] surface water layer (ENVO:00010504); material: water (ENVO:00002006), including particulate matter (ENVO:01000060) such as... | depth 5 m | reverse complement strand
AATGCTGACGCAACGCATCAGAGTTTTAAGTAGGTAGGATGGGGCGACTCTTTACTATCATTTTGGGGCGCTGGTATTTTATTTCAGGGTCTAAATCGCGGTTCAAGTCCGTAAACCAAATATGGTAAAGGTGAGATTGTTCTATCAGCACCAATTTAATGCCATGATAGTTCAAAGGAAGAATAGCTCGCATCCAGCGGGAAGATGCCGTATCGAAAACGGAACTTGGCTCCAATAGAATGTGGGTTTAACACCTACTAGACCTAATTTTATAACCCAAAGGTAAGTGCAGGGTTGCCCCGCCTTGGCCTGTTTACTGCCCCGCAGTATCCCAGCAAGGTCGAATAAACGTGACAAAGAAAGGGTTTGAGCTTACCATTTAATTTAATACGGGTGTGTTAGTTTAATGGCTTGGGTGGGATTAATCTACTATCACCAAGTTGGAATTAAAACAAGCGGCAAGGCGAAGTACAAGCCAAGGGGACCTAAACCGACGGGTCAAAGGAATTACCCCCTAACGCTGCTTAAAGGGTTCGAAACCCTACACACTCGCCAATTTTAAAGGGCCTTTAGCTCAGTTGGTTAGAGCAGGACACTCATAATGTCTAGGTCGGGGGTTCGAGTCCCTCAAGGCCCACCATTTTTACAAACACCCTCGTATCAACACTTTATGAAACGGCCATGCCCGCGCTGTAAGGTGTTGCAAGTCAACAGCTTACACGCGAAAAAAAGATTACGATTATACTGTACCACGGCAAAGAAAGTATGGTAAACTATCTTAGGAGATAAAAACATGACCGCAAACGAATCACTACATGTATCATTTGACATTATCCACGACAAACTTAATTCAGAAGTCAGGGAATTTTTGATCTGTGAACTTGGCACCCTTGGCTTTAGGGTCGAGGAACACTCTTGTTCAGACTTCATCTGGCACCCGACAATGTTCTTGGGTTTTGACAAGAAGTTCAATGAATTAAAACAGCTTATTACCAAAATCTTAGACGGGGTTGACGAAACAAACCCTTGGGGCTAAATTAGGAGATAAATATGAAAGAACTGTTTATAATTCACAGAGGTGTCACCTTTACCTTTGACGAAGATCTTGACCTGCTCGGCGTACAAGTCACCGACCCGCGACAGGCAAAAGATTTTGTTTGCGAGGTTTCTGGAGAACACTTTGGATTTTTCTGCTCGGTAGAAGAAATGGTAGAAGATTATCAGATCGACCTGTGGGACTGCGTTGACAGGCAGGATATAGATTATGCCTTGCTTGAACAGTATTAGTTTGACAATTAAACCCAAACCATGATAGGATATACAAATGGACAGAGGAAAAAGAGTAAAATTCGGAGCGTGGGACTACGAGCTTCAAAAGCACGAGTACCAAAACGGACGTGTAGCACTAAGACTCGTTGCATGGGGCGACGATGTTGACGATTACGGCGACCACGTTTACAAGGGCGAGCCTATTGCGACCTGCACTATCAACGTGCCAGAAGAAGATTTGGCCCCCAACGAAGTAATTGTAAAAGATTACAGCGAAAACGAGGGGATGCTTTTCGCCCTTGTGACTCAAGGTGTGGTTAATATGACAGGTAGAGAAACCTACTGCGGCCCCATCTGTACTTTGTGCGAATAGTTTTATAGACAAACCAACCCAAACCATTATAGGATCAACACATGAAAAATGAATCAATAATATGCGACACACCCGAATCAATTAATCTCTTTCGCCTCTTGTCTATCAAGGGCCGTTTAAAGATGGAAACGATGGGGATGCGCAGCTCAATAGCTATGGGTCCAGTCGTCCGTGGTATAATCGGCTCCAAGACCCGTGACAAAAAGAAGTTGCTGGCTGAGTTTGAAACGTACATCGAAGAGGTTAAAAAAGGAAACTAATGTCAGATTCAATACAGGTATGGAGGTACCATGATGCCCCAGAAGATCTAAAAGCTCTCGGATGCAGTGACGATGCAGATTGGCTTGCTCTTGTGCCTTCTTTTTACCTAGGAGAGGCGGGTTCATGGTGGGACCATGCGGGTACGCCGTTCGCACTGCGCTGGGGCGTGGAAATCCCTTTAGCTGATGGTAGTGTTTTTATCGGTTATCACTCATAAACCCTTCAACCCCAATGCTTTACAGCGGAGGGCATGCCCGCGCCGCAAGGTGTTGGCGCAGAACGACTTACGACGAATCGCGCAGCAAGTTCCGTGCCAAAAGAAAAACGTCCTTTTTTGCATTTTGTGCTGTACCTTTGCCGAAAAACTGTGCTATAATATGTCCATCGCAAGTTAACTAAACCAAACACAAAAGGGAATACCATTATGAATCCATACGGATCAGCTAAAGACCGCACTTCAATTGAAGCATTGGAGCGCATCCCGACCCCCGCACCCGACGGGATCTATCGCCCCATGCCCCACGCCTTCTTTCTCGGCATGGTCAAGGAGCAAATCTCCAACAAGGGGATTGAAATCGTTGAGGAAGATCATATCACCTCTCGTCACGGTCAACGTTACTTTGGCCTTCTGAAGGTCAAGACCGACGGAACCGAGGAAAACCGCATGATTGGCGTGCGTAATTCTCACGACAAATCGGCGGCGGCTGCACTTTGCGGCGGCGTGTCTGTAATCGTCTGCTCTAACATGCAGTTCAGTGGTGACATTGCGGTCGCTCGCAAGCATACCACCAACATCATGGAAGGGCTTCCCAACCGTATCGCGGAAGCTTTGGAAGATATTCGCGAGGGGTGGGTTACTCATGACACTCGCATGGTGACTTACAAGCAGGGCGAAATCCTTGGTTCGCGTGACGCGGATCACCTGATTCTTGAAGCGTTCCGTCGGGGCGCGATTAAGAAGACGGAAATCGCTGATGTGTCGGACCTGTACCGCGCACCACCTCACCCTGAATTTAAGGGTAATACCGCATACAACATGCTTCAGGCGTTCACTGAGGCATGGAAGGGTAGCACCGCAAGCCTTAACGAACTCCCGCAGAAGTCGGGCGTCGTGACTGGTATGTTGGATGACTACCTTAACTCTCCGTCCAACTTCGGGCGACAGGTCGCACCCGTTCACGCGGGTCTGGGCTGGAGTTAATTGAACTCTCCCAAGGGGTCAGCGGTTCACGTCGCCGCTGGCCCTTTGGACTCTTCATAGATTACGACTTATGCCCCATTTTACCGTTTTGTTCGCAATAGGTTGCGACTTCCCCATAAGGTGTTGAGTACCAACACTTTACGGCGCGGGCATGCGGGTTTTATAAAGCGTTGCGGTAGAAGGACTTACGGCGGAATAAAACTTACGATTATACTGTACCAACTGACAAAAAGTGTGCTATACTAACTTATGACGAAAAAACAAATAACCGCAGCAAAGAGAGTTATTCGCTCGGCTTACGGGTTGAGCCGAGAACCAAGCACGGACGAAGTAGAAGCGGAAATCGCAAACATCAAACGCAGGCAAACCCAAGGCTTAGGTCTTGACGAAATGTACTCTTATGTAAAGTCTCGTCTTGAGGTTATGGCCGACATAAAATTCTAATCATAAGCTTGACTCTCGTGCCTTTTATTGTATAATTAAAGGCATGATAACACTAGTGGTTGCAGTTTTAATTTTAATACTCTTTTTCTCAGCAAAACGATAATAAAGGAAAGCATATGAAAGTCGCATATAATGGTTGTTATGGAGGGTTCAGTTTAAGCCCGTTAGGTCTAGACCTATTCGCCTCAAAAAAAGGTATCACCTTAACGTGGTATACCCGAACCCGTATATGTGAAGGGCCATATACAAGGTTAGACGAAGTTCCCTCATCCAACGGGTTATGTTTTTACCCCTTTACAAAAAATCTGGGGCCTATAACCTCTGTCATTCCAGATGATGAACTGTACTATTACCCTTCTTTCTATGAATCTGAATCGCGCAAAGACCCAGATTTAATTGAAGTTATAGAGGAACTGGGTAGCAAGGCTAACGGTTCTTCTTCGAAGCTGACTATAAAAGAAATACCAGAAGGTGTCGATTTTGAAATAACAGAATACGACGGTTATGAGGATGTAGTTCCCCCGCGTATGAGTTGGTAGCTTGACATTAACAGATAATTAAGTATAATAATAAAGTAGGGATGGTCCCTGCGAACTAACACGGAGCGAAAGCAATGAAGTGCATCAAGAAAGACGGCTACTCGCTAAAAATCGGATGGAACTTTGTTTGCCTGCTGAAAACCGAAAAAGGGTGTAAGCGCGTAGCTAGCTGTATCCATAGAGAAATGCTAAAGGATAGAATAACTGATAATAACGATTGACACCTTAGACAAGCAGGGTATAGTAATTTTATGGAAATAAACCACACAGCATACCAGAAGAAAGTTAAAAAGATGAGTGAATCATCTTTACGCTTTACCATAAGAGATTGCCAAAAGGCAATGAAGGCTAACCCAGATAATCCGAAATGCGGCGTTTATGCCGATGAGATTAATTATTGCGCCAGTGAGTTAAATAGAAGAAAAGTTTAAAATAATATGGAATGCTCCTAGCATAACTGGACAATGCACGATGTTTCTACCATCGTAAATCTCCGTTCGAGTCGGGGGGAGCATATTTTTAAAAACCCTTTAAAATTCAACCTAAAAGAAAGAAATATCATGGCAAACAATTATACTGAAAGCTCAAGCAAGCTACACTTTAAAAAGGAAGACGCAGAACGTGCGACAGTTATCATTGACAGAGAAATCTCTAAAATAGAAGAGGATGAAGGTTGGTGCGGGGTAGATGCAACGGTCGAAGAGGACGGGGTATGGTTTTGCGGCGATGAAACTGTTAATGCAGAGCATTTGGCCCAAATAGCCCAAGCCTTGCTTGATGAGCTTGAAATTGACGAGCCTTTCATCTTTAGTTGGTGTTATCGGTGCAGCAAAACGCGTATTGATGCGTTTGGGGGTGGTGCGTGTGCTATGTCTCGTGGGGAGGAACCATTCTGGATTGACGCCATGAGTATGGCCGAAGAACACGCGTCACGTTTCTTAAAATAACCATGTTAAAAAGCACGTCTATGCAATCGGTAAAGCTGGATGTCTTATATACATCTCCCGCAAGGGGAGTGGGATCAACACCCACGACGTGCATTAATTTTAACCTTAAAGAAAGAAACAACTATGAAAAAAATAACTGAAGTAATTACTGATTATGTGGATGACGAGAACCTCCTTCACATAGACTGTTACTTTGACAGTGATGCCAATAGCCAAGGGACAACCGTTGCCGTTGTCGATCTGGATTCTGGTAAGGTGATCTTTTTCGATAACTCTTATCGGTTTGACGAGAAGGTTAAAGAGGCTATCGCGGAGGTAAAAAAGGAAAATAATGTTAACGGTAACTGAACATCACCTATCACTAACAGCAGACGAGCGGCGCATAAAAATCATAGCAGACGCTATCTCTGATTATGTTGAAAAGCACGGTCTGGAAGACGACACCACATTAAACGATTTTCGTTTCAATCTGGAGGTCTGTTATCAAGAGTCGAGAGATTTAGATCAGGACGATTGGGATTTCGCTGAAGAGGATCAACTTTAAAAGAAAGAAATAAAATGGAAAAATTAGAGTTTAAAGACATCATGCGGCGTATATATAATACTATGGCTTATATGGAGGGTGATGAGATTACTGACATTTATAACGGAATTATGGATAAAAAGATCGGTAACTGGGACGACGAATTCGACACTTGGGAGGATTTGTAAACCTCTAACCCCCAACGCTTTACGGCGGCGGGCATGCGGTTTTCGCAAAGTGTTGATACTCAAGCACTTACAAAGATATATACAGCAGGTTCCGTGCCAAAATAAATATGCGTTTTTATGTCGATTGTACTTGTACAACGCTTAGAATCTGTGCTAAACTAAACGCATGAAGAAAAAAGACCTACCACTTGGAATAATACTGTATGAATGCGACGAATGGATCTGTATCGCTACGGGTTTTAAAAATTCAAGCGCAAACGATAAAACGGGTGCCATGATTCAAACATGGATTCTCGTTAAGGAATTAAAACCCACCGAGGCTTTAAAGCAGGGGCTTGATTGGCTTGTTTGCGGTGATTGTAAACACCGTGGACATGAAGACGAAAATGGCAAACATGGCGTGGACCGTACATGCTACGTAAACCTTGGACAAGGGCCGCGTGCCGTTTGGGACGCTTGGGTGCGCGGGCGGTATGAAAACCTTAACAGTGAAAATGTGAAAGCTTTTACTGGTAGAAAAATCCGCCTTGGCTCTTATGGCGACCCTGCCTATGTCCCCTTCCGTATCTGGAAATTGATCTTAAAATATGGCGAAAATAGCCATACAGGTTATACCCACCAGTGGAAACACGCGCCCCACCTAAAAGAAATCTGCATGGCATCGGTTGACTCTTTTGATGAGACTATGTTGGCATGGGAGCAGGGCTGGCGCACTTTTCGTATGGGGGTTGACCCGTTAGACGGTGAGGTGCTATGTCCTGCAAGCGAGCAAGCGGGTAAAAAAACCACTTGCGCGAATTGCGGCTTGTGCGGTGGCAAATCAAAGCAAGCTAAATCTGTATATATCCCGCCTCATGGGACGGGTAAAAAACATTTCAAAAACGTTGACCTTGACCTGTCAATAAAATAAAGAAAAAAAGATTATACGTAAAACCCTTAACCCCAACGCTTTACGGCGACGGGCATGCAATTTGCGTAAAGTGTTTATAACCAACAACTTAACAAAAGCAAAGATAATTGTGTTTTATTGTTGTGCTTGTCTCTTTTTTTGTGGTAGAATCTTAAACAGACGATAACACAAACCACGGAAAGGTATTATGGAAAGCTTCAGCTTAATGAACGAAAAATCAAAACTCTATGGAGAGATAAACGACTGTACGGTGAAGGCTGCTGCTGTTGTAATGGCAACGACCTACGAGGACGCGCACAATATGTGTATGAAGGCTGGGCGTAAGTTTGGAAAGGGAATGGTAACTTATCAGGATTTAATCCCAGCAATTAAGCAGCGGGGTTTCAGGGTAACGGAAATCAGCACAAGCGCAAAGACAATAAGGACGCTCGGAAGGGTGTTGCCCCGATCTGGACAGTTTTTGATAAGAGTTCGCGGTCACGTCGCTGGAGTTAGCGACGGGAGGGTGAATGATTGGTCCGAAGGGCGGTGCCACAGGATTCTGAATGTATGGAGGGTCGAAGAGGTTAACCCTGTACGTTACACAGACGCAACTGTATCAACCACGATGATGCAGCGGCGCAAAAAGCCAGTGACCCGCAAGGCGCGTATTAATTACGAGCTTTATGACACCCGTACAGGGAGGGTGGTTAAGAAGTATTCTCGCCGCCCTAAGTTTTTGGGTTATCCAAACTGGAAACAAACCACCTATATGCAAAAAGATCCCAGTACAAAGGGTAATCTCGAAATTCGGAGAGTCTAACTAACCTGTTGAACCCCAACGCTTTACGGCCACGGGCATGCAAATCCCATAAAGTGTTGATAGAGAAGGACTTACGCATAAATGATAATCTTGCACCGAGGGGGCGGTGGCAAGCCTTATTTGCTTATTTGCTTATTTGCGGATTATCCTACAATCCCTTGATTTTATACTTCCCACTAGGGGTATAGTGTGTTACAATCTATCCAGATGACAACCACAAAGGAACAGAATATGGAAAATGTATGCAAATGTATGGGTTGCGGTATCGTAAGCTATTTTGAAATTGATGGGGTCGAACACTACCCTATCGACCTGTTTGGCGATGACTGTTTGTGCTGGTCTTGCTACACCTGTGTCGAGGATATTATTGAGCCAACGAAAATTACCGATTATAGCAGGTCTGATGCTGAACTTGAGGCTTTTTGGATCTTCTGTATTATGGTTGCTGGTCGCAACTCTGATTTCGCCGCTAAAAAGGTTGGCGACATGCTTAGAGACAAACCACCTCCTTTTGAGTTCTTTCAAAGCATGATGCCGAACGGGGTTCGCAATTACTTGGAGGTCCATAAGGTTGGACAGTACAACAGAATAAACCGTGCTATTGTGGAGTCATTAAAACTGGATCTTAGAACCTGTTCCTTGAAGGACCTAGTGTCTGTACACGGGGTGGGATTTAAAACTGCCTGCTTCTTCTTACTCCACTCGCGAAAAGGGTCTGAGGTTTGCGTGCTAGACACACACATTTTAAGGTACCTCAGAGAAAACGGTTTCGCTCTTGCCCCCAAAACATCCCCACAAAAGATAAAAGACTACGAAGCGTGGGGGGAGATATGGGCGACGGTAAGAAAAAAAAGGTTTCCTCATCTTTCCGCCGCTGATGCTGACCTGTTGGTCTGGACTTTAATGTCTGGTAGACTTAAAGATTAAACTTTACAAACACCCCAGAACAATGTTACAATATCATCATGAAAGATGTATTAAAAAAAGCATTGGAGACACTCATTGAAGTACAAAAGAAACTACGGTAAACTGGAAATAGAGTACGACGAAAGTTGTGAGACATTGTTTGTCACACATGGTGATTTTTGCTCTTCTCTAGCGTGCGCCAGTGATCAGGGATCTCTTGAGGAGTCTTACAGCGGGGAACTTTACGTTCTTTCAGACGCACAGTGGAATAAGGTAAGATCTTGGGAAGTTGAAGCGGTAAACCTAGAACTGCATTAAGGAAAATAATATGGTAGCGCCAAAACGTAATAAGAAAGATTCCGCCCCGTCATCTCTGTTGTATACGGTTGACATGATTAGTGGCGATCTCGTATTCGATTACACAACCCCTTGTGGGCAAATAATGCACAACGTGTGTACAGTAATTGATCCTCTTAGCGAAAATCCTGGAATTCACTTTCCAAATGGGACCTTCGGGATGAACGGTACAAAAAAGATTATATATGCGGTTGAGAAATTCAAGGAAGAACTCCTTGATTAACGTAACTCTTAAAAAGTTCTATCTTGGCGACCCCCTCTACTTCCTTCCCCATGTAGAGTATAACGGAGACGAACACGAAGCCCCTTACGACCCTTGGCTTGAGTTCTGCTCCGAAGTACACATGCACGGTACTGAGGAACCTTTTTTTGCAAAGGTTAACGGGGTTGATATGGTAGTTTTGTCATGTGACGATAGAAACGAGGACGGGGTTCATGTGGCTACTGGGTTCGTATGTATATCTGAATCCCCTCCCTTGTTTAAAAGCGCAAAAGTATTAGAATTAGAAGGGGGTAAGGTGTCTTTAGACGAGAACGCTATCTGGTTGAATGATGTTTTGCTTTTTGTAGCGTGATTGTATCCATAAACCCCTCAACACCAACGCTTTAGGGGGATGGGCATGCCCGCGCTGCAAAGTGTTGCGGCGCAGGGACTTATAAAAGCTTTTTTATTCATTTTGTTGTGGACCTTTGGCTCTTATAAATGCTATAATCTATCCATGAGAACAAAAGGTGCAAAATCATACACAGGAGTTCCTCTCTGGCAGTTGTGCAGACTGTTCGGGGGAGACATGAACGTACCCGTATCGCGAAAATGGTTAGAAATAAACGGAATTGAGTTGACAGACGCCCCCGCGCCGACTATAGTTCCTCAAGGTATTTCTGCCCCTTCTGCTACGGTTAATAAACCCGAAACAAAAGAAGTCGAATACGAAGAATTTTAATTGACACATTAATAAAATAAATGTTAAGGTAAGCACATGGATAATAGTAAGCAAACACAAGACCGATTCGGACACATAATCGGCCAGAAAAAACTAAAGCGTCAAATCAACTTTTTGCTTGATGCTCACGACAAGACGAAACGCCTTGCCCCGCTCGGCCTTCTCGCGTCGAAAGGAATGGGTAAGACCTTGGTTGCAAAGGCTATCAAGGAATACATCTCCGAAAACTGTAAGACCGAAAACGGCAAAAAGGCCAGAGGTTTGATTGTCGATTCTGGCAGTCTTCCCAAGAACCCTGCCGACTTTGTTGAACTTTTCTGGATGAGCAAAATTCAGAACAAGGATGTTTTTTGCATCTTTGACGAAGCGCATCAAATCCCAAAACAACTCGCTTCTGGCTTGTTCCTGTCTTTGTTGCAACGTCAACCCGACCCCATTATCAGGGTTAATCTGCCTGAGATCGGGGAGATCACTGTAGACCAACGACGTCAAAAGTTTGCGCTCTGCACGACTGAACGAAATTCCCTGTTCCACGCTTTACGTGACCGTCTGAAAATCCTTGACTTTGAGGAATACACAGAAGATGAACTTGGCCAGATCGTGAACCTTAGTTGTGACAACGTTGTCTGGAAGGGCGACATTCTCAATGATATATCTAAAGTTTTAAGAGGGTCGCCTCGTAAGGCTAACGATGTTGCAGAAGACATAATGGCTTATGTGGCAAACAAGCAAGATCCAATGTTCGGTATAAACGAATGGAACGATCTCCGTAGCATTATGAACATTAACCCCCTTGGACTTACCGAGGACGAAATGAATTACATGCGTCATCTGCGTAAGAAGAAAAAGACAACCTTGACTGTAATGTCTGCCGCGATTGGACACCAAAGGAGTTCAGTCCAGCAAATCGAGACATTCCTTATGAAGGCTGGGCTTATGAAGGTTGTAGAAAACTCAATGCGACAAATCACCAAAGAGGGTGAGTCGCTTTAATTAACAATAATAAAAAAAAAGGAAAACTCATGTTAAAGACTGACCGAATCATCAAAGCTGAAAAGCGCGGGGCACCCATCTTCTCTTTTCAGTATAACGGTAAAGCCCGTAACGTGCAAATCGGCACGCGTGAGGCTCAAGACCACGGCGCAAGCTGGGGCACGCCGATCAGCAAGTCTCTGATCTCTCACAACGGCAACACCTACGTTGTCGCTCGTGACAACAACGATTCGAAAGTAATCAAACGCTTTCGGGTTGACAAGATCGAAGACCGCTCTATTCAGGGCATCTAACTCCAAGGCTAACACCCCCAACGCGTCCTGCTGCGGGGGTGGAAAGCTCACCCTTTTGTGTCATGGTTAAGGCCCAGCCCCTTTTGCTTACGGGGGTTGGGTTTTTTAAGTCCCTCTCTACCAACGTTTTACAGCGGCGGGCATGCATTTTCCATAAAGTGTTGTCAATACGCGACTTATGAAAACTCTACTATCGTGCACCCTCTCCGCTCTACTATTGTGTTATAACAAAAAGAAATAGATGACCCCCATTAAAATCACAAAAAAAGGGGGCCGAAATGACCCCCGCAGAACACCATATTTGGTTCCGTTATATTTCGCCTTTGACTAAAAATCCGATGGAATTTTCGGGGTGAACTTACGAGGGAACCAATCGCAGTATTTGTCCTCTGGAGTATGACCAAAAATAGCCACACAACGATCAACGAACACACAGTCCCCGCAGGTCTTTCCTTCTGGCAGGTTCATACAGGTTTCGGGGCTGCATTTCTTATCCACACAACACCCCTTCATCTTTAAGCGTGCTCCTGATACATTACGGTAGAACCTTCTTTAACTTCCCACAGGATGTTCACGAGTTGCTCCGTCTCCATAGCCCGCTCTTCCTCGTCACCCGCCTCATCATCTAGCCGATAATAAAGGATGTCAACCATGTGATCGACGCACACCTCAGTATCTTCTTCGTGCATAACGGTTGAAATAAGCATGTCTGCCTCGAAAGTAGCAAGAGTCTCCTCCTCGCCGTCCTCGTGCATTTTAATGAATAGTTGTATCATGTGTATATCCTAACCCTTTTTAGCCGACATGTAAAGAAGCAAAGCCAATAAAACAAACCCTAAGGTGATCATAGACTCTCCAGCAAAAGAACATGATGCCGCGCCCGTCGTCCTACTTGCCCGTACCACTTTGAATCCTTGAGTTCCGCCGCCGCCCTTTTAAAGTCTTTTTTATTCATGGCGTCGATGAACTTCCTGAAGGTACCGAATTTTGTTTGTCCTAGGTTGTAGTTGATATCCGTCAACACCCACTGGGCACCCTTCGGCAGCTGAGAAAACTGGGGCACCTTATTTCGGGCATTTTCGTTTGCCTTTGAAACAAAGAACTTGAAGGCCTCGTCCGCTCCCTTCTCCTCCACGACGCGTTTCACGACTGGGTCAGACATATTTAGCCCGCGCCCTATAGTTTGGTTACCCAGACTGTCGATGTACATAACTTCAGAATTCCCTTCCCAGCCCCCAACAAAACAATAAATGTCGTTAGGCAGGGCGATGCATATTTGGGATGCCAATAAAAAACAGGCGATTTTAATCATTTTTAGACCTTATGTAAGCTCTCAATATATACATTGCTCCAACGATAACGGCCAAGCAGACAAATAAAGGCCACAAGAGCGCAGTCAGGGGAGAAAGAAGGGGTGCTGAAAGGAAGGCCAGCGGCGTCCCAAATAAAAAATCGAGTTCATAGCCCGCATCAAGCCAATCTCTTACAGGCTCGTCCCTCAACCAAAGACGGATGTTCTTAAAAAGATGAATCGTATAAGGGGCTACAAGCGCTATATAGGTGATAGCGCCAACAACAAAACCAATTTGAATATACGTCATGACGAAGACTCTTGCACTTTCCCAGTTATTAATACAATACCTATAGCAAAACCTAGGTCATAAAGAAAACCGTTGTTATTCTCCCCGTATACAGCTATACT
>TARA_R110000822_G_scaffold163794_2_pt1 | contig 12675 bp, 8 predicted proteins | sample TARA_R110000822 | Tara Oceans TARA_R110000822 (sample SAMEA4397666) | marine metagenome | biome: Polar Biome; feature: [SRF] surface water layer (ENVO:00010504); material: water (ENVO:00002006), including particulate matter (ENVO:01000060) such as... | depth 5 m | reverse complement strand
GTCCCCGCTATGCGGCCCGCCGTGTTGAAGACATAATCAGGCACGACCTTCCACGGGCGCCTTCACAAGGCCCGTCCGACGTTCCGGTGTGCCTATTGATGACTGACGACCTGCTGAGCCGACTCGCCGACGTGGCGGCCACCTCGGATGATCTTGAGGGGCTGACGCGACCCATCCTCGAAATGATCGAGAACCTGACCGGGCTGGAGTCGACCTACCTGACCCGAATCGACTTTCACAAGCGCCTGCAGCACATCACCTATTCCCGCAACACGCGCACCCTGCTCATTCCCGAGGGGCTGGCGGTGAACTGGGACGACACCCTGTGCAAGCGCGCGCTCGACGCCTCCAAGCCCTACGTCGATGACGTGCCGGCCGTCTGGGGCGACTCCGAGGCCGCCCAGGCGCTGGGCATCAAGACCTACCTGAGCCAGCCCGTGCTGAACCTCGATGGTCAGGTGTACGGCACCCTGTGCGCGGCCAGTGATGCGAGGGTGACGGTGCCCCCTGCGGCCCTCAAGGTGCTGAACCTGTTCGCACGACTGATCGGGCATCAGGTGGCGCGTGAACGTCTGCTCGATCAGCTCAGGCTGGCCAATGAAGAGCTGCGTTCGCACGCCCTCACCGACGCGCTGACCGGCGTGGCCAATCGACGTGCCCTGCTCGATGCCCTGCGCCGGGCGCTGAGCGATTCGGGTCGTGACGGGCGTTCCGTGACCGTGGGGTTCATCGATCTGGATGGCTTCAAGGCCATCAACGACACCCATGGGCACGAGGTGGGCGACCGGTTTCTCATCCACATTGCCAAGCGCCTCTGCGACGGGGTGCGGCGGGGTGACCTGGTGGCGCGCTATGGCGGCGACGAGTTCGTGGTGCTGGCGCGGGACGAGACGCCCGAGCGCCTGCAAGGGCGGCTGTTCGAGCTGACCACCGGCCCCTTTCAGTCACACGAGGTCTCGTTCGAATATGGGGGCGCCAGCACCGGCGCCGTCTGTGCCGCGGCTGGCGACACCGACCCCGAGGCCCTTGTTCAGCGTGCCGACGCCGCCATGTACGAACACAAGCGGCTGCGGCGACAGGGTCGCCCCCGCGGCAGTGTCTGACCCTGCCGCCGGCCCCCTGACCCGGTCGCCCCAGGGGCAGGCGCAGCCGGTCGGTGAGGGGTGCGGCCTGCGCGGCGGGTGACCGTTTGGGCTGGCTCAGCGCTCCACGATGGCCGTCACGCCCAGCCCGCCCGCTGCGCAGATGGAGATGAGGCCGCGACCGCCCCCCGCCTCGTCGATGATCTTCGCCAGCGTGGCCAGAATGCGCCCGCCGGTGGCGCCGAAGGGGTGGCCCATGGCCAGCGAGCCGCCGCGAATGTTGAGCTTGTCGCGGTCGATGCTGCCCAGCGGGCTGCTGAGGCCCAGGCGCTCCTTGCAGAAGGTCTTGCTTTCCCAGGCGCTGAGCGTGCACAGCACCTGGGCGGCGAAGGCTTCGTGAATCTCGTAGAAGTCGAAATCTTGCAGGGTGAGCCCGGCGCGGTCGAGCATGCGTGGCACGGCGTAGGCGGGGGCCATGAGCAGTCCTTCTTTCTTGCCCACGAAGTCCACTGCGGCCGTTTCGGCATGGGTGAGGTAGGCCTGCACCTTGAGGCCGTGCGCCTTGGCCCAGCTTTCGCTCCCCAGCAGCACGGCAGACGCGCCGTCGGTGAGCGGGGTGGAATTACCGGCCGACAGCGTGCCCTTGCCCGAGGTCTTGTCGAACGCCAGGCCCAACGAGGCCAGCTTGTCCATCGTCAGGTTGGTGCGCAGGTTGTTGTCCTGCGTCAGGCCGGCGAAGGGCACCAGCAGATCGCTGTAAAAGCCTGAGTCATACGCCGTGGCGGCCTTCTGATGGCTCTGAAAGGCCAGCAGGTCCTGATCCTCGCGTGAGATGCCCCATTCCTGGGCCATCAGCTCGCAGTGCTGCCCCATGGATTTGCGGGTGCGCGGCTCGCCGTTGGTGGGGGTCGCCGGCGCCAGCATGGCCGGGCGAAACTTGGCCAGAGCGGCCAGGCGCTGGCCCGTGGTCTTGGCGCGGTTGGCTTCCAGCAGAATCTTGCGCAGCTTGTCATTGACGGCGATGGGCGCATCCGAGGTGGTGTCAACGCCGCCGGCAATGCCGGAGTCGATCTGCCCGAGGGCGATCTTGTTGCCGATGGCGATGGCCGCTTCCAGCCCGGTGCCGCAGGCCTGCTGCACGTCGAACGCCGAGGTTTCGGGTGCCAGCCCCGACGACAGCACCGCCTCGCGGGTCAGGTTGAAGTCTCGCGAGTGCTTGAGCACCGCGCCGGCGGCCACCTCACCGAGGCGCTCGCCGTGCAACTGATATTTGTCGACCACCCCGTTGAGTGTCGCCGTGAGCATGGCCTGGTTCGATTGCGTCGTGTAGGCCGTGTTCGAGCGGGCGAAGGGAATGCGGGCGCCGCCAACAATGGCGACCTTGCGTACCTGGGCCATGGTGAAACTCCTTGAATCAATAGCGAAGTGAAATGAGGTCTGCGGCGGTAGACCCGGAGGCCCGATGCCGCAGTGCACAAAAGCATACGCCGCAAATTCGGGGCGTCGCTTGGCCGCAGCGACAGCTGCGTCCGGTTCACAAAAAATTCACTACCGCCCCCTTGAAAGCAGGGAGGCGACGCCTCAGTGTTAGCAGCCTCTGGGGGAGAGTGCTAACAATCGTGGTCTTTGCCCCGTAGAGCGTTTCGTTCAGTTTCGATGTTTTGGTTATCAATTTACGGGAGAAACCCAATGAGTCTGCGTCCTTTGCACGACCGCGTGATCGTGAAGCGTCTGGAAGAAGATAAGAAATCCGCCGGTGGCATCCTCATCCCGGACAGTGCCGCTGAAAAGCCCCTCAAGGCTGAAGTGATTGCCGTGGGCCTGGGCAAGCGCACCGATGACGGCAAGACCCACGCGGTCGACGTCAAGGTGGGCGACAAGGTGTTGATCGGCAAGTACTCAGGCACCGAAGTCAAAGTCGACGGTCAGGACCTCGTCGTCCTGCGCGAAGACGACATCATGGCCGTGTTCGCCTGAGAAACCCCTGAGAAATCGCTGAACAATCTCGCAAGCGACGCGCAGTTCGTGTGTCACCGGCGCGCAGAAAACGAACCGTACGCAGGTACATGAGTTTTCCCGGCGCCGCCGAAACGCGGAATGACCCTCGCAGCAGGTGTGCAGCGGTTTTCTAAGTCTTACCCAAGAATCAGAAAGAGGATTTTCAAATGTCAGCAAAAGAAATCAAATTTGGCGACGACGCCCGCGCACGCATGGTGGCCGGCGTCAACACGCTTGCCAACGCGGTCAAAGTCACCCTCGGCCCCAAGGGTCGTAACGTGGTCATCGACAAGAGCTTTGGCGCCCCCACCGTCACCAAGGACGGCGTGTCGGTTGCCAAGGAAATCGAACTGAAGGACAAGTTCGAGAACATGGGCGCCCAGCTCGTGAAGGAAGTCGCTTCCAAGACCTCCGACGCCGCCGGCGACGGCACCACCACCGCCACCGTGCTGGCCCAGGCCATCCTCAACGAAGGCCAGAAGAGCGTCACCGCCGGCGTTGACCCGATGGACATCAAGCGCGGCATCGACAAGGCCGTCGAAGCCGTCACCGCCGAAATCAAGAAGCTGGCCGTGCCCTGCAAAGACCGCAAGGCCATTGCCCAGGTCGGCACCGTGTCGGCGAACTCCGATGAAGCCATCGGCGAAATCATCGCCACCGCGATGGACAAGGTTGGCAAAGAAGGCGTGATCACCGTTGAAGACGGTTCCGGCCTCGAAAACGAGCTGGACGTGGTCGAAGGCATGCAGTTCGACCGTGGCTACCTGTCGCCCTACTTCATCAACAACCAGCAGAGCCAGCAGGTCGAGCTGGAAAACCCGCTGATCCTCATCAGCGAGAAGAAAGTCGCCAACATCCGCGAACTGCTGCCCGTGCTCGAAGCCGTTGCCAAGGCCGGCAAGCCGCTGCTGATCATTGCCGAAGACGTCGAAGGCGAAGCGCTGGCCACCCTGGTGGTCAACAACCTGCGCGGCATCCTCAAGGTCGCGGCCGTCAAGGCGCCGGGCTTTGGTGACCGCCGCAAGGAAATGCTCAAGGACATCGCCATTCTCACCGGCGGCACCGTCATCGCCGAAGACGTGGGCCTGTCGCTCGAAAAAACCACCATTGACGACCTGGGCACCGCCAAGAAGGTCCAGATCAACAAGGAAAACACCACCATCATCGACGGCGCCGGCGAGTCGGCCGCCATTGAAGATCGCGTGGGCCACATCCGCCGCCAGATCGAAGACGCAACCAGCGACTACGACAAGGAAAAGCTGCAGGAGCGTGTTGCCAAGCTCGCCGGCGGCGTGGCCGTGATCAAGGTGGGCGCTGCCACCGAAATCGAAATGAAGGAAAAGAAAGCCCGCGTCGAAGACGCGCTGCACGCCACCCGTGCGGCCGTTGAAGAAGGCATCGTGCCCGGCGGTGGTGTCGCTCTGGTGCGGGCCTCGACCGCGCTGGAAAGCCTCAAGGGTGCCAATGACGACCAGACGGTCGGCATCAACATCCTGCGCCGCGCCATTCAGGAGCCCCTGCGCATGATCGTCCGCAACTGCGGCGAAGAAGCGTCCGTGGTCCTCAACAAGGTGCGCGAAGGCAAGGGCAACTTCGGCTACAACGCCAGCAACAACACCTTCGGCGACATGCTCGAAGCCGGCATCATCGACCCCGCCAAGGTCACGCGTCTGGCGCTGCAGAACGCCGCCTCGGTTGCCGGCCTGCTGCTGACCACCGAAGCCATGATTGCCGAAGCCCCGCAAAAGAACGACGCACCGGCCATGCCGGGCGGCGGCGGTATGGGTGACATGGGCGGCATGGGGGGCATGGGCGGTTTCTAAGCCCAGACCAGCGTGACTGACTGTCGCAGCTTGCGAAAAAGAGAGGCCCCTTCTTGGGGCCTCTACTTGCGGGTTGCTCATTTTGATGGTGCGCTGCGGAAAAAATCTCACTAACTGCTTGTGGCATGAATGTTTAGTTTGTTACGCTGCCTGCACGGTGTTCGCAGCATCATCTGTTGCAATTAAGATCGTAATCGGGTATCCACCCAAAGTCCCCAAGGGAGAAATACATGCAATTTCGTAAGCTTGCGTTGGCCGCAGCGGCAATGGGCGGAGCGGCGGTTGTTGTTGCTGGCTGTAGTTCCAGTGATGAGCCTTCCCCTTTTGTAAATACTGTTTCGGCGACGGCCGCACTTGGCGCACTGTCAGGGTCGACCTGCGTGCTCGATCTCGTTCCTGCCAGCGGCGGGTTCACGCCTAGCGCAGTCACTGGGGCTGATGGCGTGGTGCGGTTCTCCCCTGCCATTTTGGAGCCCGGCCCGTTTCAATTGACATGCTCTGGGGGTGCGTATTACAACGAAGCCACGGGCGCCACAGTGTCCTTCGAGAATAAGCAGCTCCGATCGATAGTGACCCCGCGTGAGTCCCCCGGCCCGTTGGGCGTGGCAGTCACCACTGCGACCGATCTGGTGGTCGCTTCCTTGTCGGACCCGCTCACCGAAGCGGATGCTGATTTAATCCTCGATGCTGTGACCGAAGTGGCCATTGCGCTCGGCTTTCCAAACCTGAATCTGATGTTGCCACCGCAGGTCGTCAACGCCGACAACCGAGCCATCACCAACGGTGCTGCGCCCGGTCTGTATGCTGTTTTGCTTGCTGGCCTCGCTCAGCTGGCCGAAGATATCGGCCTGACGCCAGACGAATTGGGTGCAGAGTTGCGTAGCGACGTGATCGCCGGTCAGCCTATTGGTACCAGCCTTATTGGCACCGGCGGGATCACGAGTGCGGCGGATTTCTTGGTGAAGCTTGATGCAGCAGTTAATGCGATCGCTGCTGAGATCCTTTCGCCGTCGGTTCAAGCCAACGTCATTGCCCAGATCGCGCAGCAGCAAGGCGCAGCTTCGCAGGCGCCCGGTCGCGGGATCATTACGCCGATGAATCCTGACCCAACGCCAACGCCGACCGGCAGCCCCACGCCGACGCCCACGCCGAGCATCACCCCCACGCCTCCGCCCACTGGCGGTACGGGTGGCACGGGTGGCTCCGGCGGTGGCGGCGGAGGCACGCCGTAGGCTCCTGCAGGTCCAGAACAAAGGCCGCATGCTGCGGCCTTTGTTCTTTGATCCACCTGAGAGGGGGGGGTTGGGGTGATCAGAGGATGGAGGCCAACAGGCGTCGCTCACAACAGCCTTGCGGTTTGCTGATTCAGCCCGGACCATTCGTGATAGTCATTTGTGCATCTGAATAGACGGCTACTCGTGCAGGTGGGGATATGTTGAGCAGAACTAGGGTTGCGTCGATTTCCGCATCGCGGGCTAGGATTGTTCTTAGGGCATTTTTTTCGGGTGTAGGGGGTGCGTTGCTGCTGTGTGCGCCAGGGGCGCATGCATTCCAGTCGTCTCAGGGCTATACCGGGCTGCTGTTCATCCCTAATGCGCAGGTTCAGGGGCGCTACGCCTGGGACGTGCAGATTAACGACGCCGTGCATGAAGAAGCCCGGCCTCGGGCAGACAGGGCGCAGAACATTGCGGTTTCCATCGGCCTATTGCCCAGAGTTGAATTGAGTGGCCGCATCTATACGGCTTATGCCCCGAACGATCGTCGTCTCGACAATGACCTTTCGGCCAGTGCCAAGGCGCAGCTTTGGCACAGTGAACAGGTGTCGCTTGCGGTGGGCTATGCGGATTTCGCCGGAGAGGCGGTCAAGCTCAGTTCGCGGTATGTAGTCGCCGACTACGCACCAATCAAGCAGATCAGGATGACCGTCGGCTTCAGCGATGGGCCCGACCGGCTGGACGGCGCATTCGGCGGTCTGGAGGTGCGGCCGTTTCACTTCGTCGGCCTGTTGGGTGAATACGACAGCAATGAAGTGAACGCCGGCCTGCGTTTGTACGCACCCGAATGGAAAGGGGTGACCGCGTATCTGGGCGCTGCCACGCAACGCGACGCACGCGAGTCCGTGCAGTTGGCAGCGGGTCTGTCCTTCAATTTTGGGCGTCCGAATCCGCCGGGTAATCCGCCCTATATCGTGCAGGGTGAGGGCCAACTGTCGCGTGCCCATCAGCAGATTTCAGCTGACCTGCCGATAGACGCCGCAATGCCGCTCGCCCGGGTAGACAGCAGCCAATGGGGCCACAACGCCAACGACGCTTTTTATGACCAATGCAAGGACGGCAAAACCGCCTCTCATCGCGTCTCTGAAACCCGTTACGGCATTCCGCTCAGAATGGCCCGTGTCGATTGTGTCGACGGTGTTGCGCAAGTCCAAACAGCCAGCTGGCAGTCACAGCGACTGACCGATTTCGACCTGACCAAGGCCCAGAACTGGGAAGACACCCTCCTGTCATTCCGCGTCGAGCCGGCGTTGGTCAATAACGTCGCCACAGAATTTGGCGTTTATGACTATTCGCTGGGCGTGCAAACCTCGGCGCGGCTGCAATTGCCAGCGGGACTGGCGATTTATCACGTTCATGAAGATCCCGTAACCGAGTCGGACGACTTTGAAGACGGCGGCGTGTTTGCCGGTGGCCGCATCCGCTCAAGAAGCGTCGAGACCATGATGCAGTGGTTGGCACATCCTTTGCCTGGACTGATTACGACCGTCGCAGCGGGCAAGAAGCGTATCGCGGGCGTTGATACCGAAGCCGCCATGGCCGAAGTGCTTTTGCACTCGCCCAGTGGCGCGCATCAGGTCTCGGCGGCCGGCGGCAAATTCTCGCCCGATGACGATGTTGATATTGGCGAGGAGGACTATTACCGGCTCACCTACCGCTACCTTTGGGCCCGGCAAGATGTGGCCTTCGCGTTGAGTCACGGCTGTTACATGCTCGCGGGGGACTGTGGTCAGACCTATGTGTTAGAGCGTTATATGAAAGGCCTTAACTTTTTCGTGTTCTTGAGCGTCGCGGGGACAAACGATCAGGTCGGCGGCATCGGATTCCAGGCGCCGCTAACGTTCAGAAAAGCGCCGCAATACAAACATGTCCGGTTGGATGGAACGCCCGCATTCAGCTATGCGCTGCAGACCACAGTGAATCCCGAAGATGGCCGTAACGTCCTTCGGCCGGGCTTCATGTTCGAGCCAAGACTGAAATATGACCCGCGCCGCATCATTCTTGATCGGAACAAGGCCGTTCCGGGCTATTTTCACTGACCCGTGCGACTGACGTCCTTACAGTGTGCGCTTATCGCCATGGATGGCCTCTTGCGCTGGGCGGGCGTCACATGCGGCAGTCAAACTTATTGCATCACGCAGGTATGGCACGCAGCAGTTCGGTTTAGCGATCGAGGAACCTGATGGGCAAGCACTTTGGCGAAATCATGGGGCGGGACGCCGCGGCGCTATTCGCGGCGTGGCTATTGCGTCAATCAAAAGTGCGCAAGCAGATCATCATCTCGCTTACCGATCTGAGCCTGTTGACCGGCGCCATGGTGGTTGCCCTGCTGGTGGTCGCTCTGCCCAGCATGGGCACTTGGCCTGCCGCGACCTATTGGGTATTGGCCGGCGGTGTGCTGCTGGCCGTGGTGCTGCTGCACGTGCTGGGCGTGCACCACATCGTGTCCCGCCATGCCGATGTTGACCTGATCGAGCGAAGTTTCGGCGCCCTGTTCATCGCATCCATCGTCTTGCTGGGCGTGCTCAGCCTGCGTCTGTCCTTGGTCCTGGCATTGGCAATCCCCTTTCTGTTCGGCGCCATGGGCTTTGCCGCGGTGCTGATGAGTCGCGCGATTGCGGTGCGCCTGCTCAAGCCCGCAAGTGCGCGCAAGCGCGGCGCACGCGTCCTGATCTATGGCGCCGGCGAGGGGGGCGTGCAGTTGGCGGCGGCCCTGCGCAACGGTGACCGCTTCTGCCCGGTGGTGTTTGTCGACAGCAACCCCTCATTGCATGGGCGTCGCATCCACGGCTTGAAGGTTTTCCCCACGACCGCGCTTGAAAAGCTGCATAACGAGGGCGTGTTTGAACAGGTTCTGCTGGCCGTGCCCAGCGCTACGCCGCAAGAGCGCCTGCACATTCTTGAACAGCTTGAAGCCCTGTCGGTCAAGGTGCTGGTCATGCCCGCGCTGGAAGACATCGCAGCCGGCATCAGCCGCGTCGATCAACTGCGGGAGGTTCAGGTCGAAGACTTACTGCCGCGCAGCGCCGTCAAGCCCGACAAATCTTTGCTCTGCCAGTCACTCAACGGCAAAACGGTGCTGGTCACCGGCGCCGGCGGCTCAATCGGCTCCGAGCTGTGCCGGCAGGCGATGCTCCACGGTGCGTCGCGCCTGATCCTTGTGGAATGCAGCGAGTACTCGCTTTATAGGATTGACCAGGAGCTGCGGCAGAGCCCGCTGCAGGGTCAGTGCGACGTGGTCCCGTTGCTCATCAACGCCGTCAATGGGCAACAGATCACCCGCGCATTCCAGGAATATCCGGTGCAGGTCGTTTATCACGCGGCCGCCTACAAGCATGTGCCATTGGTCGAGGCCAACCCGTGCGCCGCTGTCCTTAATAACGTGCAGGCCACGCAATCGGTGGTCACCGCCGCCATTGCGGCGGGCGTTGAGCGGTTTGTGCTGGTCTCGACCGACAAGGCCGTGCGGCCCCCCAATGTAATGGGTGCCAGCAAGCGATTCTGCGAACTGGTGGTGCAGGCCGCCGCCGTCAATGCCGGCCGCACCGCACTCAGCATGGTGCGGTTCGGCAACGTGCTGGGCTCTAGTGGTTCGGTGGTGCCCCTGTTCAAAGAACAGATCCGGCGGGGCGGTCCCATCACCGTCACCCACCCGGAAGTGACCCGCTACTTCATGACCATTCCCGAGGCCGCGCAACTGGTCATCCAGGCAGGGGCCATGGGCGATCAGGGAGAGGTGTTTCTGCTGCAGATGGGCCAGCCGGTCAAGATTCGCGATCTCGCAGAGCGCATGATTCACCTTTCGGGCAGAACCCTCGTTGACCCGGCCAGCGGGCAGGGCGACGTCGAGATTCGCTACACCGGACTCCGCCCGGGCGAAAAGCTCTACGAAGAGCTGCTGATTGGCGCCGAGGCGCAGGCCACCTCGCATCCACGCATCTACAAGGCGGCCGAAGAATGGTTTACGCCCGAGGTGCTCGAATCACACCTCAACGCCCTGCTTGCCGCCGCCCATGGCGGTGACGTGCAGGCGCTGAAATGTACGCTCAGCCAATGCGTTGCCGGGTACGTCTATGGCGCGCCGGCCGTGCTCCATGATGGTGCGTTCCCCGATGAGGGATCGCCGCAGCCCCTGACAAAAAGCCCCAAGGCTCACGTTCCGCAACCCGCGTCGCGCCCCACGCCGACAAGCCCCGCCCACCACACGCCCCCGGACCTGCGCCCTGCGTTCGGGCCTGTGGGCGCCGAGGCGGCAGGCGTGCTCAGGCAAATGGCCACATCCAGCGCAACGTCAGACGCCAGCATCACGGCTGCCGCCGCCGCCCAGCACCCCCTGAACCGGTAGTCCCTTCACGTGAACGTCATCGATCAAAGGGTTTAATAGAGGATCTTTGCCTTGCCGAGCGCCGCCGCAAGCCCGCGCGCAACGCACCTTGGCCCAGACCACTGTTTGACCTCGCAGCACACCAACAACCGCAACAATCCGCCCGCACCTGCACCCCTTGCCAGACATCAAGCAACCGCCCTCAGTGTTCAATATTTGAACAGATGACATGAAAAACACCCTGCTCGACGAAGTGCACCTCCAAGTCATGAAGCTGATCGAGGCCACGCCAGACATCACGCAACGCGACCTGGCCGAAAAGCTCGAGGTCAGCGTGGGCAAAGCCAACTATCTGCTCAAGGGGCTCATTCAAAAAGGCTTGCTCAAGGCCGAAAACTTCCAGAAGAGCCAGAACAAGCTGGGCTACGTCTACAAATTCACGCCCGCCGGACTGGAGCACAAGGCGCGAATCACCCTGCGCTATATGCAGAAACGGGTTGCCGAATACGAAGCCATGAAAAAAGACCTCGATTCAATGAACCGGCCAGGCAATTGAAACGCCCCACAAACGCCAAACACGCGCGCGCCACCGCCGCGTCACCCCATAACGAAACACGTCACTTCGTCGAGACCAAGCGCAAATCATGAAAATAACGGTAGTGGGCACAGGGTATGTTGGGCTGGTGTCAGGCGCGTGCCTGGCAGACTCAGGTAACGACGTGCTGTGCCTTGATCTTGACGCCCGCAAAATAGAAACATTGAACGCCGGTGGCATCCCCATCCACGAGCCCGGTCTCGATCACGTCGTGGCCCGCAACGTCGCCGCCGGCCGGCTCAGGTTCACCACCAACATCGACGAAGCCGTCGCCTTCGGGCAGCTGCAGTTCATTGCCGTCGGCACACCGCCCGATGAAGACGGCTCGGCCGACCTGAAATACGTGCTCGCGGCCGCCCGCAACATCGCCAGCCGCATGACCGGCTACAAACTCATCATCGACAAATCCACCGTCCCCGTCGGCACCGGCGACAAGGTCCGGGCCGCCGTGGCCGACGAGCTGGCAAAACGGGGCCAGAGCATCCCCTTCAGCGTGGTCTCGAACCCCGAGTTCCTCAAAGAAGGCGCCGCCGTCGAAGACTTCATGAAGCCCGACCGCATCATCGTCGGCACCGCCGAAGGCGACCATCGCGCAATGGAGTTGATGCAAGCGCTGTACGCACCCTTCCAGCGCAGCCACGACAAACTGGTGTTCATGGACGTACGCAGCGCCGAACTCACCAAGTACGCCGCCAACGCCATGCTCGCCACCCGCATCAGCTTCATGAACGAACTGGCCCTGCTGGCTGAAAAGCTCGGCGCCGACATCGAAGACGTACGCAGAGGCATCGGCTCAGACCCCCGCATTGGCTACCAATTCCTCTACGCAGGCTGCGGCTACGGCGGCTCCTGCTTCCCGAAAGACGTCAAGGCCCTCATCCATACGGGCACCTTCGATGGCCAGATGGACCTGCACGTACTGCAAGCCGTAGAGCGAGCCAACGACCACCAAAAACAGGTCCTCGTCACCAAGGTTCAGGCCGAATACGGCCAAGACCTCACCGGGCGCCACTTCGCCCTGTGGGGCCTCGCCTTCAAGCCCAACACAGACGACATGAGAGAAGCGCCCAGCCGGGTCGTGATAGAGGCCCTACTGGCCGCGGGCGCCACCATCACCGCCTACGACCCCGTCGCCACCGAAGAAGCGCAGCGCGTCCTCGGCCATCACAACAGCCTCAGCTTCGCCACCAGTGCCGCGGCCGCACTCACCAATGCCGATGCGCTGATCATCGTCACCGAGTGGAAAGAATTCCGCAGCCCCAATTTCGACCTCATGGCACAACAGCTCAAGTCTAAAACCGTCTTTGACGGCCGCAACCTCTACGACCCCAAAACGGTGGCCAGCCATGGCCTTCGCTATCACGGCATTGGTCGCGCCTAAGCCCGTCATGCCCGCCGCGCAACGCCCCATCAAGCATCAAAGCCGGCGGCCACAGGCCGCCCTACCGAAGCACGCCCCCTTGGCCCCCACACACCCCATGTCGACGGCCTCACCCTATGTAGGGTGGGCAAAGGCCGCAGGCCGTGCCCACGCGGAAGGCACGGCCTCGCCAGTGCGACGCGCATTGCGCGCAAGGCG
>TARA_R110000822_G_scaffold594_1_pt1 | contig 12697 bp, 18 predicted proteins | sample TARA_R110000822 | Tara Oceans TARA_R110000822 (sample SAMEA4397666) | marine metagenome | biome: Polar Biome; feature: [SRF] surface water layer (ENVO:00010504); material: water (ENVO:00002006), including particulate matter (ENVO:01000060) such as... | depth 5 m | reverse complement strand
CTACCACCAGTTGCAGGTATTTCATTATCAACTGCTATTGATGATTTGGTTGAATTGTAAATACCACGCTCAGTATCACTAAATAATTGAGTATCTTCTTCAAATTGGATTCCAGTAATTCTAGTAAGTGTACCCTTACCAACATTAGATGCTACACCACCACCAACTAAATACTTAATAGTAATAGATGTATTTGATGGAGAAGTTCCATAGGTTTTGGTATGTAAGAAATTGGTAGGGTCAAATGATGCTTCTAACCTATTTATCGAATTGGGTAATCCCAATCCAACATTTTTTAAGTTTGGAATTAGTTGCTCATCATTTGCAGATGGGTCACCAGCACCGAACTGAATAGTAGTTGTACTATCTGCATTTACTTTTCTTACAAAACGTTTTTCAGTTTTGATTGTTTTAAGTATATATGGTACAGTTGTTTTAAATTGATATAAATCCGGATCATTATTTTCTGAGTTTGGGTAATCAACAAATACCATTTCCTGCCCCAAATAAGGAACCTCATAATATTTATTTCCATTAGAATCCCTAGCATCATAAATATCAATTACGTTGGTATCACTAATTGGTAATGTTTGAAATGCAGTATATGAACCAAATGCGACTTCTTTAGTTTTAACTTCCGCTGAAATTGCGTTTACGTATTTTTTAATTAAATAGAACGATGGTTCTCCTGATATAGAATCTCTTTCATATAAAGTTACTTCTCTATCATTTGAATCGGAAAAATCAACTATATTTTGTGTTATAAACTTAACACCAGATGTTGATTCAATTTGCATTCCATCTCTAATTGTAAGTAAGAATTTAACATCAATCGTATTATCAACACCAGTCCCAATCGATGGTACCAATTGGTAAACTGATAATGTTGTAATTGCAGGTGTTGTTACCTTTGGAGTATATCCTAAATATTGTGATAATGCGATAACATTTTCAATATCTTCAGCATGTACCATTAATGATTCCTTTAGAGTATCATCAATATAATATGAAAGTGAGTCACCGATATATGATGCCATTTCAATAAACATCATACCAGGTGATGATTCATTGAAGTCGGAATATGTTTTAGGAAAATAACTTTTACTAAACTCAATTAAGTTATTTCTAAAATCGGCAAAATCTTTGTTAAGGTATTTTATATCCCTACCACTATTCTTAAAATTCTTATTTGTTTTTGTTATTGCCATAATATATTATCCTTGTACATTGAATGTTACTTCATTTAAATCGATGTTACCATTAACTTGAAACTTTAATGAAATACTTACTCTATTTCTATCTTTTAATTCATCGGTTTGTTCAACCACTATATCAGCTATTGTAACATATGGTAACCACATTTCAAATGCTTCATTTATAGTATCTTCGATTTTAGTAGCTACATCATCATCATTAAAATCAAATAAAATCGATTGTAGTCCACTACCAAATTCAGGTTGTAAAATACGTTCACCTTTTTGAGTTAATAGTAAGTTTTTTATGTTAGATTTAATTTGGTCAGTTGTATTATAGGTTTGCCTAAACCCAGTTCCAGCAACTTGAAGCGGCAGGGATATCCCTATCGCATAATCATTATACGTTATTGTATCCTTTACTATCTTTGTACCTAATTCAATTGCCATATCTTATAATTACATTCCAGGTCTCCAACCACCTTTTGATTTATCAAATGCTTTAACTAATTCTGAATTATCTCGATTCATAATCCTATCCAATCCAGCCAATCCAGTAGATACCCCTAATCCAGATTTAGATGGGCCTGTACTCATATCACCATATCCCATTTTTTCTGCGATATTAGCGGCTCCCATTGTATGTACATCAGATGTGTTAAAATTCATAGTTTTATATTCATCTTCCGATGGTGCACCAGCATATGGTGATTGTGTATTTTGGGTCCCATTAAATGGTTGTGTTTGATTTAACACTTCATTTAGTAAAGGATTTCTACTTAATATTCGTTGGGGTTGTGGGGTGGGTTTAATACTCTCATTAACTTCCCTATCCATAAATGTTGGTTGAGTAGGTTTTTTAGTTACAGCTTCTCTTAATTGAGAATTCTCTTTCAATAACTTTTTCATTTCAACTCTTACACCCTCTTTAATCAATGTAGGTAATATAGCTTTTAGTTCTTCTTTAACAATAATTTGTATTGCTTTTACTAATTTGTCAGTATTCATACTTGTTTAGTTTTATTTCCTGTCACTATAAATATCCCATTATAATTTTTTGGTTATCTGAGTGACAGTTCGATTTATGTTTCTATTTTTTAACACATGATGGTGGAATAACAAACCCATCGTATTTTTTTGGTACTTTGGAAAATACACCACATCCATTTCTACTGAACCCACCACCGCTGGTATTTCCCTCAATTGTTGTAATTGAACCATTAGGTAATACAGCTGATACGATTCCAATATGATGTGCGTGTCCGATTTTATCTGAATATATTACAGCTGCTCCAACTACTGGAGTTGATGACCAATACCCATTTGATTTAGCCCATCTTTTCCAATTTGAACAAGATGCAGGACCAGGTGGAGTTGGTAACCCAGCTTCTTTCCACCAAGTGGTTACAGCACCAGCACACCAATAATATCCAGAACCAGAAGATTTAACTTTTGCTTGGTTATTCAATCCAGCATTAGCCATCATAGCATCGATTCTACCAGCTTTTTCAAATTGCCTACCACCACTAAATCCACCATAGTTTTTACCAGGCGGTGTACCAGTTTCAATTATACCTAAATCCTTTTTAGCAGCATTAACCACCCTAGCCCCATCAGGGCACTTAGCATCACTTATTTCAACTAATGCATCAACTTCCTCTTCGGTTAACTCAACATCATTTGCATTTTGTTTACCAGCTTCCAATTCTTCAGTTTTTAATGTCACATATTCAGTAGCAGGTGCTCGTTCTTCTAATGATAATGAGTTATCATCTGCTTCAATTTGTGCTTCGTTTCGTTCTTCAGTAAATGATTGAACTTGTTCATTTGTTAATGGTGTATCGTTTATATTTTCTATCTTTTCCAATGCTACAACAGCTGCTGCTGGCATTGGTACCGATGGTTGTGATGGTGGAACTGTATAACCAGTCCAAGGTAAAATACCTGGAGCTGGTAATAATGATGGTACGGCTGGGTACAATGATACGGTTTGAACTACACCAGCTACGGTTGTTAAATGAATAGTAGCTGCTAGAATAAATTGGTCAACAATTAACGATGTATTATCATTTGGTGGTATCGGTGATTGTGGTGACCATACTCCTGCATTTGTAATTACGTTAGATGTTACTGCAATATTTTGAATAGAACCTGGCGATGGTATCAATGGTATTGGAAAGTTTTGCATAATTCCACCAGTCCAATAAGATTGTACTCCCTTTCCAAATTCAGTAACTAAACTAAATGAAGGTGATGTTGATGCTCTCCCTTGGAGTAGTGCAAATTTAAATAAAGTTTCCATCACATCAATATTACCAGTTTGAAGTGGAACCATATGAAGTGAATCATTTCCAGCCTTTATGGCCTTTTCATATTCAGTTGCCCAAAGGTTTGCCACAAATTCAATACTGTCTATATTTTCAGGTGAGTTTGCCTTATCTAATATATTTGATTTAAATTTTGCCCAAGACATTTATGAAGTTTTATTTAAAGTACTTAAAAATTCTTTAAGTCTTGATTTAATAGCATTAAAATCTGCGATATTGGTTGGTCCCTCAGCAGATGGGCCTGATGGTGTTAGATATATTTGTGCTACAATAGCATCAATTAATTCTTCCATTATTCCTAATAGAGTTTCACCCCTCACCAATGATTCCAATTCAACATTACCAATATTAACTTTACCATTGTTAGTATTTAAGTTTATATCCTTATCGTTGGTAAGTATGTTTATATCATCGCTTACATTTACTTCAATACCAAGTTTGTTATCAATTGATAATTGCCCATCTGATATAAATCCATAATCTTTTTTAGAATAGAAAATCATTTCAGATGTTTTTGCTGAAAATATTAATCTATCTGAATTAATTAAAATTTGATTTCCCTTTAAATCTGACGGGTAATTTGAAAATGCAGTTGGACTTGTTTCGAAATCAGATGTACCCGAATCAGAAACTGTACCAGGTTGAAATGGTAACTGATATTCATTACTACCTAATATAATAATACTACCATCCCTATTTATATCCTCTTCAGTTGATTTAGTATTATCTTCTTTTAAACTTACCGCGTTTTCAATATTTCTAATAGTAATTGTTGGTGAAAATGAATTATCAGGATTATTATATCCAGAAAATCTAATTGATTGGCCAAATCTACTTTCAATTAAACTATCACCTTCATATAATTTTAATTTATGTAGATTACCGTTTGCAGTGAAGTATTTACCATAACCATTTACCTCATCCGATTCAACGTTACTCCTAGCTATACCAGTCGAAGATACCTTACCATAATTATTACTTTTGTTTACCGAACTTGTATCGGTAGCAGTGCCCGTCTTTATTGTATTTTCGGCCGCATTTATATTTGGAGTTGGTGATTTACCAATACGTTCGTAATATGTTGCTCCACCCGCTCCACTTGATATATTTACAATTTCATTTTTTGTTGGTAATGAACTATAATTTAAATTTTTTGGAAATGCAATAGATTCAGCAGTTGCCTTATTGCTACCATTTTGTGATTTATATTTAATAGCACCAATATAAGTTGGCTTATCACCATCCGGTATTTCCAAATCAGTTAACTCCGAGTCATTCATATCCAATATTATATGATAAACAGTTGCGGTTGTTGATGTCGGTCCACCTTTCTTATTTATGTTCTGATTTGCCCTAACGGATGCGTTTCTATCAAACATATTACTTTTTTATTTTTTGTGTTAACTTCTCTGCATCACTTTGAATAGAATCAATTCGTTCTACTTCTTCTTGAACTTCCTCAATCTCTGCTAATAATTGCTCTCTCTCAGCTGCTGATAGGAATCCATCATCACCATCGTTCTTCTGCCCTGCTAACATTATACGTTGTGCTATTGTAGCTAGTTTAATTAACTGGTCATCATTTCTAACCGATGTATCAATTAAATCTTTTAATATAGGACCAACAACTGCCATATCACCAGCATGTCGAATTGTCTTTCTCATCTCAGCAATAAGTTCTGAAATGTTTTTCTTTTTGGTGGTTTGGTTTGTGTAGATATCTTGAAATAATCCACTTAGGTTTTTTCCAGGAAATAATTCGAAATCTAATGACATACTTTATTGTTATATATTGTTTATATATATAAATATCAATAAAGTAAAAAGTGATTTTAATTTGTAAGTTTGGTAACTATTATTTTAATTTTAGGAGTATATCCATTTGGAAGTTCTCGTTTAATTCCATCAAAGGATTCGATTTGATTTTCTCTATAAGTAAGCTTTAAAACTTTGTTTGTCAAATCTAATAATAGTTGTGATGAGGTAAACATCTTATCCGTATCTCTCATCATATTTAAGTTACTAGTATGTTTGTATAATTTTGTTCTCATCAGAGGTAAAATATCTTCTACCTTTTCAGCACGAGTCATTATTTTCTCAGCTGATATCTTTCTTAGTTTAGATGATAGATAATCAGGTCCTTCAGTATAACCAGCATCAGCATGTAAATGTCCGTGGTTGGTTCTAACTACATCGGTATCAGTATGTAATTCGAATTTGGGATTGTGCTTTGATGTTGTTTCAATTGATATCATCTTATAAGGAGTAGATATAAATGTATGACCCTTAATACCACCAGCAAATGTCATAGCTGAATGTATGACATCTTTAATATTTTTATTAGATAGTGCGGTACGAATCTTATTACCATCCTTAGAAGGTTTACCACCCGTCTTAACGATTTTCTTTTCGTTTTCATCATACCCAACCATAAGTGCGGTATTCACCAATCCAATGCCATACTCATTCATCCCTTCAGACCAATCGGTAATGGTATCTCTTAAATATGCAACCTCTACACCATTGATGATAGTGTGAATTATTTCCAACGAAGGTTTATAAGCCCTATCTCTATTTTTGGCTAATATTTTAGAACCATTAATAGACTTACTAACAATTATACACATATGAGAGTTACCCAATTAGATGGGTTGGTTTATTACTACTATAAATATCTAATTTATAATTATTTTACTTACCCTGTCCTTTGTATAATTTCTTATAATTTTTGGATGTTTTTGTATTTGAAGTTTTTGTTTTAGAATGTACTCCTGGTCTTGAAATTTGAGTTTTTTCTTTTGTTGTTCCGCTGGATGCTTTTACTTTTGCCATAATATATTGAGGTTAATTTGGTATAAGTATATAAGTAAATAAATAAAGATTATTTTATAAAACAAAAAAGTGAGAATTTCTTCTCACTTTATAAATATAGTTTGGGTTGTACGTTTAATATGAAAAGAAATCCATTTCATCTGAGTTGGAAACTGTACCATAATCTAAATATTCATTTAACATCTTAGTTTGATGTTCTTTCATTACGTTTACTACTTTTGTAATGTAATGAGTTTTACAATCAGTCATTTCTCTGATTAGTAGATATAGATGTTTTTTGTTAAAGTTTTCAATATTTTGGCTTCTACGGAATAATTCTAATATAGCATCTGCGATTTGAATATCTCTCTTTTTTGTAAATACATTAGTTAAGTTACTATCCCAATATACTAACATTAATTCTTTAAATTCATTATACTCATTACCCAACTCAGTTTCATAGAAGTCATTCTCAGGGTTCCAACTTTCAGGCATCTCTGATAGTAATGATGTTTTTTTGAATCGTTTATAGTTTGAGTTATTATTTAGTATCAAATAGTTTTTGGCAACAATAGAAAAGTATGAGAATGCTTTACCCTTACCTTCTTTAAACATATGAATTTTTTGAATTAAAATAGCTACAACTTCACATTGTATATCACTTTTCGGTACATCAAAATATGTAAATTTGAATGTATTTAAAATATTCTCAGCTAATTTTTCAAAAGGATATTGAATTCTATCTTTATATAATTGATTTCGTTCTCTTTGTGATTCTGATTTATTATACGCAACTATCGCATCTTCGGAGTCTTGCGTAAAATACATTTTATTTTTTCTTGGTCTTGGCATTTCTATAAGGTGTTTTTATATTTTTCAATAATATCCTTTAGTTCAGTAAAAACAACACCAACTTCATCATCGGATTCAAATGAACCCTTTAAATCAATTGCTCTCATTTCATTTAACATAGATTCCAATCTATCTAAAGTGTATTCGTTTAATTCGTAATATTCGGTTTGGGATTGTTCAATTTCACTTACCAATGATATACCTCTTAATATGAGTAATATATTTATAGCTAATGATATTATGAACAAAATAATTATTAATAATTCCATATATTTTTATATTTAACTAAAGATACAAAAAATAATCGATATATCCAAATTTATTTAAGCTTTTCCAATCGGCCCTTTTAATAAAGTTGGATAATCAATATCATCACTTTGTAATTTTTTTAATTTGTTTTCTAATATAGTAACGTTTACCGTTACAGCTGCATCATATGATTCCTTATCAATGACTCCCTTTTTAAATAACTCCTCTAATAGAGTTTCTACTATAACTTCTAATGTTATTATTTTACTTAATAATATTTGTTCCATCATTTTTATTTTACTTTGCTAATAAACTTATTAATTTTTGTATATCATATGGTGTGGTATCTGAATCTTCACCGAATCCCTTTTTAATTGTATTATCGGTATATCCCATTGCGGATGCCATTCTAATACACATAATTCTAAATTCAAATATATTCATGTCATCGGGTACATCGAAACTAATTGTTTTAGCTTCTCTATTTGAATCGTTTTCATTTTTAAATGATAATATTGCCATAATTATACTAATTGATAACCTTTGTTTATTAAAGGTTGTGCGTTTTTAAATTTAATAAATTCCATTTCACCAGTTGGTGATTGTAACATTACCTTATCATTTCGACCAGGTTGTTTGGTTGCTGTTATTTGTGCGGTGTATCTACGTAGTTCTGAATTAACATCAATTCCATCAATAGCATCAATCAAACGTTGTACCATTACACATTCGAATAAACCAATATCACCCATAAGGCATTCCTCACTTTTCCAAAACTCCTTATCCGATACAAATTCAATTTCACCCAAGTTATCAGTATTTAGTTTTACTGAGCTATGTCTAATTGTTTTTCTTGTCTTTTCTTTATTTGTATCTTTTTCAAAATATAAAACTAACTTATCGGATGTTGCTATAACTGTTGGGTTAACCAATGTTAATGGGGAATCTTCAACCAATCGTAATGTGATAATTCGTTTATCAATATCAACATCATTTGCAGTAAATCCAATACCACTTAGTTTTGATATTTTGTTATTGTAATCACTCAGTTCATTGGATGTTACTAGCGATTGTTTAATTCGTTTTATTTTCATAATATTCTTTTAATTTTTTCTTTAAATAATTTACCGATTTAGTACTACCTAAAAAAGATTCATATTTTGAATAATACCGTAATAAATTTGGATTGGTTTTAATCGCTTGTTTTAAATCCTCCAATTTAGGTAATTGAGTGTATATGTAACTCATAATAAATCGTTTGGCGTTTCTCTATAAACTCGATATGAATCTTCATCGAAATGTTCAGTTGATACTTCAAATACAACTGAGTTATCTTCCAACGCAATTAGTTGATGAGGTAAACCTCTTTCAATTAAAACACTCTCACCTTTTTCCAAAATACAACTTTCCAATTTACCAATCTCAACATCAATCCAATTAAATTGAAATCTTCCTTCTTGAATGTACCATGTTTCTTTTTTCCGAATATGGTAGTGCATTGAGAATCGATTTTTCATTTTAGTAAACACTAATAGTTTACCACAATATTCTTCATCATTATGAATCCATTCTTCATAACCCCAAGTCTTTTGAATACGAATTGGGTTTCTAACTTTTACTGATATTTCCATTACTTATAACTATTTACGTTTAATAATCCACTATATTCACACACATTTCTATTATCAATAAATGGTAATATTGCCAACTCCTTTGCTTTTGCTTCTACCATAACTGCAACATCCATACCATATAGATTTGGTAAGTTATTAATATAATCGGAGTGGGCTTGTGGTTTAATTTTTACATCACCTTCGTGTAATGCCTTTGATTCGGAATAATGTACTACTGGTGTGATTCCAGCTGGCCATGTTGTTATTGCGAGTTTTAATGCAAGTTCTTCAGTTAAATCACCAGTACAAAATTGGTGGTGGTGATAATCGAATACTATTGGAATTCCAATTTCTTTGTATAGATACATTAAATCTTTAACAGAGTACATAGATGCTTTATCATCATTCTCAACTGTTAATCTATTACGAACTGATGGTGATAATCTTTTAAAGTTTTCACAAAATCTATTCATTGCGGATAACTTATCACCATATACTCCGTTGCAATGAATATTAATTTTATTATAAGGGGTTTGGGATAATCCCATTAAGTCAAATACCCTACCATGTATTTCTAAATCTGTAATTGTATTTTTAACAACAGTTTCGTTTGGAGAAACTAATACACAAAACGGACCAGGGTGTGAAGTGATACGAATACCATTTTCATTAGCGTATTTACCAGCTTTAGCTAATTCGGATTTAATACTATTAAATTGTGGCAATTCTTCGAATTGATATTCACTAGCCCAAGGAAAGAAGTTTGATGATAATCTAAACAGTTTAATTCCGTTTTTATTATTCCATTTTAATATATGAATCAAGTCTCTCGCATTTTGTAATCCGAGCTCTCCAGCATATTGTAAACCTTTTTCTTTAAAGGTTTTTTTAATCATTGTTCGATTTGTAGTAATCTTCGGTTTTGATTCCGAAAGGGTCATATTAATACAGGCATATCCTAAATTCATCTTTTATTTGTTTTATACTCAAATATACGAAATTAATTTGGAATAAACAAATATTTTAATAAGTTTTTGAATCAAAGTTGTCTGGATAGTTAGTATCCTTATCATTTTTAATATAAGTTAACCAATAGTTAACCGCATTTTGATTATTTATCCATTTATTTCTATCACCCCAATTAAAATTAGGTTTAGCATAATATGGTTTTTCGTTTCTAACGTATTGTGCTCTACGTGATGATTTAGGAGTGTACTCATCTATTAACCCATCACCAGTATTGTCAAATCCATCAATGGTACCATCACCATCAATATCAATTCCTCTACGAGACATATCTTTTTTTAGATTATCGATTGGGTTAATAAATTCTTTATATGATGTAGATACGTTTATTGATTCTGCTAACGTTTGCTCGGATATATTATCGTTTGCTTCTATGGTAGTAACAACATCTTCTTTGGTGAATGTTGCAAGGTTACTTAGCTCTTCTTCTGTAAATGGTATTTCAGTTGGAAATTCTTCTTCTTTTACTGGTTCCCAATCTTCATTATATAATCCTAACTCTTCATCGTTTTGCATCATTTCAACCAATACTTCTTTTTGAGGATTAACTTCATCCGGCTCATCACCATATAATTCTCTTTTCTGAATTGCTTTCTTTACATCATCCTCACCTTTATCAATTTTTAATGCTGCGTTGAATGCAATCACCAACGTTACCGCTAGCGGGTCAAATACAAATATAATAAGAAGTGCGAACCAATTAACAATAGTTGCCATCGAGCTACCAGTTATTTCAGCCATAAACTTTAAAGGACCAACTTCACCAGCTACCTCAGAATTTTGTTGTACATCCAATGTACTTAATTCTAATTTTGTAATTGAATCAGTTAGTTGTCCAATCTTTTCATCAACTTTACTTCGTTGTTGCTTTACTTCACTCAATTGAGTACTCAATGCATTTCTATTCGATGATGATGAATATGTTATTATATTACCAGCTTTATCTTTATATGATTGATTGTTATTTGATAATCCACCAGACAATGCTGATAGAGTTTGTGTTAATTGAGATTTCTCTTCAGTATAAGATGCTAGTTGTGATTCGAGCCTATTCTTTTTAAATTGAATAATCTCAGTTTGTTTATCAACCACACCTAACTTATCTGCTGTTATTTGATATGCGGATGTTAAGAATCCATATATACCAGCTGAAGTGATTATTATAAGAACACAAACACCCACCAATAGGTAAGCTCGTAACGCCTTATTTATTTTGTCCCAATAATTGTAAAGGAATCCAGCGGAAATTAGTTTTGCAAACTCCAATGAACTAGCCATTAGGATTATGGCAGTAGATGCCCCAGCGAATAACTTAGATAAACCAGTTACCGAAAAATATGCCGCCGCTAATGCTATCATTAACGCGGATAATCCTAATAGGAATGTTCTAAATTTCATTTATGATAAACCAACAATGTTCTGAGCCTGCTCTAACAATCTTTCAATTTCTCTTGTTAATCGAATTGCATCAGCTTGATTTGATGGTCGTTTTCCTTCTAACATTTCTTGAATGGTTTTTGTTCTATTTTGAATTCCATCCATATATGATAATGCTTTTTCTTTGTATTCTGGTTTCATATTGTATTTTTTAATTGTATATATATATAAATATGTAAAAAATAAAAAAGGAGGGATATAATGATTCCTCCTTTGATAGTTTGGTAAATGTATTTCTTTAGAACATTGCTGATACGTTATCCATAATACCAGTTGATTTTCTATATTCAGTATTCTCTAATCTACAACTCATATGGTCTGCCCAATGAATTAAATAAGGTAGTTCCGTTTTCAATTGAAAGTTTTCATCATATGATATAAAGTACTTTTTAGTTGCATCATTATACAACCCATCAGCCATATGAATACCCAATTGTTCTTTTTGAGTATATTTTATACCATATTGATTTAGTAACCAAAATGCCCTATCAGTTACATCAAAATATTGTAACTTTGGATTAATCTGAAAGTATTCTTTTTTGTTCTTCTGATGCCACTCTGATGTTTGTGGTACGTAGTATGGTTCAGCACCATCTCCTAATTTTCCTAAATCGTGATGGAATGCTGCAAAGAATAATTCCTCATCAGTAAAATTAATATATCCACCAGCAGTTTCAAACATCTTTTTTAATCTATACGCATTAGTTGCTACATTAATAACGTGGTCTATATATCCACCAACGTATGCTGAGTGAAAGTTTAGTTTGCCAGATGCTGGTGCCATTGTTAACTCTACCCCTAATTCATTTTCAGAATACATATGTAATAGTTTATCCAACCTATCACCAGTAAATACTTTTTTAATAGCATCTATAAATCTATTGTAATTTTGTTGAAGTTGTTCATCTGTGTAATTTCTAATCATTTTCTATGTATTTACCTGTTAGTGCTTTATATAATATTTCCAATTCCTCTTCAGATGAACAAAACCCAAGTCCATCCGTATCTAACATTTCTATGAAATATTGACCTGGTTTAAGACCCATACTTTTTAACTCATCCAATTCACTCGATGTGTTTGATACAAATATTGGAGAGTATTTATCAATTCTATTTTTTGGGATAGGTAATGTAAAGAAGTATGGAAATGTATCATCCTCATCCTCATCATCTTCTTCATCTTCTTCAT
>TARA_R110000822_G_scaffold105241_2_pt1 | contig 12701 bp, 14 predicted proteins | sample TARA_R110000822 | Tara Oceans TARA_R110000822 (sample SAMEA4397666) | marine metagenome | biome: Polar Biome; feature: [SRF] surface water layer (ENVO:00010504); material: water (ENVO:00002006), including particulate matter (ENVO:01000060) such as... | depth 5 m | reverse complement strand
CTTAAGAAGCACATCTTGGCGAACTTTACGGAAGAGCAAATGACTACCAAGTTTGCTGATGCAGTGTGCGAAAAGGAGGAATCATTTGACGTTGAGGATTGGTTATCATCGTTGGACATAGAGACTCATGAATAGAGCAATCTTTGTGGCAGACTTTTTTGCCAACGAAGTGCCAGGTGGTGGAGAGTTAAACAATCAAGAACTTATTGAGATACTCAGACAGCGAGGTACTCATGTTTTAGAGATAAAGAGTGGAAGACTGACACCAGATTTCATCTCGGAATGCTCTAAAGAAGTAAAATTTATAGTAGCCAATTTTGTCATGCTGTCGGAAGAAAGTAAGACAATGCTTGAAAACGATAGGGAATATATTATCTACGAACATGATCATAAGTACGTGAGAAGTAGAAACCCAGCAGACTATAAAAATTTCATAGCTCCCAAATCAGAGATAATAAATTTTAGCTTTTATAAGAATGCTAAAGCAGTATTATGTCAAAGTCGATTTCACGCAGATATCGTAGAATCAAATCTAAAATTAGATAACATAATAAGTCTCGGTGGCAATTTATGGTCGGAAGATTCATTGGAAACAATGTTGAGTATGTCCAGAACTGACAAGAAACCGACATGTGCCATAATGAGTTCTACCAACTGGCATAAAAATACGAGTGATGCTATCAAGTTGTGTAAAACGAAGCAATGGGAATGCGATATTATACCACCATGCAGTTACATACAGTTTTTAACAAGATTGGGCGAAAGTGAGAAGTTTATATTCTTGCCAAAAACTCCCGAGACATTATCTCGCATCGCCGTCGAAGCACGGATGATGGGATTGTCGGTTATTACGAATAACCTAGTTGGCGCCACTAAAGAAGATTGGTTCCGTCTTAAGGGCGAGGAATTAATAGAAGTGATTAAGAACAAAAGAATAGAAATACCTGACATAGTGACGGAATTATTAAAATGAAAGTGTATATCAAGATCCACCCCGCCCATGCTGGGAAGTGGATATACGAAGGATACAAGAGGGCATGGACTGCCCTAGGGTATGATGTAAAATATTTCACCAGTCTGAGTGAGATAAGTGATAAAGGCGATTACTATATTATGGCTACAGATTATGACATAAAAAACGATAGTTCTTATTCCTCAATCGTGAACTCTACCAAAAGTTTCATATTCGCTCAACCAAATACCTTTCCAGAACCTTGGGGTAGGCATCCTAATTTTATTTCCAACGCATCTCCGCAAGCAATTGATTTGGTAAATCAGACTGACAATGCACTGTTGTGGACTTTTTCTGACGATACTCGCTATCACGAAAAGTGGAAAACAGTACATACGGTTCCGCTCGCTTTTGACTCGATAGGGTATGTTCCGAAGAATGATGAAAAGTATTCTCAATATGACATATGCTTCGTCGGAGGTTGGGCAAATAATGGTTTCGATGAGAAAAGAAAAATAATGATTGAGATATTCTCAAAGTTTATGGACTCTGGACTCAACTGTGGATTCTTTATCAACAAAGGACTTACACACGAGCAAGAATGCGATCTGCTACACAATAGCAAAATATCACTAAACATACATGATGCATATCAGAGAACACTTGGATATGACACTAACGAGAGAACTTTCAAATCTCTGGGACTGAATGGCGCATTAGTGTCAGATACTATAGCACAATTGAATAATCTATTTCCAAATGTCCCTACGTCTCTGGATTCAAGCGTGTTGGTGGAAAGCACTAAAGAAATATTGTCCTTGACAGAGAACGAAATTCGTGGTATAAAAGAGAGTAGCAAACAAGATATAATCGACAATCACACGTATATAAGAAGAGTGGAGCAGTTGCTAGAACTATGAAACCAAAGATAACAATAATAATTCCATGTTATAATTCTGAAAAATGGATAGAACAGTGCGCAATGAGTTGTCTCAACCAAACTTACGAGAGTGTGGAAGTCATAGCAGTGGACAACGAGAGTAGCGATGGGACTGTCGCCATCTTGAATGATATAAAAAATAATAATCCAGAACTAATAATCTCAAGTGCAAAGAATATATACCCAAATTGCTGGGACGAAGCTAGAGAAGAAGGTTTCCGTCTAATGACTGGAGATTACGTAATTACAATAGGATCTGATGACTATATAGATCTAGAATATGTTGATAAGTGCATGAGTGTTATTCTGTCCTCTCCTAAAAATATAAAGGCAATGCAGACACCAATACAGGGGATAAGACAGCAGGGAGAAGAATTTGTTTCTACTGGAATTATTCAACATTCGTATAAATCAAAAGAACAATTCAAAAAACTATGTTTAACAAAGTGTCCAGTCAATACGCCATCTGTGATATACAGTTCAGAATTGTATCACAGAGGACTTTTAGAGACTAAACCAAAAGAATATGGCGGGGCGGCAGATTATGACTTATATTGCAACCTTATAGACAACGATGTTTTCATCTATCCATTCCCACAGTGGCTTGGATTTTATTATCGATGGCATCCAGAACAGGCAACTTGGAACGTGCATAAAGAAAGCAGGAATTATGATGTGGAGATACAAAAATACTGGAGAGACAAGTGGAAGATGTAAATTTACTACACAGAATATTAGATATCTCCTACAAAAATAGGCTCTCTCATCTGGGAAGTTACTTCTCTAGTGTCGGCATTATAGATGACATCTACGACAAAATGGATAAAGAAGATATATTTATTTTATCCTCTGGGCACTGTGCTATTGCGCTCTACGCTGTTGTAGAAAAATATAGAGGCATTGACGCAGAGTATTTATTCAACACTCACGGTGGGCATCCTCACCGCTGCGAAGATGACGGGTTGTATTGCTCTACTGGTAGTCTAGGGATGGGAATTACTGCCGCTGTCGGAAGAGCGATAGCTAAACCAAACAGAGTGGTTCACTGTCTAATCAGTGACGGAGAGTGCGCCGAGGGCAGCATTTGGGAAAGTTTAAAATTCATTTATGAACATAATATAAAGAATATAAAGATTTATGTGAATGTCAATGGGTACGCTGCGTATGATGCCGTTGATACATCATATTTAGTAAAAAGACTTAATGCTTTTCTACCAAGTATTAACATCGTGTATACGAATGTCAACGCTTTTCCTTTTTTAAGAGGACTAAACGCTCATTATCATGTGATGAAAGAAGAAGACTATAATCTGGCGAAAGAGGTTTTAGATGAGAAGGGAATTTAGTGAAAGACTGCACCTAGAAATGGGAATAAATGAAGATATCTATTTACTGACAGGAGATTTGGGATATGGATTGTGGGACAAAATAAGAATCGATTATCCAAGTCGTTTCTATAATGTAGGATCATCAGAGCAGTTAATGATGGGAATGGCATCTGGATTGGCAATGGATGGAAAAATACCAGTTGTTTATTCTATCACTCCGTTTTTATTATACAGACCGTTCGAGACTATAAGAAACTACGTGGATCACGAGAAACTACCAGTCAAACTAATCGGCGGCGGAAGAGATAGAGATTATGGATACTTAGGGTTTTCTCATTGGGCAGAAGAGGACAAAGAAGTCACGAAGATATTTAAAAACATCAAGACTATCCACCCCCCAAGCGTTGACTCGATGAATAAGAGTTTCAACTTTGTTGTCGATAGAAAAACTCCATTGTACATGAATTTGAAACGATGAAGATACTACTTACATCCAATAAAACGTACCGAGGATCGTTGGACGGCAGTTGGTGGTATTTTTATTTGCCACTTAAGGATATGGGACACGACGTCTATTTTTATGACACGGTTCAAGGCTCCGACAAGACATACGCAGAAGTGATAGGAGAGTTTAAGCCAGATTTGATATTCTGTATCATGACTGGTGACTCTGGAATCGCACCAAATGAACCTTGGGGTGAAATTCTAAACGAAACTAAGACTGGCAGAACAAAGACGTTCAATTGGTTTTGTGACGACACTTGGAGATACGATAATTTCTCTAAAAATGCGTGTCACTATTTTAATGTCTGTTCCACTCCTGAAAATCCGAGAGTTGCAGATTACAAGAAAGATGGATACGATAATATAATAGTTGCTAATTGGCACGCCAACTCAAAGTTTTATGAAGCGAAAGCATATGAAGATAAAAACACGGACATCTCTTTTATAGGATATCTCACTACATCGAGAAAATCGTTTTTCAACAGGGTGGACTTGCCGATTACTTTTCTAAGCGGCATAACTCAAGAGGAACTCTTTGACGCCCACACTACAACCAAAATAGGTATAAACTTATCTCATAACGACAATGACACTCAAGGCAAAACTCAGATGAAACAAAGGATATTCGAAGTCCCTGCTGGCGGAGGAATGCTTCTCACCCAGTATCACGAAGGTATTGAAGATTATTTCGAGATTGATAGAGAAATAATAACATTTAGAGACTCTGATGAGTTTTGTAAAAAGGCAAAGTTCTTAATCGACAATCCTAAAATCAGCCGAGCAATAGCTGAAAAGGGATACAAGAGGTTTGCCAAGGAACATGATTCAGTTATTAGATTAGAACAAACACTGAAAAAGATTGAAAGACTATGAATATTCTCGTTACAGGATCAAAAGGATTCATAGGCAAAGAATTAATAAAATATTTTAGTGAAAAACATAACGTAATTGCAACAGACAGGAGAACCCTCAATCCAGCTAAATACGAAAGCGTTAAGCGCTTCTTCGAGAATAATGAAATAGATGTTGTAGTACATGCCGCAGTCAAGGGCGGAAAAAGAGGACATCAAGAAAGTGTTGGGGATTTATACGAAAATATGCTTATGTTCGAAAATCTAAGCAACTTTTCAAATCACTATAAGGCGATGTTCAATTTTGGTTCGGGAGCAGAGTTCGACAGAAGAAGAGACATAAAACTAGACAAAGAGGTGACAATAAATAGTTACCTTCCAGCAGACTACTATGGATTGTCTAAAAATCTGATAACTCGTAAGATAAATCACTTAGATTCCAATATCTACAATCTCAGGTTATTTGGATGCTTCGGCGAGCATGAGGAATCACAAAGATTATTCAGATCCACGTATGACAAGATAACCAGAGGCGAAAGTCCCAATATTCATAGTGACAAAATGATGGATTATTTTTATGCACAGGATATCGGAAGAGTTGTAGAATTTATTTCAAATAATACTGAAAAAGATATTCCCAAAGATATAAATTTATGTTATAATAAGAAATACAAACTAAGCGACTTAGTTTATAAAATAAAACATTTGACAAAATCTGATTGTGATGTTATAATACATAGTAATGATATTGGCAGTTCTTACACTGGCGATTCTACAATATTAGAAAGTCTGAATATCGCCCTAACGGGTATTGACATTGGAGTTGAAAAATGTCTGAAAAGTTGGATAAAATACTAGACTTAGTATCTGATTACATTAACGAAAGAGGTGATGAATGGAAAGCTGGCGAAGATTGGGTTAGTTATTCTGGACCTCAATTTGACGATAAGGAATACAGAGCGGCAATTGAAGTCCTTCTGAGTGGATGGTTGATATTCGGAGAGAAATCAAGAGAGTTCGAGAAGAAATTCTCTGGACATCTAGGGAAAAATCACGGTTCTCTGACTAACTCTGGTTCTTCAGCCAATCTGCTTGCCGTAAGCGCCCTACGTTCTAAAAATGGATTTAATCTTCCAGAGGGTTCCAAAATCATCACACCAGTTGTGTGCTTCCCGACAACTCTGAATCCAATCATTCAAAATGGATTTGTACCAGTATTCGTAGATGTAACTCTTCCTGATTTGAATTTGGATTTAGATCAAGTTGAAAGCATACTAGAGTCTGATCCAGACATTAGAGGAATAATGTTTGCACATGTCTTGGGAAACCCTCCAGATATGGATAGACTAATGCATTTGATTGAGAAGCACGAACTCATTTTCGTAGAAGATGCTTGTGACGCTCTCGGATCACTTTATGATGGCAAGAAACTAGGATCATTTGGCGACATATCAACTTGCTCATTCTTTCCCGCCCATCACATGACTATGGGCGAAGGCGGGTTCGTAGCAACAAGTAACGTTCGAATAAATAAAACAATAACCAGTATTCGAGACTGGGGAAGGGCATGTTATTGCAACACCGCCAAACCTGGTAATGTGACTGAGGGAACTGCTTGCGGAGACAGGTTCAAAAACTGGTTGACTGGAATGCCAGAAGCTGTATACGATCATCGATACGTGTTTGACGAGATAGGGTACAATCTAAAACCACTAGATTTGCAGGCAGCAATGGGACTCCAACAACTGGAAAAACTGCCAGACTTTGACGCCGCACGAAGAAAAAACTTTGCAAGATTGTACGAGATATTCAAACCTTACGAGCATTATCTACATCTACCAGAGGCAAACGAAAAGGCTGATCCATGCTGGTTCGCATTTTTGATGACAGTCAAAGAAGGCGCTCCGTTCGAAAGAGGGGATATAGTTTCTCATTTCGAGAACAATAAGATTCAGACTCGTTCTTATTTTGCTGGAAATATATTGGCTCACCCTGGCTACAATCATTTAGCAGAACCGTATGGTAATCTTCAAGATATGTTTCCAGTCGCTAAGATAGTTACGTTTAATTCATTTTTCTTGGGAACGTTCATAGGACTAACAGAAGAGAAACTAGACTACATACAAACTGTTGCTGACTCCTTTTTCGGAGAACTATAATGAAAGTGGTATATGTAACGGGATGTCTTGGATTCATAGGATCTTACGTTACCCACAAATGCTTAGAACGAGGGTGGATGGTGTATGGTGTTGACAAGTGTACTTATGCTGCCAACAGAAATCTCATAAAGCATTTTTCAAAGCATCCTAACTTTACATTTTTAGAAGAGGATATCAAGGACTTAAAGCATCTTTATGACTGCGACTACGTTATAAATACCGCTGCCGAATCTCATGTCGGGAATAGCATTATAGATAGCGGAGAGTTTATCAGTAGCAATATTATGGGAGTTAGAAACCTTCTGGACTTGATTCGCAACAGACAAGAGAACTGCAACCGACGCCCGATACTATTCCATTTCAGCACCGATGAGGTTTATGGCGACATCGAGAATGGAGAGCATACTGAGGAGCACTTACTCCACCCAAGCAACCCATACTCTGCGTCTAAAGCATCCGCAGACATGCTTATTCTAGCATGGGCGAGAACATATAACGTAGAGTATGTTATTTTACGCCCAACTAACAATTACGGAATCGGACAATATCCAGAGAAACTCATCCCGCTCTCAGTAAAGAATATGATTAGAGGGAGAAAGGTTAGATTGCATAATGGTGGAACTCCCATCCGAAATTGGCTCCACGCCGACGATACAGCCGAAGCAGTGATGTCTATTATTGAATCTGAAAACGTTGATGAGATTTATAACGTCGCAGGCGGATTCGAGCAAACAAATGCCGACACAGTTAGAAAGATAGTGTCAGCGCATCATGACACCCATGACTGGAAGAAATACGTTGATTTTTCATATTCTCGTCAGGGACAAGATGTGCGGTATGCATTAAATGATGATAAATTAAGATCCCTAGGATGGGCGCCTAAGAAAGTTTTCGATAAAGAAATTAAATCAGTCGTTGAACACTACAAAACAAATTTTATTTGGTAAACAAAGTTTTATAGTCAACAGTATAATAAAAAAAGAGGAATAAAATGAAAATAATATTAACTTGTACGTCTATCCAAGACGAACACAGAAGTGAAGAAGACGCAGATAGTCACTACCCGCTTGGTTTGGGATATTTACAATCTTACATGGAGCATCATAGACCTAATCAAGATGAATTTATAAACCTTTACTTAAATAACGCAGATTATGATACTTGCTACGACACTCTAAAGAAGAACTTGAAGGAATTCAATCCAGACGTGTTTGGAGTGTCTATGATGACACATAGTCGAGTGAGCGCATTTAAAATTATTGAGTATGCTCACAAACACCATCCAAATACAAAAATTGTTGTTGGAGGGATGCACGCAACCGTTATGTGGGAACAAATTGTTGAAAAATATCCATACATCACGCTTGCTAGGGGTGAGGGAGAAGTTACTCTTTATAATCTTATCGAAGCTTGGGACAAGAACGAATCAATTAACGACATACCAGGAATAGCATATCATGATGGAGAAAAAGTAGTCACGACAGGTAGCGCACCTTTGATAAGTAATATTGATGATTTGCCATTCCCTAAGCATGAGCTTTATGTTCATCAGGGAAAAAAGATGGCAAATATTCTAACCAGTAGAGGCTGCCCCTATAAATGCAATTTTTGTGTTCTTGATTGGATGTCCAGAAGGAAGGTTAGATTCAGAAGTGGAGAAAATATTGCTGATGAAGTTGAAATGTTGTTGAATAAATTCCCATCAATCAGCACCATATGGATTCACGATGACGCTTTTATGATAAATAAGGACAGGACAATTGAGTTCTGCGATGCGATCATAGCAAGGGGCATAAAGACACAATTTGTTGCCAGCGCAAGATTTAGACCCATCTCGGAAGAAGTGGTGTATAAAATGGAAGCTGCTGGATTCGTTCATGTACTTTTTGGATTAGAGAGCGGTGCTGATAATGTTATAGCTGGTATGAGAAAGGGCATTACAAAAGAACATGTTCGATATGGAATGGAACTGTTTGGAAAATCAAACATGAAGGCAACTGCATTTTTGATCGCTGGACTCCCAGGCGAGACAGATGAAACCATACAAGAAACTATAGATTTTGTACAGGAAATACAGAATATAAATTATTTATTTTATGATGACATGGGTGTCGCCATGACATATCCTGGTACAGAGATGTACGCTATGGCAAAGAAAACTGGTAAAATAAGTGACGACTATTGGTTGACAGATGCCGACGTGCCTTATTATACTGATGAACTTGGAGGAGTCCATACATATGAAAAATTGCTGGAATGGAAAGCAACTATTCGTCAGGCAGTTTCGTTGCAAAACATATTCACGCCAGATGGATTTCTAATACAGAGAAAATTGATTTCATCTATTCTTAAATACTCTCTACAACATGGTATGACTGGAATAAATAGAATCATGCTTCAGTCTTTAGTGGATAACAACTTGTTGGATAAAGTTTGTCATTCTCTATATTTTGGAGCATCCGAACAGTTACTTAATCAAGTATCAACCTCCGCAGAAAAAGCAATTATTAGTATAATAATGTCGGAACATCTTAAAACAACGGAACAAAAGAAAGACTTCTTCTCAAAATATAAAATTCAAAGGGAAAGTGACGATAAACTATTATTATCTTATGAGGTACGTAGAAAAGAAGTAATTGACAAACTATCGGATAAAGATGACGCTGGTGATGTTGAGTACACTCGCCCCTCGAATAAAGGGAACGAATCAAAGAAGTTAGATTTTAATATTTCTACAAACGGGGGAGTCTGATGGAAAAATTAAAAGATAGACATCCTCCCAGAATGATGACATCTAAAGATGACTATGAACATGAGTCTGTTAATTCCTATATAAACGAATTGTTTATAAAGTCCATTCAAAAGAAGCACACCATAGATGAAGAACGCGGCGGTAGGTTCCGTGTCTGATGAATGGCGTAAGGGTACTAACGGAAAACTTATAGAAATACCATTATCAGATAATACTCCTGAGTGGCAGTCATCCCCTCCAGAACCCGAGATTCAATTGTTTAACCTCGGTAGACTAGGTGATTTTCCAAGTACGTTCGAAGACTATGAAATCGATGAAGAATTGGCAAAGTTAGTTAAAGGTAAGCGAGTTGCTTTTGTATGTCCGTCTCCCCACTTAAGGGGAATGAAGATGGGAGAATATATCGATTCGTTTGACTTGGTTGTAAGAGTTAATCAAGCATTTCACATGGAGGAAGGAGATTGGGAAGACTATGGAAAAAGAACCGACATATTAGTCAATTGTCTTAACATTAATAAAATCAATGCGCTTACAAAAGACATGGACTTCGCAAGAGACATGAAATATATTATCTGCTCTAACGTTTCTATGTGGGATTTAGAGAGAGTTAATTCCTTCTTGCGATCAACTGAAGTCCCTTGGCACAATGTCAGTGATGGATATTTGTTTAAGATTTTTAAAGAAATTGGAACAACCGTCAATACTGGTTTGACTGGAATCATAACGCTATTGAATTACGATATAGAGGAGATTTATGTTACAGGTATGAGTTTCTTCAATATGAATCAGTTTGGACAAGTATATTACGAAAAGTATCACAACGAGGCTATGTCCAATAATAACTTTAAAGAAGAATCTAATAAGATTCCTAAATTTGCTGATTTGAGAATTGATATACATCATCAGCAACCACAAATTGATTATTTTCACAAGATGGTGGAATTTCATTACGGAAAGAAGTTGGCTTTAGACGATTATCTAACTAAAAACTTTGATTCTGCTATACAGAAGGTTAAGAATAAATGAAACTTGTAGCAATGATACCCGCTCGACTGGGCAGTAAGAGAATACCCAAGAAAAACATAAGACTCCTCAATGGCATCCCTCTTATTTCTTACATTATTCGTGCCGTAAGGGAAAGTCAATGCTTTGATGAGGTATATGTAAACACAGAGTCAGATATAATCGGAGAGATAGCCTTGTCCGAGGGTGTCAAGTTTTACAAAAGACCGTCTCACTTATCAACAGACTCTGCAACAAACGATGATTTTTCTTTAGACTTTATAAAGAATGTTGAGTGCGATGTTATGGTGCAGGTTCTATCTACTTCTCCCTTTCTATCTGTAGAAGATATCAAATCTTTTGCGAAGATGACTATTGACGGAAATTACGACACTTTAGTTTCTCTGAACAAACAACAAATTGAATGCGTCTACGATGGCAATCCTATCAATTTTGATAAGAACAAACCTTCACCGCCTTCACAACATGTAACGCCAGTCGGAGCATACGCCTGTGGATTGATGGCTTGGAGAAGCGAGAATTACAAAGACAACATGGAGAAGTATGGCTGCGGATATCACGGAGGCGACGGTAAAGTAGGATATTATACCCTAACTGGGCACTCTACTATTGACGTTGACGAGGAAGAAGACTTCCAGTTGGCAGAATTAGTTGCAAGACACTTGGCGTCCAAGCAGAATTACGAACCAAGGTATTACGGAGACGGACTACATGTAGAAGTTGACGTGCCGAGTATATTAGCCAAGGATGGAGTGAACACCAATGATTTACATTCAGCGAATAGCGAAACTCCAGTAAATGTAAAAGAGATTATAAGCAGTTTCGACGACTCAGTTTCTTGGAGCAAAAGAGTAGTTAATACTGAGAACAATAGCGCCACATTGATACATCAGATGCCAGGAGAAGGCAATCGAGCGCACTATCATCCAGAATGGAATGAGTGGTGGTACATCATTGACGGACAATGGGAATGGAACATCGAGGGCGAAAAAATAATAGTTGAAAAAGATGATATAGTTTTTATACCAAAAAATAGAGTGCATCACATCACCGCTGTTGGGGACAAACCCGCTATAAGATTGGCAGTTAGCCGAGAAGACGTAGAGCACATATACCCAGAGAAAAAATGATTTTTGATTTCTCAAACAAGACAGTCTTAGTCACTGGGGCTACTAGAGGTATTGGGAAATGCATTTCTGATGATTTCAAGGCGTTGGGGGCAAACGTCATATCTTTTCCAAGTTCGATTTATGATCTCACAAACAGAAAAGAACTGCATGATTTCATAGAATACATAGAGACTCTTCAAATTGATATTTGCATAAACAACGCAGGCATCAATAAAATTGATTATGTCGAAGATGTCCTTGAAGAGGATTACGACAAGATAATGCACATCAATGCCAAGGCGCCATTCATGATATCGAAGGCGGTGACTAAGGGAATGAAGGCAAGGAGGTATGGGAGAATAGTTAATATCGCATCCATATTCGGACATTGCACGAAAGAAAAAAGATCCTGCTATACGACTTCTAAATTTGCGCTTATTGGAATGTCAAAAACTCTTGCAGTAGAAATGGCTCCCTACAGTGTTCTTGTGAATTCTGTTTCACCTGGATTTACTGCTACTGAATTAACGACAAGGGTTTTAGGCACAGAAGGTATCGCCGAGATGTGCAAACAAGTTCCAATGAAGAGAATGGCAATGCCAGATGAGATATCAAAAGTAGTTTTATTTCTGTGCAGCGAGCACAATACTTATCTTACTGGACAAAATATAATTGTCGATGGAGGGTTTGTAAATGTTTAGTGTTAACTCGCATAAGGGAGCATACCATGTTATGTTCGACATGTCTTTAAATGAAGTCGTCAAGAAGTATATTCAGGATGTAGATTTTTTAGTAATAGACAAAAACGTATATGAAAAATATCCTATCTTCAGTCAATCAGTGGATTACGAAAGAACTTATGTTTTGACAGCGGGAGAAGAAACAAAGACATTACAAACATGTCAAGAGTTGATATCTATTCTAATATCCAGTGGATTCAAGCGAAATCACAAGCTTGTCGCAGTTGGTGGAGGTATCACTCAAGACGTAACCTCGTTTACGGCATCTGTGCTTTTCCGTGGAGTCGGGTGGAAGTTCTTTCCAACCACTCTCCTCGCTCAAGCAGATAGTTGCATTGGAAGC
>TARA_R110000822_G_scaffold72927_7_pt1 | contig 12716 bp, 9 predicted proteins | sample TARA_R110000822 | Tara Oceans TARA_R110000822 (sample SAMEA4397666) | marine metagenome | biome: Polar Biome; feature: [SRF] surface water layer (ENVO:00010504); material: water (ENVO:00002006), including particulate matter (ENVO:01000060) such as... | depth 5 m | reverse complement strand
TTTTTTTTCACATAAATAAATCTAAATCAATATTAATTAAATTATTCCAAGTTTTTCTATATTTAATTGCTTCTTTATTATTTTTCCAATAATTTATAGCATTAATTTTTAATGCTTCTTTTCTATCTACATTTAATTTTCGTTCATTAACAGCATTAAGTTCTTTAATCCAATATGCTTCTCTTTCCTTACTATGTTTTTCTTCACATTTTTCTATTTCATATATAATTGAATTTTCTAAATTTAGTTTATTAGAAGATGTATTAGACCTTTTTAGTTTCTTTTCGCATAAATGATTATTAAATCTATCTTTTAATTTTTGTTTAGTTTTTCCAACATATCGTAAATCATTTATATCTTCAATACAATAAATAGAAATCATTTTTTTTGTATAAAATTTCATATATAAATATCAAATTTTTTTTATTTCTTTTTTTGTTGTTCTTGATTTATTATATCTTGAATAACATTTAAATTTGCCGTATTATTTTTAATCACTTTGTACATCACACAACTGTTAGGAGATAATACAGCGGGTTCTCCCGATGGGTCGCATATCTGTGTTTTAATTTCTGTTATTGTTCTACTTTGAGTAATTGTAAATACTATTTGTCCCGCTCCTCCCGAATAAAAGAAATCTCCGTATTGATTCATTTTATCTAAAACAGCAATAACGGGCATAACAGAAGGTTCATTTTTTCCTCCAAAGAAATTACTATCACTAATAATATCACTTCTTATTGTATAATAAGGTCTTAATGTTTTTGTAGGTAGGTCTGCTGCTACTATTTGTGCTGATGTTGCCGAGACTTGTGTTGGAACTTGTAAATTTTGTATATTTGCTTTATAATCTATAACGGGAGGGGCTGGATTACCATTAGCATTTCCAGCAACTTGAATTACTGTTTTTAATGTATTTAATTGAGGAAGATATGCGGGTGCTCCTTCGGGTATTGATAAAAACCCTAATTGAGCAGAAGGTAGAACATCGGCATTTGTAGTTATAGATGATAATCCCGATGTATTATTTGTTGTTATTCTTTGTTGTGTATTACCACCAGTTAAATTTAAATCATCATAATCAAAACCGCATATTCCCCAAAATGAATTGTCCCAATTTTCTCTACTTATTCCAAAATCAGTAAAAAATACACCCGATAAACTATCATATACTTTTTCAGAAAGAAAATATGAGTGTTTATTTGAATAAACAGTTGTTTCAACTGGCGGATTAGGATATATCATAGATACATTATACGGAGCCATAGTTGGAGTAAAATTTTTATAACCTAATGATTTATTAAATTTATATACTTTAGTTCCAGCGTCACTTGGAAGTCCCGATAATGAAGTATTCACTGGAGTATCTATAACTTCACTTGTATGTAAATCACTAAAGAAAAATCTACTTTTAGCATCATCAAAATTAAATAACGGAGATGTTGCTCCTACATATACTTGATTATACCAATCTGAATTATATTCTTGATTAAGATTAACAAAATCGGGGTCTCCGTTTCTTACAACTGTTTTTCTATCTCGTGACCAACCCATTTTAGTATTTAATCCATTATATAAACATATTGTAGCATTTCCATAAGAATTAAAATGTTTATCAAATCCTATGTGTCTATTAGAAATATAAGTTAAATATTTCTTAGTTCCTATTTTTTGTGTATAACCTCTTGGAATTTGTGCTATAAATCCTATATTTGTAAAAAGTGATTTATCTGTACTTCCGTATGTAGTTGGAATTCTTATTGCGAAACCTCCCCACATTCCTCTTCCAGTTACATCATCATAAAGTATCCCATCAACATCTTTGCTGTCTTTGTATGCTGGTTTATATCTAATAAATAAAGGATATGAACTAAAATCTTGATAAGGAGTATTTGCTTGTCCCGAAGCATTTAATCTATCGTGATAATTATCTGAACCGAAATGTTTTTGTCTATCTTCAGTCATATTAGAAGCATTACCGTTTAAAACATAAGGCATATTAGAATTTTGAAAAGGATTTATATGTAATAATCTATGAGTATCTTTTGATATTCTTTCTCCGTAATCTTCAAGCCATTCCGCAATTCCGTCTTTTTCAGTTGTATATAATGTATCATAAGTTTCTATATCAAATAATTCGGGATAATTATCTTGTGAATCAAAAAAATCTTTTATTAATTCTAAATTAGAAGCATTATATTGTAAATTTGTTCCAAGTGTTATAGTAGTAAAATCAGCATCTAATTGTCCTAATCCATTCGTAGAATTAGGATTAGCACTTTCTAATAAACTAAATATTGTCTCGCCAGGCGGAGCATCGGGATTATTACCAGTCCCATCATCTACCTTGTCCATCATTTCTGCTCCAGTATCATAAAAATTAGGTCGTTTCTTTCCAATTACTTCATATTGAGCAGCATAATTAACTAATGACTTCGTTGGCGTTGGAGATAAACCAGCATAAGAATAAGCATTATAACAAAAATAACTATTAGCATTATCATAATTAAACTTATTGGGAGTAGCACATTCAAATAATTTGTATGTTGGACTATTTATTTTTGTTGATAATCTTGTCTTATGTAATTTTTTTTCACTATCGTCCCAATAATATTGATTTAATTCTGATAAACTTGCTTTAGTCATTTCTTCTGTAAATGTTGAAGCAATATTTTGAGGAGAGTTAAAACCTTTTGATACTTCAAAATCTACTATATCTTTAATTCTCAAATATCTATAAGCAGCGGGGTCACGAGCATTCATAGGTGTAGATATTGTAAGTTCTCTTTCACATAATCTTAATCTATATAATGTATATCTTGAATTATCATTTGCTATTTGAACAAAATTTTTATCACTTGCTATTGTTGAGCCGTCTGAATTAGTATATATTGGAAGTGAAACATCAGTCCAATCTGTTGTTAATCTTTTACTTTCTAAAGGAGGTAAGGTAGTAGCACCTTTTCCGAGAGTTGCTGTAAATGAGGCTTGATTAACAAAATGTTCGGGACCCTCTAACCAACCAGCATTTCTATTATTAGCATATATATTTCCATATTCTAAAGGAAGAGTAAAATAATATTCTCCATTAGCATTTTTATAATATTCTGTTCCAAATAAAACCCTATTATCTGTTACTTGTTTAAAAGTTTGAGAAGAATTTTCAGCAACCGCAAGTCCGTAATAATTAGGATAATTTAACGAAGCATTAACTTTAGGTTGAACTAATGTTGTTTTTTCTAATACTACTTCATCTTGTATTACTTTTCCTCTGAATTCAATTGTAGCATCTTCAGCACCTAAATCAGATACAAAAGCAGAATGTAATTGAACCTTATCACCTTCTTCTAATTTTATTCCGTCATTAACGGCATTACTCCAAACACTTGTATTAGAACTATTAGCATATTGATTAGAATGAACCCTATTTGCTTCTAAAATAAATGTATCTGTAAAACTACTCATAGTTAAGTTATTATATATAACTTAGTATATTAAAATTTATATTAAAAAAAAAGTATTATTTTTTAGATATAACAATTTTGTTATATCTTTTTTATGCGAATCCAATATTCATCATACCATTAGAAAGTGTAGCAAATCTAACAACTTCCAACCAGCAACGCATAGTGTAATTAACAGCATCATCATCATCTTGTAGATAATTCCAAGTGTTATATAATTCAATACCTCTACTATTAATTCTTTCTCCTCTATTAAGTCTGTCTTCAACATAGAATTGATTATTATCTAAAGCAGCAAGTAAAGTTCTTCCTTCTACTTTAGAAATAGAAATCAACTCACCTTCATTAGTAAATTCACTTTTAGAAATAAATGGAACACCTCCTTCTGCTTGAGATATATTGTGGAAAATACGAGCATTATTATTAATATCTACTGGATACAAAAGATTATCATTATATTTAACATTATGAATAAATCTACCAACTGTATCTGCTGTTACACCCGAAGCATCAATACCTTTAACTCCCTTCGCTCCGTAATTATTTAGTAAATTTGTTTCAGAATTTCCACTCGTAGATAAACCAAAGAATAATTTATTAACAACTCTTCCAGCACCACCAACATTTAATATTTGAGTGTTAAGAGTACTCCTTGAACCATTAACAGTATGACGAGCAAGACGATAATCAACATAACTAAAACTCATCTCTTTATTAGCATTTGCGTATGCTTCCATCATTTCTGTTGGATAATATATGTAATCTGCGACCAAAGCACAATCATTTCTATTAATAGTATAAGTCTGTGCTGCTGTTCCAGCAGAACCAATACAACATCTTTTAGCATTATCATTTTCAAAAAAGAGTTCAATAGTTACTTCTTCCTTCATCATATATAGGGGCAATTGATTCATTTTAAGGAAGGGAAACAACTCAGATAAAGGAATTTGGAATACGGGTTTATTTTCAATCAATTGATATTCAAATAATTCAATATTCTGATTTTCAAAAGTAGTACCAAAATTATCGGGCTCACGACCAATATCAAGAATAAAATCTTCTGCTAAGTCATTACTTTCATTTCCATTTGTAGAAGCATTTGTTCCATTCAAATAATTCCATTTCCTACACATTTGTCTTGAAGTAGTAATACTTTCTCTCTGTTTATTATGTTCGGGATTAACAAACATAGAACGGAACCCCGAAAAATGTGAAAAATCTTGCGTTTCACAAAGGGTTTTAGTACCAACGGAAAGACGACATCGCTCTATTAGACTCATTACTCCTATATTTATTGGATAGAAAGCATCAACACCCCCACTCGCTTCAACAGAAAAAGTAAGTTTAGAATTTGAATGTAATATACCTTTGTTTTGAAGTCTGTATCTCATAAAATTTGTATTACTAATAACTGGGTCTAAAATATCACTATCTACAGAAATAGCAGTATTAGTATCAACACTTCCAATTTTTAGTAAATCGGGAATGTCTGAAGCAGTTGCTCCAACTGGAGCAGATGAGGAAGGAGTCGCCATCTCAGTAGAATTTGAAGTAGTCATATCATCGGGAGAAGCACTTGAATAATTCATATTGTTTATATTCTTATAAACATAAAAATTTAAAAAAATAATTTTAAAAAATAACAATTTTGTTATATCTAACGACTTACTTGAAGTCCCGACTGATTGAATACCAGCATATTTTTAGAATGAACAAACAAATAAACAGATTGAGGATTATCAGTAACTAAATCCATCGTCATATTAATACCAAAATTAACATTAGAATAATCTACACCGCTATTAGAAATTGTATCAAGAGCAACACCAATTCCGTAAGCAACACCTCCGTCAATATAAGTATTAGCATTAGCAGCATCTATTAGTTTAGTATTTTCGGGTTTAAATGTATTCCTCATATTCTTAGAAAAGGACTGAACAGCATTAATGTAATTTCTGTACAACTGAGCATCATATACAGAATTATCTGAAGCACTTGTAATAGACTGAAGAGTATCAATATTATATTCTAATGGGAAGCGTTCTCCTCCACGAGTGAAGATTAACTGAGTAACATTAGCAGTAGTATTATCTGAATTAATTGGATAAAAAGTATCTAATCCATTCTGAGCAAAGTTATTAATATAAGCAGAAGGAATAAAATTAGCAAATACACCAAGAACAGATTTCATACCAAGATTGAAATTAATAATTGCGTTTGCTGAATTAATTGTTGTATAATATGAACTAAATGAATTATATTCAAAAGTCTGATTTGTTTGTTTCTGAAGAGCAGCCAAATCTGAGGGTTGGGGATTCTGTGCTTCACAGATAAGGGAAACATTCTTGAACTGATAAAACGCTTCACTAAGAGCAGCAACACCAGCAGTTCCGTTTTGAGAGAATAAGACTTGATTATCGGGAGCAAGATGTAGTTCCACGATTAAACCCCCGACACCCCAATCAGCACTCAAGGGTATTGCTTGTCCTCCATTAAAAAATCCGCAAGGCAAGGCACAAGCAAAAGCATTAGGATTAATACCTTTATTTTGTAAATTATTAACTACGCTCTGTTTAACACCTTCAAAATTCGGAACAGTTAAAGCAGTCATATTATTATGTGTTAAATTATCACTATTAGAACTTGTAGTAGTAGAAAGGTACGAACTCATAAAGCGGTTGTAATTTCTCAAATGTTCTATCACTTGATTTGTGCGCTGACTTTTTATGACTAATTGGTCTATACACGAATAAATTCCTAACCTCTGCGACATACTTAATTGGTCGGCATCAGTAGATAAAGTATTTTCCGAAAGGAAGACTTGAAAGTTACCCGTAAAGCGAATACTATCGCCTAAGATAAATCGGTCGGATTCACCGATAATAAATTGAATGACGGGTTGACCGTTTTTAAAGGATAGAGTGCCGTCTGACGTAACATTAGAAGGAGTTATTTCAAGGTGAGAATGAGAAGACATTATTGTTTTTTTATTTTATAATCTTACATACTTTATAATTATAACATAAAAAATTAAAAATATAATATTATTAAAAATATAGGATTTATAGTATTTTAACTATAATAAAATTTTGTAATCAATATATATGGAAAATATATCAATATCTCAATTTATTTTATTATATTAAAGTTCAGATTTATCTATAACAATTTTGTTATCTTCAAAACATTTGAATTTCTTTCTTTTTATTCCAATAAAATATCCGTTCTGTCCGTCATTCTCACTATCAATAACATTCATTTTTTCTAACGCCATTACACAAGCAAGTAATTTCTCGTGGTCGTCTGTAGGTATCTTATCTCCTCTTTTCTTTCTTATATACATTACTTCACAAAAGTGAATATAACAACTCTTATGAACTTTTAATGATAAATGTTTTAAATCTTCGTGTTCAAATGTATCTAATATTAATCGTTCCCCAGTAAAATAATAATGACCGATTTCTATTTTATGATTTATTGGAAATGATGATATCCAAAGGCCTTTCCAAAATATATTGAAACTGCCGTATTTTCCGTTACGAGCGTTTTTCTTCATCTTATATATTTATTTATACTGATTTATTTATATTAATATCAAATTTATTTAAATTAATACTTGAATACCTCCACCAGCAAAAACAATTGTCCGAATGTGTGAAATCCAGCAATTCCAAAGTTTATTAAAATCACCGCCAGTACCCGAGTATTCAACTTGAAGATTGAAGTCCTTGTTTCTTGTATCATACACGCCATCTTGTAGCGAGAGGGCACGTCCTACACAGAAATTAGACTGAAAGGCTCTGAAAGAGTAAGGAATGATTTTTGATTGTGCTAATGCTTTTTCCAGTTCAATTAAAGGAACTTGGTCTATTGAATTTTTAGCAGCCAATTTAGAGGTAGATACTTTACGAGACGGATTCAATTTTCCATCATAGAAAAATTGATAATTTTGTAGATTATCTGTTATACCTACTAATCCCGACCTATCTGTGTGATTTCTAACATCGTGAGGTTCAGAATTAATCAAATAAGTACCATTTCCTTGAATATCGGCTTGAGAGGTACGATTAGTAGCATCTGTAGGAATACATAGCACAGCCTTAGCACGAGATTGATTAAAGGGCAATCTAATATTAGCAACTGTATCACTTGAAAGTTGAGAATATTTGTAATTAGTAAAAGACAGAAAATCGTAATTCATACTTCCTCCTTCCTTCATCATACCCATCATTTTACGAGTATATCCGTCGGGCATAGTTAATTGCTGAAGAATAAGTTCAACATTAGATACTGTATAAGTAGGAGCAACTGTAAATACTGTTTCAGACCAAAGAACAAACTCACGATTAGTCGGCGGAAGTGTAGCAATATTCATTGCTGGACTAACTGTAATTTTAACTAATCCAAAATCACCAGCAGCAGAATCTAATTCAATTTGAGAGATTACTGGAGCAACAGTAAAGGTTGTTGTATCTGTTCCATCTGTTTTCTGAAAGCCGATTTTCTGCCCCACTACAAATGGAAACTGAGGTGTTCCAGTCATATTATTATCACGAGTAACATAAAAACTCGTAAAGGTTCCAACCGTAGATGCGTTAGTAGGAGCAGTATCAGAACCGTTGATTGAATGAAACAAAGGATTAGATTGTAATTTTCTTTGTTTAACTGACTGGTCTAAATTTCTAAAAACATTAACATCACGTTCTAAAATTATTTCTAATTTTAATCCTTCAGTCATTAGTACTGGGAATACTTTATCATTTGAAAATATTCCAGTATTAATAGGCAGCAAACATTTAACAGTTTTAAAATCATCATTATCAAATGTATTAGCAGCAGTTCCAGCGTGAGCCTTGAAGTAAGGATTTGTTGCGCAATCATTTTGATGAGATGTAGTTGTTCCCATACTACCTCTACATTCAATTGAATGTGTTTGAGCACCTTCCGTAAGTGCTCTCTTGGCTCTCAAAGTATCATTAGTTTCATAATCATATTTAAGAGCAGTTATAACATTATAATTTTGATATTCCTCAAGTAACACATTTCCCACTCCTCCCGAATAGACTCTCACATCACGAAGTAAAACTTGTCCCCCAAGTGTAGAGTCCAGCATCAATCTCGCATTTTCTCCAGCGGGTACAGCGAGTTTAACATCTAACTGTAAATAACTTTCACGAGGTTGAATATATTGAATAGTTGGTGGAATATCAATAACAATTTTCTGTCCAGCACCGTATTCTAATCCATTTTCAGATGGAACAGAAACTCGTTTTTGAGCAATTGGTATTTTATCATTAGCGGTCCAAAAAGAATTAATAGGCATTTTAGTTTTTATAACTTATCTTATATTATTATATTTCTTATTTTTTTTTAAAAAAGGTTATATAACAATTTTGTTATATTTTAGAAACTTGAACTTCCCGTAATCATTTTAACTGGATTAGTTGGAGCAGAAGCAACAAATCCTAATCCAGCCGCTCCTTGAGGAACTGGGGCTGGAGGTTGATTAGTTTTAAAATTAGATTTATCTTTATCTTCTTGGTCTTGTTCATCTCCTAAACTTCCAGCAGTAGAAGAAAGTGCTCCAGCAGCCGTTAATGCTAATCCAAAAGGTTCTAAAAATGGAAGAGCAATCCCAGCAACATCAAGAACACTTCCAGCAATAGTTAAACCGTTTCCAACTTCATCTAATTTTGATGTTCCGTCACCTCCAAAAAAGTCGCCTCCTTTTGCCGCAGAATTAATATCTTGAACTAAATCAATAGCACCTCCAATATTTCCTAAAGCCTTTCCTCCCCAAAAAGCAGACTTCATAGCAATAGTTTTCGCCATACTTCCAGCAGCATCAGCAGCCGCTTGTCCTCCAATCTTACCCGCCGCATCTGCCGCTACTCCAGTCATTTTCCCCGCATCTGTCGCTGCGTCTGCTGTTGCCTCTGCTGTTGCGGCTGCTTTGGGTCCAGCAATAGTACTAACTGTTGAATTTTCTGCGGCTGTTTCTGCTACTTTAACACCTCCTTCTCCTCCTTGTGTAAGTGCTCCCGTTGCTTTATCAACTGTTCCGTTGCTTGTAGCAATTGTATTAAAACTTTCTGCTGGTGCGGAAGGTGTTTTTAAATTATTAAAATCTTCTGTCGCCATCTGAGCAAATGTCTTTCCGCTTGTTGCTTTCCTAACAGCAAAACGAGCAAGATTACTAACACCTCCAGTTGCGGCTCCAGCGTCCATCGCACCGACTTTTTGATTTTCACCTTGTTCTATAATTTTCTGTGTTTTTTGTTCATCGTGATAATCATCTAAATGTTTTTGAGAAGCAAGTAACGAATCAGTCTCAGCATTACGATTTTCTCCTAAAATATTGTTGTATGTTCCAGCACCTAAAGTAGTCATCTTTGTTTTATAATATAACTAATATAAAATATCTTTTAAAAAAATATTAAAAAGTAAAATATAACAAAATTGTTATATCTCAGAATTATCTTCTAAATTTATATCTTCATCGTCTTCTCCGTCTTCATCATCAAGAGCGTGTCCTCCAGTAGCAACAACTTTATTAAAACAACTATACATTAAAGGAGGATTAGATTGTAAATCCATATAACAGAAATCATATTTGTTGGGTGTTGCTTTTCTATATAACTTAAGCCAGTTCTTCGGTCCATTAAATAAATCTCCGTATTCTTCTGCTATCCTTTCTAACTCTTTTTGATTAGGAAAAGGACTTCCAATAATTACATCTGTAGCATTCGCACGAATAATTGGAGAAACAGAACCAGTAAATTTTTGGCTACTTATAATTAACATCTTAATGTTAAAATGCCTATAGCGACTTGCGAGATGATTAATCTTACTTTCTCTTTTTATGCTTCCCAAACAATCATCTAAAACAACAGCAATTTGAGGTTGGTCTTTCTTTTCAAATGATTTTTGATTTTCAACAATTCCTTCTATTATTTCATCTGAATAAAAATCATATACTTCAAATGCTTTATTTAGAAAGCGAGATGTAACATCATTCTTAATTGTATTACTTATTATTTTAACATCATCAAAAAATTCTTGTCCGTAAAAATCTTCATTAAGAAATAGGTTAGAGATTATAGTGCTTTTTCCAGTTTTTACTGGACTAATCATTAATAGTAATGAGCCTCCTCCAGCAACATCAACATCTACCTTTGGAAGATAAGGGTGATGAGGACGAGAAGCAGCATTATCGGGTTGAACAACGGGCATTACTTTTGGAGTATTCATCGTTTATGTATATTCTTATATATATTATTTATATTATTTATATTATAACAAAATTGTTATAATTATTATGTAAAACAATTCTCCCAAAATTTATCGGGGTCTACTGCCTTACTAACAGTTCTAAATACTTGTTTATCTCTTTCTTCTTTTTCTATTCTTTCTTTCTTTTCTTTTTTTGCTGCTTTTCTTTTAACTTCAAATGCTTCAATACCTTTTGCTACTGCTTGTTGTATCGTATCTTCTACGACCTTTTTGTTAGGTGAATTACGAGGAGTTTTCGGAGGAGGCTTGTAATCAAAATTCGGATTACTTTCTCCAGTTTCTTCATCAACATCATCATCTACGGAAGATGCTAATTTTTTTCTCAATCTTTTCTTTTTATCTTCTGTTTCTTTTTTTTTAACTTTATCTTCTAAATCTTTTAATTCTTTTCTTTCTTGTGCCTTAATCTTTTTTGCTGCTTGAGCCTTTTTCATTTGTTCTCTTAATTGTTCTCTTCTTTCATCACTAATTTGAACTTTCTTTCTTGGCTTCTTTTCTTTTTTAACTTTCTCAACTTGAGGTGCTGTATTAAATATTTCTTCTCTTGGAATAATTGTTCTCTTTTTTGGTTCGGGAGCAATATCTTCTTCTACGAGTTCTTCTTCTTGAAATTGAACCTTTGGTTTTATTCTACTTTCATCTTGTATTTCTTCTTCGGATTCATTATCAGAAGGAAAATCGGGGTCTTTTATTTGTAATGATAGGTTAGGTTCTTCGGGCTGAGGAGGCGGTGCGATTAATTCGGGAAGCAAATCATCATCAATCATATCTTATATTCTTATAATTTATAATAAAAAAATAAGAAATAAAATAAAAATTAATATGTTATATACATTTTTTAAATAGGAGATTTGCGTATATATAATATCACTATTGTATTACCTTGTAAATCTCTAACAATTCTTTCACTTCTATCTACTAAATCTATATCTAACTGGTTGAGTGTTAGTTGTTCTGTGTTATTAAGTTTAATGTATGTTTTTTCTGATGCTTGAAAATATAAATTACCTTGAGTATTTCCAGCATTATCAAATCTCGGTAGTGAATAAAGAATACGACTAATTGAATTCTTTGCTCCGTTATAACTTGTTCCAGTTAGATTGTTTGCTCTAATAAAACATTCATTAGTATATAAAGTAGATTGAGACGGAGGCTTCATAATTGTAAGAGATAAAGTGCTTGTCGCATCTTTAAAAATACTTTGTTGTAATACAGAATAATCACCAAACCCAAGACTTTCTCCCATATTTGCTGTCTGACGTGGCGGTAAAACATAAGTAGCAGTATCACTTCTATTAGTATTTGTAGTTGATAAATCTCTCTCGGGTCCTCCAATTAATACAACCCTATAATTTAAAGCGTTTGAACCGTTTAGGTCAGTATATTGAAAACTTGCGTTAGCGGCGGTATAAGACCTTAATGATTTTTTATTATCAATATATCTGATTAATCCTTTTCCACTTTTAATATTAGAACTATAAAAATCAGAACCACCAGCAAATTCTTCTCCCGTTGTTGAAGTCTTCCAATTCGGTAAGTTTCTACCTTCAAATGTATTTATAGTAAGGACGTCCGTTGCTTTAGACAATTGAAAAGAAGGAAATAAACTTTCAGTTGTATTAGCAGTAGGTTTGAAGTTATATCTTTTATCAACATTATTCATACTCGCATTCGTAGAAGATACAAGAGGTTTATAAGTTCCTTTAGATTCAATATCAAGATTCAAAGTATTACCAATCAAAGTAAATTTAAGTTTAGTTAATCCGTCCGCAGTAATTTTAGCAGCATTAATAGGTTCAGTAAAAGAAGTATTATTATTATAATATTGTACTTCAACATTTTTCAGTACTCCTTCTCCGTCTGTTAAGGCTTGATATATTCTCATCTCATCAGCATCTTCATTAAAATTAACATAATAATCAAATAAAGGAAAACTATCTTGGCCTTTTAGTATAGATG
>TARA_R110000822_G_scaffold143603_1_pt1 | contig 12731 bp, 16 predicted proteins | sample TARA_R110000822 | Tara Oceans TARA_R110000822 (sample SAMEA4397666) | marine metagenome | biome: Polar Biome; feature: [SRF] surface water layer (ENVO:00010504); material: water (ENVO:00002006), including particulate matter (ENVO:01000060) such as... | depth 5 m | reverse complement strand
CGGGTAGTTATGCTGTAACCATAGTTGCTGAGCGCACCACGAAGGCGAAGTAAGCGTTGACTTACTCATCCGAATTATGACACCTTCTTTACCCATTTCGGGAGTCCAAGCATAGGAGGAACCGTCGTCGTAAATCTTGACGCTCATTCCTCTTCCACCTTAGCATCGAAGCAATTGTCGCATCGCGAAGACCCACCCGTATCGGGTGAACCGCAGTCCACACATTTGTTTTCGTGGTTGCAGTTCTCATCATGAACATGTCCGCAAAGTTTCATTCCGCAGAATCTATGTCCTTTCGGGGCTTCGTATTTACAATTTCTTTTTGCGCATTCTCTCATTTAATCAACTCCTTAGTTTTAATTTCTTCAATGTATTCAGCATAACAACCATCGCACACTCGCGCTTCTTCTAATTTATTTTGTGGGATGAAGCGTAGCGGTTTAGTCTCGTTCTTGTCAACCCACATAGGCGCACCTCTCAAGTCCATCCGTTGAAGGTTCTTAATCAAATACTCTTTTTCTTCTGTGGATGAGAAGCATGATTGGCATTGCAGATATTCACAGTTTTCACCTGTGCATTGCTCATTTTGATGGGGCGAGGTATCACGGCCACCATCACACCAACAGTTGCAACCATCATCGGATGAATGACCGCATTCCATCTTAGGAAAAAAGTATTCATCGTAGTCACCCATGTTCGTTCCGTCGGGATAATTACTCACTCAACTTCCCCCGTTGATGGATTAAACTTGCGCACCTTATCTCTCGGATGAGGCATATGGGTAGCCTTCTTCCATGCTTCATCGCTCATAGCGTATTGCTTTTTATTATTTGTTGTTGACGAGAATATCATGTCAGTAGGATGATGAGCATTCCAGTAGGAAATGATTTCATCAATCCTCTCCGTGTTACCGCACAGCGCGTCAACTTCATCATTCACATTTTGAACAAGTTCTTCAAGTTCAACTATTCGGGCTTCTAATTCTTTTGTTTTTTCGTTTTCGTTTTTCATGGTATCACCAATATATTGCGGGTCGGGGTTCTCCTGTGGCGGCTCCTAAGTCCCAACCCAAGACTTGAAACATGCCCTTTAATTTACTCACAATTGCTTTGTCAAGAATGACCTTAGCATCGAGAGTATATCCATCCATCTCTTCATCCTCTCGGTAAGCAACTACTTGCGTTGGTGGCTTACCAGCAGGGACGGATTTTACATATGTCCATTTAACAGCATCTCCTGCTTTGAAGGGGTCGCCTTTAGACATATGATTGTTGTAGTAATGCGCGGCTTTGCTTGCACCGGAAAGGATTTTGTATTCACCCGGCGCTCGGCTGATTCGCGTTTGCTTTGTCACTTCTTTGAGGTTCACTTCTCCCTTGCGCACAGGTAGTGCAAGTTTGAGTATCTCCTCTCGGACAATTGCTTCACTCTCACCTTCGCAAATCAAGGTGAGCGCGGTTCGCTCGGCGACTTTACTGAGGGGTGCAAGACTGCTACCCTTCAAGAAGTTCGCTGATTTCATCTTACCTACATCTTCGGGAGGCCACGACACTTTACCTGCATACTTGTTCTTCTTCTCAAAGAACCAATACGGGAGGTATGCTTCAAGTTCAGCAAAGAGCATCTTGTTCCCTGTCGCCTCCTGCACAGCATCAGTGATGCGGGCAGACAATGTGTGTGCGTCGTCAAAAGGAACTTGGATGAACGCACTGTCCGTGAATCCATACAGGACATTGTAGCCAAGTCGTGTAGCCACTGTATCGAGGAGACGGATGCACCGTCGACCCTCGGATAGAATGGTGTGCGCTATGTCGGTATCAGCCCAACCGAAACCGGCGTGTGCTGTCATCCCATACAGTGATGCCATGACGCGCTTGATAGCAGACTGCGTAGTATTCCACGCGCTTCTTTCCTCTGCTGTTTCAGCATCCTTCATCTTCTGCTTGCACTCGGCTCGGAACTCAAACAAGTAGTCAACCACTTCGGGTAGTATTCCTTTCTCGGTTTGGTCCCAATATGAACCGTTCTCAAGTTGTATGATTCCTTCACCCGGACCATCTCGCTTAGTGGTGAAGCATAGATTATGTCCTGTGATGAGCGATGGGTAGAGACCCTTGTAGTCGACGATAGCAACACCCTCATACAGCCCCGGCTCTTTCAAAATGAACTCCGCACCTGCTAAGTCAACCTTCTCGGCTTTGTAGCGCGACGGTGCTTTGAGTTGAGTTCGTCGAGACAATAGACCACGCGCGAAGTTTGTCACATTCGTTGCCGATTGAATTGATACACCACACAGTCGCACCATCTCCGAATAGAAGTCAGTCACATTTCGCGCTTCGTCAATCCCACGAAGGAGAACAGTGTCAAGCATACAGTAGTCAACAAACTCCGGCCAATACTCATACCAACCGTTGTGAACATCCATGCCCTCAATCTCTTCGGTGAGTTTTGAACCAAGTCCCAACTCTTCTGCAATGGTATTCAACTTGAGATTAGGTAGTTGTCCACCACCACTGTCTTTCCATACACGCTCAAAGCCTGTCCCGCTTGTCGCAGGTGCGGCTGTGTCAAACTGCCATCGACCTGCAATCGGTTGGTCTGTTGCGTGGTATCTCTCGCCCTGTTTAGGATAACGAATGATACCGAGGGGGCTTAACTTAGCCGCGCCACCATGACCGTAAATCTTGTCAAGGCGTTCAATCATGTGAGGTATGTCAAAGAATGTTCCTGCGTGAGCAATCATCATGTCGGGATTGCGCGCTTGAAGGAACTCAATGAACCCATCATACATTGCCTTCTCGGAATCAAAGAGGCGCAACCTGTATTCTGTGTCACGAATTTTGCACCGCTTAGTCACGCTCCCCGGTGGGGTTTCGTGAGGACAATTGGTTCGTTCGTCAGCCCATGCAAAGACAACGGGTAAATCCATGTCGGAGTCAATGACAGCAATGACAGTAGTGAACTTGTCTTCACCTGTGTTGCATTCAATATCATACCACCACTTGCGCGGCTTCCACTTCGGCATGTTCGGCACATTCTCGATAAGGTATTGGTCCACATACCGAACATCAGCCTCGTAAGTCTTAGAAAACATGTTCCCCATTCTGTAAATATCGGCAGGTGAGTTAGTGCTTACTCGATAGAGTGGGGTCCCATCAAGCGCTTTGTAAGTCTTATCCTTATCCACTTCTGCTTGAGGGTATGAACGCGTTAATCCTTTCAATCGAAACTCCGGTGTTGATTGCGGGATGTAGAAATGAGGCTTGAATCCTTTCACCATATCTTCACACAACTCACCATCAATACGATAGCGTGTGTAAATATCCGGCGCTTCATCATCACTGTAAATAGCATCAGCAATCATCAGTTAACCCCCTGTTGGTGCTTGAGGATAAGCAAGGTGTCTTTCTCTTGGTGTTGCAGAACAAGGGCGGCGCTGTCTCCTACATAGAAGTCCACGACACCACTGTCCATACACGCGAGTGTGTTGGGTAGGTGGGAACCGAAGTGCGTTACTACTTCTTCATTGCCCCACGCGTTACCCAACTCAACAACTCTAATGACATTCGCACCACCAACAATATGTCCCACGCTGATAACCATTTCGGAATCAACAGGTGACACCTTGATACGGCAGGGTGCATCCTTACCTGCTACCTTGACAGCAACACCAAGTCCGGTGAGTTTATCCATGTTGATTGAACCATTAACCTGTAAGAGAGAGGGTCCAATCTTCGTGTAATTACATGCTATCATTTGCTCGACGGCTGACTTAGCGCGCCCCAAAGTTAAGGCTGAACGGATGTGTGTGTGGCTCGGAATCTGCAAAGAGTCGCCTCCAATCTTCAAATTAAGAGAGCCGTCCCATTGGTTCACTATACATAAGTCTTGCGAAAAGGACTTAAGGAAAGTCGCGACCTTGGACACATCACTGATGTAGACCTTACCGGGTTTGTAGGTGACATCAGCAGTCACCATTACACTCATGCTCTTTGAGCAGTAATGGGTGGCTGTGTCAACTGAGCCTCGTATGCGGTTGTCTTTAATCTCCAAAAGTAAATCCTCAATGTTATTACCGAAGCCATTGATGAACGCGAGTAGTTTTGCTCGGTCTACAACTACTTGGGCGGCCATGAAACCACCTCCCCATGTATAGCAAAGTGCTGACTCGCGCATTTGGGACACAAAGGTCGCCTATTATGCCATTCGTTATCATCCATCAATCGAACGGGTGCAGGAGTATATTCTAACTTGTCTCCACACAAGTAGGTGTTTGACTTTCCGCTTTGACTTATATGTATTGGGTATTTGTTAGGCTCGGCGGTCATTTGGCATCATCCTCCACGGCTCGTGCAGGTATATATCTCAAACAGACGCAAGCGTAGAATGTAGTAATCATCTCGCTATCAGCAATATGCGCTTCTTCTACCTCACCTGTTCCATTACATGCTGGACATGCTTTGTCGGCTTCGACAGTCATGTATTCAAAGATACAATTACAGGGTTCCCACTCATAGTCAAGGCATTCCGGCTCATCGTCACGGTTGTATCGGGTGACTTGCACCCAAATCTTACCTTCACCACCACAGTCCATACACGCAGGGTCGGGTGCATAAGGCGGGTATTTATCAGTGAGAGGACTCGCTGAATCAATCCCGCGCGGTCTACTGTTGTTATGCGCTGGCGCTCCTGTTTTCGGATAGTCGTTATTTTCGTTTGTGTTGTTATTCATACTTTACCCTCTTGAAGTTCCGGTAGTCCAAACCATTGTGGTGCTTCACCCTTCTTGGTTCTCATGATGAGTCGGCGTTGGTCGAGCAATACCGTGTTGGTTCTGCTCTTAACAAATTCGACCTCGTATCGCATCTCGCCTGTTGGTGAGTTGTCTTCTCCGCGCACCTTGCTCTTGTGGAACCAAATGATTTGGTTAAGGTGGTTGGCAGTCTGCTTCTCCCATGCGGGTTTCTTTCCGATGATAGCCCCGGACTTGTCTTGGATGTCCTTGAAGTGAGTCTCCCAATACACGCGCACTCCAAAACCCATCAGCACTTTACAAATTGCTGTGAGTTGATGGAAACGAGTCGAGCGAATTTGCCAATTGAACCGCATACCGATTTGTTCATGAGGCTTGATTTTAGCACCGATACCATCGGGTGCTGTCCCCAAGTCTTCAATGAACATACAGTTGGTCGCAACACTGTCCCACTGGTCCAACCCTGTGACGAGAACGCTGTTCAGTCGTGGCTTGTCACCGGGTTTGTTAGCCCAATCAACGAGTGTTCTGCCGATGTTCATAACTCGCGCATGTGTGGCTGGATAATCGAAAGCGTCTCTCGATTGGTCCTGCATCACCCACGGGGATAGAACACGGATGTTTCTTGCGTTTGCACGATGATGGGTGGCTCGGATTGTTTGTCCGCCACCATCAAAGTCAAGCACGAAGATAACTTCATCGTTTGCAATTTCTTCATCAGTAAGGCTGTCGAGGACTACTCCGGTCTTGCCCGAACCTTCGGGGCCAACGAGACCCATGAAAGTTTGGTTGTCCGGTATTTCGTCTGCGGCGGTTAGGATTTCTCCCCATATCCCTTGAGCGATAGGCGCGCTTTTGACGGGCGTGGTCTCGCTCCCCGGAACGGGGGCGAGAACATCTGCTTGCGCAACTTCGTTCTTGGTTTCTGCTTCTGCTTGTAGTTTCAAATCATTTAAGTTTGCCATATATTTCACTCTCCATATTGTCCAACAGTGGTGTCTCCACCTTCACCTGCGGGAATAGCAAGACGAGGAACGGCGTAGATGCCGACCGCGTTCAGTTTAGGGATTGGTCCTTCATCCTTTAGGGTCATAGCAAGACGACCATATATGATGACGGTTGACTTGACAGCATAAGGCTTGTAGCCTTCGTCAGTCGCAACATCGAATGGGTGTCCTTCATCACCGAGGAATCCGTGAACCCCTACACCAATGTCTCTTCGGCTACCTTCACCGAAGGAGCGCATGAGGTCGAAAGAAGTCACTCGCAAGAAGTAAGTGTGTCCGGTCGGGTCGTATTCATAGTCACTCGGTTCAAGTCGAAGGTCACTCACCTTAGCCTTGATGAGAACCATTGGTCCGATAGGATTTTGAAACCCTGCGATGGTTTCGCTCTTAGTATCGTAGATTTCACCAAGAGTCGACAAGTCTTTCACGAATGCGTCTGCTGTAAGTAGCAACCGTTCCGGTTTGATAGCGTCCATGTATTCATCGTCAAGGATGTTACCGTATGTGACAGCCGCAGGGAACGGGAATGCATTATACACATCCTCCCAACCCTTTGATGGTGTTGCGCCTTGCGCTCTTACCTTTAGCGTGCAGGTTGAAAACAATTGCGGGACAGACCAATCATCGGCGTTCTTTCCGGTGACTGTAATTCTCAGTATCTTTTGAGCATCCATGAATTCGCTCTTCTCGTTACCGAAGAAGTGGTAGTTGCGTTGCCAACGGTATGGTGTGATTGGCTCACCATAGCGAGACCACTCCGAGTTGTTCTGTAAGATAGCAACTGATAGTCCATGTTCTTCAAAAAGGAACCATGGCTTTTCATTCGCACTTTCTTCTGTCTTTACAGGTCCGTCTTTCTTCTCAAGCATCCACACACCGTCTTGAGTGTATGCGCGGGCTACAAGTCCAAGGTTGATTGCATCATCCAAGTTGTTGAGTGCGGCTGTAACAGCCGGTGCGCGCTTTCGTTCTTGACTGTCACGAACTTTGCTGTCGATGCCGATGAAATATCCGATAAGTTCGGTCGCATTAGCATTCGACATTGATGACATTACACGGCGCTCGACCATGAAGGTCTCAGCCGCTTCTATCATGAAGTCATCGTCTTCGTCTTTCGGGTTGTTGATACCGAGGTCAGTCAATAGGTAGACGCTGAATTCTTTGCGCGCTTCTTCTACTGTCTTGTTGTGTTTCTCGGACCACCACTTAAGGCGTTCTTCCACTTCTCCATGGTAGGTTAGGTCGTTTGTTTTGGCTTCGTTTTGGTTTTGGTTTTCAATGTTCATATTAGGTCCTCCTTTTGGTCTTGGTCTTGGGTGTGCAAGGTCGCTACAAAGTAGTCCAAAAAGGACTCCGTTGATAGGGGCCATTGGTGCATCCTTAACACGAAATCTCCCCACACACACAAGAATGTATATAGTCTTTTTGATTCAAGTCCTATGGAAAGGACATGTTCATGGATGCGATGCATCAAGCCGTGAAGGTTCACGCCATTCGCACTCATCACCCGAAGTGTTCGGTGAAGGGACTCCCAATCACCAGCCGCAACTTGCATCGCCGCCACATCATATTCTGTTGAGTCTTGTGATAGAGGCATACCGCTTATCACATGTTTTTGTATTGCTCTTAAATCTCCCGCGAAGTGAGTAGCCAATTCGTCGGCGTTGTAATCTTTGGAGACTGTTGACATACTACCAGCATGGCTCCATTCGTTATCCAACAAGTGCAAATACGCGCGAACATCTTTACCGGAATAGGGTTTGAAGGTGAATTTCGTACATCGCGATTGTAGTGCAGGGATGATGGATGTTATGTTATTGCATGTAAGAATGAAGATAGCATCCGTAGTTTCCATGATACGACGAAGCGCTTCTTGCGCTGGTTTGGTGAGGCCATCGGCTTCATCAAGGAATATGAGATTCTTGTTCCATAACCCCGATGTTTGGCACAAGGTTTTGATTCTGTTTCGGATGAAGTCGATACCTCTTTCGTCGGAGGCGTTGAACTCATGGATAGTATATCCAAGTTCATACCCAATAACGACGGCGGCTGTTGACTTTCCTGTCCCCGGCTGTCCTGCGAATAACAGGTTCGTTGGTGGTTGCTCTTTCCATTCGTCTATGTAGAAGAAGGGTAGATTCGGATTGTCCGCACCTATCACTTGTTCTATTGCATGTGGTTTAATTTCTCTTTTCCTACTTTCCATTTTGGCTCATCAATGAATATGAATCCCACGCGTGACTATATAAAGGAAAACGGATTGGTAAGGGTGTAGGGGAGGATGAATACTACATCCTTTTTTGAATAATGTGTTTTCTTGCTTGTTTTCGCTGTTTCTACTCAATCATCCTCTCCCTGCACTCTTTCCGGTATTCCTGTTTCCATACAGGAACAACATAGGGTAAACCACCCCTCTTTCTATTATTATTACAGGACAGGAACCGGAATACCGGAATCGTGCTTAGATTAAGGCGTATGGGCTACTCTAACATATAGATGGTATCGAGGATGTCTTGGTGCGTAGCACGCCTTTTGTTGATGTCGAGTATCTTCAACATGCGCCCCATGCCTTCTAAATCCTTGACATAGTGCTTGGCCGGAACAAGCAAGCGTATGACTGTTTGAATCTGTTCTTTGTTTTTGATTATGCGGGCGCTCACCCCTTTAGACGCAAGCCACATATTGAGAGCCGGTTCGTCGTTTGGTGATACGATTACCCTGCGGGCAATCCTGTAACCGAGTTTAGTCCTTGGTGCGTAATGCACACTTGCTTGAAATCGGCATTCCCTCGCCAGCCACGCAAGAAAGAATGTATCATCGTCCATACGATGCCCTCTCCATCAAGTCTCCGATTTGAACAGCGTCACTGATACCGAGTGTCGTGTCAATCTTGGTGAGATACGGTGCGCGCAACTTGTTGGTGCTTGTATCAAAAGATAGTGCATGGAATATACCGATGAGACCTTCACGGCATTCCCGATACACATTGGATTCAAAGAGAGGCGTGAGTATGTCGGGTAGGTTCTCCTCTTTCACAAACGCATATCCTATTGGGTATATATCGAAACCGTCGAGCGCACCCACCTTGATACGGATGCCGTGACTATCGGCTTTACCGCCGAGGATGAGAAGCGGTAGGTCGAATGTTCTGCGAGGGACGGTGAAGCCACCCACAGCACCGCTATGAAAATATGGTCTATCCCCATCCATCAGTCGTAGTGATTCGTTCTCTTCTAATGATTCGACCAAGCGACGCATATGCTCATCGGAATCTACGATGCGCGAGTGAACACTTCTTTCTATACGAGGCTCTTGCCATAGATTCGGTTGCTCATCTGTGTGCAACCATTCGACCGGATTACCATGAGGGTCAAACTCACCAACGCAATCATGCTCCCCGTCTATCACTATGTTGTATGACCCCGCGAACTTTTCCCCGCGCCTATCAAATGAGAATACCCTCCCGTTCTTCCGATGAACAAATATGTGTTCACCTGCAATGACTTCGTAGTGAGTGTTGGTGAATGGTATAGTCCAATACGGCCAGCGGGAATAGCGCGGGGCGAGGAAAGGATAGCATGGTTCGATTGTGAAATCAACAGCGAGAGTATTAGACAGTGCGTTCTTCACAACATCCGATGGTGTCATAATGACACGGGCTTGTTGTAATCTCTCAAGTGAATATGATGTGCGTGTAGCAACTCCTGCCATAACCTTGCGGTAATTGATGAGAGTCCTACCGAAACAAAATCCCCAAAATACTCGTGCGCTTGTCTTACTCATTGATGCGAAGAGTAAGTCTGCACTCATCTTCTCCCCATCCATGAGTTTTTTTTTGAGGTGTCTTGCGTCCGTGAGGGTGATAGATGATTCGACTTCATCGGGTGATTCGTCGGCGAGGATAAGCGGTAGTTCCTTTTCGTCACCTAATGATTCGTACTCTTCGGGGAACATACCGTAGGAGTTATTGATAAGCGCAACTATGTGGTGTTGTTTCACAGAGTCTCTTGGGGTAGCGCAACATAGACTGAGTATGTCTTCGGCTTGATTCGTGTTAGTGGCGAGTAGGTCTCCGACAAGGTTATGCATCTCTACTTTCGATTCGCTTGTTTGAATTGAAGCAACGATAGACGCTAACTCCTCAAGGTGAATCATACCATCACTCTTCTTCATCAAGATTCGTGTGAGCCATGAACATACCGCGCAAGTGAGGAGGGACAGCAGTATCATTGTGCATAGTTCCGAGCAGTTCAATGGTTGAGTCTGCCAACCCATCCATCAATTTCTCACGGTTGTCTGCTAATTCGATTGCTTCTTCTCTTTCGATAACGCGCATTCCTTTCCAAGCAAAGAAGAGGTCGTCTCCTGCGATGATGTGGTAATCCATAGGTGTCATCAAAACTTCGTGTTCGTCACCGTCTTCATTCGGGTGAGTGATGCGCACACTCCATTGGTCTATGATAACTGATTCGCCTTGCTCATCTTGAGAGGGAACTGCATTAACAAACCATGTAGCGTTTTCAAGGCCGAAGTTGATGAGGGGAATGTCGGATGCGGGGTCGACCCATTCTTGTGCCGCTTTTTGCGCGGCGTCCATTGGGTCTTCGATTAGTTCCGAACCTTCGGACTCAAACTTAACATCAATTTGATTACATACTACCGCTACTCGTTCAATGGCCATTGATGATTCGGGAGGGTATTGTCGTAGTGTTAATTCGGATGCGTCGGTCTTCTCTAACAGCGCGCCGCTGACACTCCATGTGTCACCAACTGCCATACTGTCAAAGTGATTCCTCGTCCAATCTATATCGTCTTGTGCGGGTGTCCAATTATCAATCATCTACATTCACTACTCCATCAAAGAAGATTGCTTTACCACAGCACAGCGCGGGGTAAAGCACACTACCGTCTGCGAGTAAAAGGCACACTTGCTTTCTTTCTACCTCTTTACCGCAACTGCAAATCGCCGCACCAAGTATCATGTCCGCGTATTCGTAAGAGTGAACCATGTGAAACACGCCATCTCTTTCGATTGATAACTTGTTTAGTGCTACACTCTTTCCGTCACGCGGTCTTGTTATGCAACCTGTATCGTTGATGTCTGCTATTGATAAATTATATTCTCGCTTCAATAAACCACCTTCTTCATTCACCCCAACAGGTGTGGGGTTAAGACTCTTCCCTCGATTCCATGAACATAATAGAGGTGTTCCAAACCTTGATACACACATTACAATGTATGTTCATGTGGTCGAAGTGTCCTTGATGCGCGGTTCTCATCACTACCATGTCAGCCATGTGGTCTTCGCGTGAAGGGCATTTACAGCGGATGATGAAAGCGTCAAGTGGTTCTCCGTCTTGTATTGCCGAGGTCATATTCTATCTCTCCCTAACAACACATCGACTCTCATATCTTTGTCACCAATAACCCAACGAAGCGCGTTACACACTCCCTGCAATCCCTTGTAGTCACGCATTGGTTGCGCTTTGTCACGCGTTGATATGTTCTCGTCAAGTATAATCATCTTGTGTCTATTCTTCTCGGCTTCTGCTGTCTCAAGCATAGCGTGAATGTCTTCCCATGATTTATCGTAAGCGTAATCTCCGGCTATCATTCCTCTTCACCTTTTTGCTCGCGCTCGTTCCACTTACATAAACACTTCTCGTGGCGTTCCACTGTGCATTTGCATACGGGGCAGTAGCGTCTGTCTACCGGCCATCTCATTTTACCACCTTCATTTGCCCTTTGCATTTGATTCTGTCATCAAGGGATAGTCCGCATCCACCTGCTGTTCTTGTTCTTTCGCTACCGCATGCTTGGCACCTTCTCAATTTTCTACTCATATCATCACCATCTTACCGGACTTGAGTTTCTTGGTTAGTTCACTGACGATAGCATTGCGCTCACCGTTTGTCCCATCCAATGTGCTTTTCACAAGGTCTGCCTTTGCCGCAACCACTTCGTCGAACATTGAGTCAATGGTGTTGTTGGCACTCAATATAACTTGGTGGCATGTAGCGTCCTCTTGAGTCATACGACGAACTCTCGCCGCCGCTTGTTGTTCCCATGCTGGCACCCACTCTCGTTCAACGAACAGCGTGGTGTTAGCGCGGTCAAGGTTGATTCCTTCTTTCATCGCCATCGTTGAACAGATGAGAAAGTCAATTTTCCCCTCTTGAAACTCTCTAATATATTTTTGTCGATGATTCCCTTGTGTGCTACCCACGATACAGAATGCTCGTCTTTGCTCACTGTTCAACTTCGCTAACAGATTACTTACCACATCGTTATGATGCGCGAATATAACGAGAGGCTTACCTGTGCTGTCGTGGTAATCATTCGCCCACTTAACAGCCGCCTCTACCTTGAGACGACCTGCGATGTGTCGCAGTTCAGTCATCATGTTGAGGGTGAAGCCCGCGCTTGTCGAACCGAAGTTGGCCTGTTGCTTCTGCCACTCCTCCATCCATGAGTTATGTTCTACCTTGTATTGTTTGATAGCCTGTTCGGGTAGGTCAAAGGATATGATTGACTGCACTAAGTCGGGCATCTCACCTGCGATTCGCGGGTCATCCATCGAACGACGCAACATGAAGTCACGAAGTAAATGGTTGAGTGGTGTGGTGATTCCATCCGCGCTATGTTCGATGTTGCTTGCGCCCGACATGTCCCAACCGAAGTCAGTCCTTCGTGCGTTACAGTAGCGTTGAGCATAAGTCCAATAGTTTCCGAACTGCGCGGGTAGCATCATGTTGAGTGATGTGAAGAACTCGTTGGGTCTGTTGAGAATTGGTGTTCCCGACATCGCTATGATGCCATCAATGCCACGAGCAAGCGCAAGAGCCGCTTTGGTTCGTGCCGCCTTTTGATTCTTGATGGTATGCACTTCGTCGAAGATGATACAGTCGTAGCCTTGAGCCATGAGTTGTTCCTTGCGGTTGCTTAACACATCGTAGTTGATGATGTTGAA
>TARA_R110000822_G_scaffold18852_5_pt1 | contig 12733 bp, 28 predicted proteins | sample TARA_R110000822 | Tara Oceans TARA_R110000822 (sample SAMEA4397666) | marine metagenome | biome: Polar Biome; feature: [SRF] surface water layer (ENVO:00010504); material: water (ENVO:00002006), including particulate matter (ENVO:01000060) such as... | depth 5 m | reverse complement strand
CTTCTTCCACCTCAGGCTCAGGCTGTGGTGCAGTCTTTGCCTTAGGCTTTACCTCAGTAGGCTGACCATCGTCCTTCTTAGGCTCATAGGTATCAAGCTCTACGTAAGGATTGCCTGAGCGCCCTACCATAATTGATAGGTTAACCCATCCGTTAGCATTCTTGTGCTTGTTGATAAAGTCAATAGCATCATCAACCTTGAGGCTTAAACGACCTACAACATACTCAGGTGCATCACCTGTTGGTTTTCTAAATGAGAATCCGTCTGCGAATACTCTCTCTCTTTTTTCTGACATTTTACTTGGTTTTAGTTATTAAATAAAAAATTGTAAACAAATTGATAGCTATTAAGAATATAATCCCGGGGATAGCTGACCCTTTCTTATAGTGTGTCATTGATATAATGATTACTAATATCGTCCCACGCATCAGGTGCAAAGAAGCGATTGAATACATCAACAGCTGCCTTGACCTTGCGCTCACCACTCTCAATGAATGATGCGCTTGGTGTAAAGATGCCAAGCTGAGACGTAATCTTGTCAATCACATAGAACACTAATGGCTTACCAAACAGCATCTGATAGATGTACGTCTGACTGTCGTAGTTGTAAGCATACGCTGAGTACCTGAACTTCTTGATATCTGAGGTGGTCTTCAAGTCAATCAACATGTCATCACACAAGATGTCTGTCTTACCTTTCCACTCAACACCAAAGATAGTAGTGATAGCCGGAACCTCATACTGATTGCCGTCTTTGTAGACAGCATCATAGAAATCAATGTTGGCTTTCATAGTAGAAGCTAAGGCCTCAACAGTCTCAACCTCACTCTTAAGAAGTGCGAAGTCAAGCCCATTAGCATCACAGTAATCTTTATAGATCTTTGTGTTGCGTGTACTCGCGTCAACCATATGTGCAACCTTAGCCTTGTCAGGCTCAGTGAGCAACTGATGGAAGTAGCGCCCCTCAGCAAATGACTTGTTGTCGGGGCGACTCTTACCAAAGTCTTTAGGGTTACCCAACAGCGCTCCGATGTCAGAGTTGCTGAGGTAAGCCTTGCCCATTGGGCCGTAGTAGTTGGTGTCGTCTTTGAGTAGCTCTAAGATGTCTGCACTCATGCTAATAATGTTTTGATTGCATTCAACTCCTTGTTGCTTAACTGATACTTGCGCTTTACCTGAGCCACAATCTTGTCGTAGCCAAGTGTCTTGTTGGCCTCAATATAAGCAGCAATCTTAGTCCAATTGTCATCACCGACCTTTAACCATGGCAACTCAGCAGTAGGAGCAGCGGCCTTCTTAGGTGCAGGCTTAGTAGCAGGTGTAGGCTCGTTGTTCTCAGGTAAATCCTCACCTGCATAGATGTATAGACCAAGCCCGAACATTGCAAGGTTCTTAGTCAAGCATCGCATGAGTGTCTTATTGATGTCGAACATAGTAGCAGCATCAACACTCTTCACACCATAGCGTGTGCTGTACTCATAGCTTTCTTTCTTCATCGCCTGATTAGCACCATCCATAACAGGTAGCCACATCTCAAGTGTTTCAGTGTTGATGGTAACTGATGTCATCACCATATACCCAAGGTACTCATCATAGAAGTATGGCTTCTCAGTTATAGGGTCACGAAGAACTGTGTATGTAGCACTAGGGTGTACCTTCTTGACCTCGGCCCATGCCCATGCCCATGATAGGTAGGTTAGGTTACTCTTCTTCTCAACCTTGTCGTTGACGTTAATCGCATTGAGCGACTCAAATACTGATTTCTGCATTGTCTTTTAGTTTATAAATTACTACTCTATAGTCCGGATCATCTTGCATCTTGACCCTCATGGACCGGACACCCGTGATGATCGTTGAATGGTTGGTGTCGTAGCCATTGTCACGCATGAGTTGTTGAATGGTCGTAATTTGCATACGTCTATCAACACACATGTAGTACAACAACTGACGCGCATCAACCAATGCTGTCGTTCGTTTCTTGCTGAACAGTTGCTCTTTAGTTATATCGAACAGCTTGCAAATACTGTCGACATACTTGTTAAATATCTCTTTTTTCATTTATATAATTGATTAATAATATCCATCCCAATAATAGGAATCCTATCCATACTGCTGAAATGAATCCGTAAAGCAGGTAGTCAATAAAACTTGAGCATGCTGTTAGCATTTTAAAGATTGCACTACCTGTAATAAGTGAAAACGTTACATACGTTGAGTATAGAATTGGATTTAATAAATACTTTTTCATATGATATCGTTTAGCCTGATGTATAAATATCCCTCGTGCACCATTGTCTTAGCCACAGTTACATCTCGTTGAGTGAACTTAGGGTTGTAGTCAAGTGGCACAGTATACTGCACGCCATCTTGTACAATCACACGACCAACAGTCTCAGAGGTATTTGCATCAACAAGATACTTTCCCTCAATCTTTACTTCTCTATCCATATACTAAATCATTAAGTGCTAAATACTGAAACACAACATCACTCGTGGTTGCATCACCTTGTTCATCAAGTTCTTGCTGCAAGGCCCACATACCACCCTCGTTGCCACATCGCTCCAACCTTTCTTTAAAGGTCTCCTTGCTGATGATACCAATTGGCTCGCCGTCAATGTCCTCAATGTCGTGGATGGGGACTGCTACGTCATAGTCATAAACCGCAGTGAATAAGCGCTCACTAAATGCCATGAATGATACCTTTGGGCATACATTGTTTATTGCTCTAACAGCCTCGTCTCCAATGTAATACCAATAGTTACTTCCACCTTCGATTGCAGTGATAAAGATGCTCTCAAGAGTCTCTCTAGGAACATCAAATGTGAAGTTTATCTTGAGTGTCATAGCCCAAGTTTTTTGGCTATCTTGTCCATCTGCTCCATGTCAGCTTCCATTTCGTCAAGCTTGCCGGTAACAGCTAAAGATGCCAAGTACAATATCTCATTGGGCTCAAGTGTGTCTTGGATGTGGTCTCCAAGAGAACTCAGCTTTTCATTAGGTCCATCGAGATAGTCTTTGATTATTTTCCCCATCTTTCGGGGGAACGCATCGGTGTCAATTCCGTATGCGTGTTCTAGGTTTTCCTCATTATGTTTGAGGACGACTTTCATTGTCATAATTAAATTAGATTAGATTTACAAATACAAATATACAACATTCAAACAACATAATCAACACGTTGCACGAAAATATTTTACACCATCAACCTCAACTTGGTTGGGTATATACTGCTCAACAAGGCGCTCATACTTATGTATAAACTCCTGATAGTCAGTGTCATTAAGGTACAGCATTCGGTCAATTAGTGCTTGTACTTTTAGCTTGCGCTCTTGATCATTTTGCTTTCTAGTCATTCTCGTAAATTATTTTAGCATAACGTTTAATAAAATCGCTCTGATTCTTCTCGAAGTTCTCATCCAATGGAACGAAATCATAGGATGCCTCCGCCTCTACCTGAGGTTGGTGTGCTTGGTGGTAGCCAATTGTGGCAATGATTGATACATAGCCAATCAGTAGGATACCCAACACAATCTTCTTAGTACTCAATTGTAACTTTTTTAAGTATACTATCAGTGTAGTCAGTCCAACCGTTCTCGTTATGTGGATAGACTGACAGACTGAACACATCTTCGTAGTGGAAGTGGACATCATAAACATTGCCGTCAAAGTCTATGGTGGCCCACTCATCAAGTTCAGTGAACTCTAACACTCTCTCTTGCTCACTATCATCCCTTAGGATGACTTCTTTAGTAAAAGGATTGACTCTAGCATTCATACTCGTGACCCTCCTCATCGTAGTATACATCATCAATGTCATTCTCATCCCACTCAGTGTAGTGGTAGTAGTCTTCGTTATAGAAGAAATCAATCAACTCATCGTCATCAGTGATGTCAAGTGAACGGTTGCCATCAGCATCCACCCAATTGACTACCTTGAGATGCCTAATCAAATCATCTTGTTCAGCGAAATACAACTCGCCATCACCTACTACATAGCCTTCGTTGATTCCACGTCCTGTGGCATCACATCGTCTTGCGTATTTTGTCATGATAATAATTCTTTTAGTTTGTGTTTGGTGTAACTGCAATAGAAGAATTCAACTTCATTGTTGTATTTTTTATTATGATTGCCATCTACATATCTTGATATTCTAATTCCTTTATAGTAGTCATAATACTCTTTTGTTATCTCATCACGTTTGCTTTCATGAAATAATTCGAAACGCATTTTTAACGCATAAGATACACGGTTATGTTTATCCGTACCATGTTTGTAGATAAATATGGAGTCTGAGTAATTATGATTACCCGTAGCCTCATTGCCACGCTGAACACATAGTCTATCACCAATGTCTTCCCTGAGTTGTGGAATTAAATCATCAATGTATCTATCACACTCATCATCCCAAAAGTCTTTAGTGCGTTGAGCATCAGATTTTAATTCAAGGTGACGTTGTTTGATGGCATCAAATTCATCTACGTCAATCAACTTGAATGGTCGTTTACTTTGTTGTTCGTTTCTACTATTGAACTCAGCTACCAAGCTGTCAATAATCTTTTGTTGGTTCTCTGTCATAGTTGTTTAATTAAAGTCATTGCTTGTGATAGTCCTCTTAGCATCTCTTTGTAGTCATTAAGGTCTGATTCGTCACCTTGAAAGTGGTGCATATTTCTACTGATGTACACAATGGCATCACTGATATCGTCAATGATTTGGTCGTTAGTCTTCGGGCCGTACGTGTCATAGTTCCTAGCGATATAGTCAACTTGTAATGGTGAGAGCTTCATTAATAATCCCTCTACATAGATGCTGATGTCGCCATCATCTACTCTTGCTGCTATCTCCTTGAGATAAAACCATTTGATTACTTTTTCTTGTGTTGTCATAGCTCTTCTATTTGTTTAATTATGTTATCAGTTGCAACTGAGTGCTCAATGCTCTCAGTTAAATTATCAAAGCCCATGTCCTTGCATAGACGCTCAAGTGCAGGCACACAATCGTTGTATGTGTACTCATCAATGAACACAGCGACTAACTCAGCGTGCCCACCTCTCTCAAAATATACTCTTACCATTACTTATTATTTGTTTCAGTTAATACTTGATTCCATTCTTCTTCAGTTAGGTGTGGTTTGTTGTGCTTCTCAGCGCACTCCATGTCAATGAATTCCTCATTCATATCGTTAATCAATCTGCCAATTGCCTCTTTTCTACCGCACTCTAACTCATACTCAAAGTATGTCATCTGTCTATCCTCGCACTCGCCATTCTCAATGTTATAGAACCCACCGAAGTCACAGCCCGGCTCAGAGTACTCGCCATTAATCTTGACATCAAAGACCTTAGTTATTATTGTCAGTAGACCAAGAGGTGGTGACCACGCTGAGTCTCCACGTATCTCCATCCAATCTCCACCACGCTCAATCTCAAATGCCCACCACTTAGTGCCGTAGTTGTATATCCTACTGAACATTTCACTAATTGAAATAAAGGATTTTATCTTTTTCAATTTTGCGGTCTCGTAATCAGGCGCTACATCGGGCTCAATACCCAACACCATTCTACTGAACTGAGTGAATGTAAAGTCTTTCATTTCATCATACTTATTGAAGCGCTCCTCAATAATATCGAGCGTTTCTTTTGGTCCACTAATGTGAACCCAATTCCAACAACTGTTTGCCATAATTAAAATAGATTAGGTAATTTAATTTCTTTAATAAACTCATACTCGTAGCCCACAATGTCATCAATGCCATTGATAAGCTTATCGTATCTCTCCTTCAATTCAGAGTCAGCCCAATAGGCTTCCTCCTTGGTCTCAGTCAACACCCCGTTGACATACCAATTTATCTTATACAGTCTCATCTTGCATATTTTTAACTACAAATCCACTCGTGTCTTGCTTAGCCTTGCCCTTAGCCTTGAGTCCAATGACCACACCACCGACGTCCAAGTACCTCAAGTCATCATCATCCCCGTCAATGATAGTGAACCCATGCCATGTCTCAGGCAACTTGTCAAAGACCACAGCTACCTGCCCACCTGCATTTAGATACTCTAAGCACTCAGCATCATTGGTCTCAGATCGTGAGAACGTGAGATGATAGTCAGTGCCTAAGTATTTCATAGCACGTTTTAAGTTCTTGGTATAGTCGTAGAACTTAAGGTTGGGCATCTCGCTAAGGACATCTACTCCGAGCTTCACTCGTAGTAAAGATATGAAGTCAAGGTCACTCGTACCATTCAGACGCACAGCACTTGGTTTCTTGTTAGCCTTGCGCAACTCATTCGATAACGTAGTCAAGAAGCTAGTCATGTCATCGAATAAGTAGTCAGTTTTCTTTATCCTTGCATTGCGTACATTTGAGAATGCACCACGACCCGCTGTATTTAAGCAGGCCGAAGCACATCCATTACTCGCATGTCCACATACATTCTTGCCATGACTATTCTCCTTGTGAGGAGATAGGTGCATGATGTAGGAATTAATTGGATTCTTCGCAATCTTTGCGTTCGTTTTCCCGTTGCTCAGTAATTTCATCTTCTAAGTAGTTTATAAATTTATCACTCATACCATATGGTAGCGCATCCTCGATAAGGTCTTGCACGTCTATCTCCACACTCACCTCAACACTGCCATCACGAAGGTACACAGTAGTTGAACTCATGTCTCGTGTCAACTTGTCAATGAAGTTGTTGACAATGTCACCTAGCTGTGCTTTCTGATCATCAGTGAAGTCATACCAAGCTGTCTCCACCTTTGGTGCGGGTTTCTCTTCCAACTTTGTTAGTGTGTTACGCACCTCATCAAGTTGCGTCTCAATTGTGGCAATAGCCAATTTTAAATCTTCCATTGTGTTTGTTTTTAAATTGTTGGTATTACTCCGTTCTCTCCATAGAACAATGCTCCTCCGTCATTACCCTCATCATCTGCTGATAAAAAGCATAGTGTTCCATTATCTAATTGAAATACTATAGGTCGTTTGTACCAACCCAATAGTTCCATTTCTTCATCGTCAAGATATCTTACGTTGACAATCTTTCTGCCCTCTAATACTTTTTGGGCTGTTTTAGTCCATTGTTTTTCTGTTTCAGTCATTGTGTTTGTTTTAAAAAGTGTGCGGTAACGGAGACGCACCCCTCCAACCTAATTACAATTCAGCTGTGAATGAACACGAGCCAATTTCTTTAATGCAATCTCTAATCTTTCTACCTAATCCAAGGTCAGCATACTCACTGATGTCATGACTATCTATGCCTATTGCAGATAACTCATCATCTCTATAGCCATAGCGCTCCAAAAAGAATTTATCAAGGGTCTCAAGCTTATCGCCTAACTCATCCTCAATTCTTTTTATCTCTGCTTCGACTTCATCTAAGTCATCCTTATCATAGTAGTACTCAATATAGCTTGGCTCATGTCCTATTTGACCAAACCTATCTGCTGCATCACTTGATTGTACACCAAACCAAAACTTTCCGTTGATGTCTCCGTCATAATATCTTCCCATGATTATTTATTTTACGTCAATTAATTTACCATCCCATTGCTTGCCATTGAGATACCAATCCCATTTGTGTTGCGTTATGTGTACACCTTTGAGCCCATTTAAGCGCTCTTTGGTTGTGTTTGTTAACCAACCTGCACTCGTGATTGCGAGCGTTCGCTCAGGGTCATTGTATAGGTACGCAATTGCATTGCCATACAACTTCATCACAGTCACGTTCGGCATTACCTCAACGCTCATGTTGCCTTTCTTAAACCTGCGCGCATTCTCAAATGCGTACACAGCTTCCATTGTAATTTGTCTCATGTTGTTTTGTTTTTAAATGTAACCCTCATCAGCCATACTCGTGTGGCTTGTCTCTGTTAGTATAATGTGGTCAAGTACCCTCATGTCAAGTAATTGCGCACCCTTCACCAATTGCTTGGTCAACTTGATGTCCTCATCACTCGGCATTTTGTTACCACTCGGGTGATTGTGCGCCAATATGATTGAGTGTGCGCCCGACTGCAAAGCTTGGGTGAAGATGACCTTTGCATCCATGATTGTGGACGCAGTACCACCACTACTCACTTTGAAGTAGCCGATGACCTCATTGGCTCTGTTCAAACAGATCATTGCACTCTCCTCAGTCCACAAGATTGTATCTTGATTGAAAATTGTGCGAAAGAAATTCGAAGCGTCATTGCTACTATTTACTTTGTACACTTTGCCGTCGCCATCCTTGCGCTCGACCTTGATTCTTAATTCAGGTAATTGCATTGCTTGATATTTAGAAGTTGAAAAATAAAGTTCGGGTCTAGCCCATAGTCAAGTAGCACATCATCGGGCCACTCGCATAAGATGACCACTCGGTCTCTCATGTCGTCAATAATTTGATGCACATAGTTCGGGTCATAGCCCTGATGCACCAATGCTTCAGATAAACTCATAGTAATACTCTTTAATAAAGTAAATAAATAACTCACGCTTGCTCTCAATCTTATTGCACCACATTTCTTCTTGCGTAGACCAATAGCCGTCTGATTCCACGACATTCCCGTCAATTATCCAATTTTCGAATGCCTCGTGCACTTCACTAATTGTAAGCATCGCAAAGGTTATGATGGTGGTGCTTGTGCTTCTCAGCTTTCAATGGTTTGTAGTGCGTTTTGTACGCATCACAATCTATATACTTTGTACTCTTGCATGACGTCAAAGCCAATACTAATGTCGCCACAATGGCAACCAATAAAATTACATTTGTTCTCATTTGTTCTCATCTAATTTAGTTGCGCTCATAATTGTACCCAATAGGGACACGAACGCTATGTAAACACTAGGTATAAATAACTCAACACGTGCCTGAATAATTGCACTACACATGATGACAGTTGACGCCAACATTGTTGACGTCATTACGAAGAAAGTTAACTTTGTCATATTCTTATCCGATTAGTTTTTGTGTACTAACTTCACTCAATTCCAATACGTCACTATTTGCGCTCGTCATGGCGCAAAATGTCATGTCGTGAATGATATTCTTGAAACGTTCGAAGCTATTTGCATTTGCTTGTAAAGTTATCTTCGCATCGAATAGCCCACCGAATAAGCCCGAAACGTTCATGGGCTCGCACCCGTCAATCGATAGTATTATATCAAACTTTTTGTTAAAACTAAAGCCTTTAATACTCATTCCGTAACGTTTCATATTTGCACGTGCGCTCAAAATTTTGTTCGCTAACGTGCCCGATATCTCGTTAATTTTTACCGAGTCAATTTGCACGTTTGAAACGTTCAATTTATTCGCACCTTGTACGAATTCAATACTTAATTTTGTTGCTTTCATAATAAAAAATTTAAAATAGGTTTGAGCACTGCATGAGCCTAAACCTATACGCACTCATCTACATGAGTAAGTATAGACCAACATATATATATATGTTTGCACCTATCTTTGCTTATGTCCGTTGTTACGTGTGGTCACCACGTGCGCACGTATGCGCTCAATATGTACTATTTTTTACTTTGTTCTCTTTGCCCGTCTATCGTCTCTTTGCTTATTTGCCCGTTCACTCTTTGCCATTAATCGCACCACTGAATTGAGCGCCATGTCTTTGTATGCCTCAATACGTACCCGCTTTGCGCCATTGGTTGTATCTTTTTGGCTATGCTTTACTTTTTTGGTATTGCTAAAGGTAAGCACGTGCCCGTCCTTCGTATGTATAGACGTTTGTGTATGTGTGTTCATGTTATTGTTATTTGTATGTGCGTTTATCGTTGTTTGATGGTGTAAAGGTAGGACGTTATTTTTAACCTGCAAGTAAAAAAGTAAAAAACTTTCATCTTATTTATCTATAGCCCCTATAGATTTTCTCTATACCTTAGTGTTTACAAGGGATGTAGAGCGAAAAAAAATTTTGTAAGGGGGTGCAAATTTTTTGATATGGGCGGAAGTTTGGGGTGACTAACCCAAGAAAGAGGACTTATTGTACTTTGTACCATAACTCGTTTTTATGAATCTATTTGCCCTACTTATTGTACTTTATACCATAACTAATTGAGCTCACTTATTGTACTTTTTACCATAAGTAAACAATGGACTTATTGTACTTTATACAATAACTAAATGATGAGCTGACTTATTGTACTTTGTACAATAACTAATTCAATCTTGTGTGTGTGTGTGTGTGCGCGTGTGTGCGTGTGCGGGCGGGCGCGTGCGTGTGCGCGTATGCGTGCGTGCGTAGGGGCGCAGGACTTATTGTACTTTGTACCATAAGTACTTATTGTACTATGTACAAAAAGCCAAAAAAATCGGGCAAAGGTAGTCGAAATGCACCCCCCACCCCCTAAAAAAAACCCGTTTCCGCAAAGGGGGGAGACAGCGTCAGACCTATATATAACCCTCAGCCTCCATATATCTGAAATGCTTATCTTTGTAAAAACGATAATTATGAAAAAGTACACTGACATGTCCGGGTTGACTATGAAGAGCGGGCGATTGATTAACGACAGACCTTGTGGGGTTACGGGTATTCAGCAGGCTTTAGACCTCAGGAAGATGATGAAGCGTGAGCAGAAGATTGAGATGATGGTTGAGGCTGATGTGCGTGCATCTATGCGTGAGAAAATGATGGGATACGAGTCTTAATTAAACTAAAAAGGTTGGAATGGGGGAGTGATCCCCCTTCTTTTTGCCCTATAATTAAATGCACGATGAATGCACTTTGAATAAATTTCTTACTTTGCTCTCTAAAAATTGGTCTTTTTTTCTTTTCTAAAAAGTATGGTTTTTACTCTTACTACTACTATTATGATAGATTATTGACATTAAAATGTCATTAGAATGTTATTTAACTTATTGATTATTAATATATTGTCGATAATGTCGATTTTAAATCTAAAATAGAATTAAAAAAAATAATAAAAGGAGGTAATAAAATATATATATATATAGGGAACCCTTAAATTGACATGCTACCAAAAGATACTTTTTAGTTTGGTCTAATGAAAAATAGTTTGTAAATTTGAGTTCTACTTTAGTCGTTTCCAAAACGAAGTAATTGGGGTATCAGTTGAAAGCGGTACCCCATTATTTTTTTTTTTGTTGGTATCACAATTATTGTTTAAATTTGTGACACTTAAATTAAATTGTATATGACTGAGAACTTAGGTTACTCTCCGAAGGATATCCGTTTCGGGGATGATGGGCGAGCGAGGCTCATTAGTGGAATCACAAAAATCGCAGGTGCTGTCAAGAGCACTTTAGGCCCGAGGGGCAACACTGTGCTGATCGAGTCAGCTAATCATACGAGTGGTATTACTGTAACAAAGGATGGTGTAACTGTCGCGAAGGCTGTTGACTTGATTGATCCGGTCGAGAACTTGGCTGTAAGGATGATGAAGGAGGCTGCCGACAAGACTGCTACGAATGCGGGTGATGGCACGACTACTGCCATTGTGCTGACGGAGGCTTTGGTCAAGGCGGGGGATGAGCTCATCACTGAGGACTTAAACCGCATACAGGTGCTACGCCACATGGTGGAGATATCTGATGAGGTCGTGGAGAGTTTAAAGAAGAAGAAGAAGAAGGTCAATAAGAAGATGCTCAATGACGTGGCGACAATCTCGGCGAACAATGACAAGCACATTGGTGGGATCATCTCACGGGTGTACAATGCGATTGGCACCAATGGCATCGTGACGGTTGAGAAGTCTCACACGAACGACACATATGCTGAGAGCACTCATGGCTTCAAGGTACAGCGTGGGTATTACTCACCGTACTTCATCAATGACCACAAGCGTGATGAGTGTGTGTTCGAGGACGTGATGGTCTTGGTGTGTGATGCTGAGATACATAATATTTTGCAGTTGGAGAATGTGCTTAAGCCAATCATTCAGGAGGGCAAGCGCCTATTAATTATTGCGCCGTGTGCTGCACCTGTCATCAATACACTAGCCGCTAACGTGGCAAAGGGTAACTTGAAGGTATGTGCTATTGAGCCGCCGAGCTTTGGGTATAAGAAGCACGAGCTGATGGGTGATATTGCCTTGGCGGTTGGTGCGAAGTATTTCAGTGAGAAGACCGGTGATGATTTGAGTCTGATGACATACGCTGACTTGGGTCATGCGGCCAAAATTATTGTGGACTCGCAGAACACTGTGATCATTAACTCACCTACTAAGACTGACGAGGATGAGGTGGCCAATCGTGTGGAGCAGCTATGGGCTGCGCATGCTGAGGCGACTAAGAAGCATGACAAGGACTTTATTCTGTCGCGCATTGCATCGCTCACAGGTGGCGTTGGTGTCATCTTTGTGGGTGGTACGACTGACATTGAGCAGAAGGAGCTATACGACAGGGTGGATGATGCTGTGTCGGCGGTTCGCTCTGCCTTGGAGGAGGGTGTGCTACCGGGTGGTGGCAAGGCCTTGCTTGAGTCTGCCCTTTCAATGGAGAATTCTCTTTCTGATACTGCTGAGCTACACGTGGCCTTTGAGATTATGTGCAGGGCTTTAAAGACACCTGTCAAGCAAATATTGGCAAATGCGGGTCTAAAGTTTGAGGATATCTATAAGTTTGGTGATGGCCATATTGTGGATGGTTATGGGTACAACGTGAAGACGGGTGAGTACGGTGACCTTGTGCAGATGGGTGTCATTGACCCGTTCAAGGTGACAAGAAGCGCACTACAGAACGCTGTGAGTGTGGCTACAACAATTTTATCAACTGACGCCATTA
>TARA_R110000822_G_scaffold123106_5_pt1 | contig 12767 bp, 10 predicted proteins | sample TARA_R110000822 | Tara Oceans TARA_R110000822 (sample SAMEA4397666) | marine metagenome | biome: Polar Biome; feature: [SRF] surface water layer (ENVO:00010504); material: water (ENVO:00002006), including particulate matter (ENVO:01000060) such as... | depth 5 m | reverse complement strand
CCTCAAGCCGAAATTGAGGACAAAATGATTCGATCCACTCGCAAGATATATTGCCGCAAGGCCGACTTTGACAAGCTGATCAGGATTGTTCGCGCTCAGTTACCGGAATCCACACCCTATACCGAGGCTTATATTCCGATCTATGCCTGACGGTGGTGGCCGTTTAGAAGGTGAGTTGCTATCTCAGCCCGGAAGCGTTTGAGGGATTACAGGTCGCTTAGCAAAGTGTCTGTTGGGATTGGATAGGATCAAATGCATGAATCATGGGGGGCTAGAGAGCCTGCCCTATTAAAGCTGTACGAACTTCAGCCTCGGAAAGTGCTGATAATTCCAATTAAGGAAAGACAGATGCAAGAAATCATCAAAAAAACTTTTGGCGGGCTTTCTGCTAAATACTATATCCGGCAACTATTTTTTGGCGGGCTATTTTCCGCTCTTATAATATACGTGATGGCCCAGGGGGACGAGCCTATTCAGCTGAGTTTGATCGCATTGCTTGCAATCAACACATTGCTTTATCCCTACTCACGGTTTGTCTATGAAAGTGTTGTCGGCTTCATCATGGGAAACAACGTATTATTTATAAATATCATACTCATGCTTTTTGTGAAAATATTTACAATGACGCTGTGCTGGAGTTTTGCAATATTCATTGCGCCTATTGGCCTGGCTTATCTTTACTACCAACATAGTAAAATCGCCTGATGACAAGTGTTCATAATCGATTTTCGCTCCTTGTGTGGGGCTAAAGATCGCTACGCTTCGCCTCTCTAAGACCAGGCCCCAAGAAGAAGCCGAGACGAACGAACGTGGCATTTACTTTGGCTCTTGGTAACGGCACCTGCGGACGCGTTGTCCGCAGGTTTTTCAACACCGTTCACCCCTGTTGGCGTGGCAAGACTCAGACGTCGGCCCAGCGCTTGAGCACCAGAGTGGCATTGGTACCGCCAAAGCCGAAGCTGTTGGACATCATCAGGTTGGCGGCTTCATCGGCACGCTCGCGCAGAATCGGCAGTCCGGCGACGTTCTCGTCTAGCTCGTCGATATTGGCCGAGGCGGTGAGGAAGTTGTCGCGCATCATCAGCAGGCAGTAAATTGCTTCCTGCACCCCCGCCGCGCCCAGCGAGTGGCCAGACAAGCTCTTGGTCGAGCTGATCTTCGGTGCCTTGTCGCCGAACACTTCGCGAATCGCCCTGAGTTCCGCGACGTCGCCAACCGGCGTCGACGTGCCGTGGGTGTTCAGGTAATCGATGCTGCCATCGACCGTTGCCAGCGCCTGCTGCATGCAGCGTACGGCGCCTTCACCGCTCGGGGCAACCATGTCATAGCCATCGGACGTGGCGCCATAGCCGACCACTTCGGCATAAATTTTCGCACCGCGCGCCAGGGCGTGCTCGAGTTCTTCGACCACAACCATGCCGCCGCCGCCGGCGATGACAAAACCGTCACGCTTGCTGTCGTAAGCGCGGGAGGCTTTCTCTGGGGTGTCGTTGTATTGGGTGGAGAGGGCGCCCATCGCATCGAACAGCATTGATTGCGACCAGTGCTCTTCTTCGCCGCCGCCGGCGAAGACCATATCCTGCTTGCCCAGTTGGATCTGTTCCATGGCGCTGCCAATGCAGTGGGCGCTGGTGGCGCACGCGGACGAGATCGAGTAGTTGATACCCTTGATCTTGAACGGCGTAGCCAGACAGGCTGATACGGTGCTGCCCATGGTGCGCGGTACGCGATAAGGCCCGATCTTCTTCACGCCTTTTTCACGCAGAATGTCGATCGCTTCCATCTGGTTCAGCGTGGAGGCGCCACCGCTACCGGCGATCAAGCCAATACGCGGATGGCTGATCTCTTCTGCGGTAAGGCCGGCATCTGCAATCGCCTGCTGCATGGACAGGTAGGCGAAGCCCGCGGCGTCACCCATGAAGCGTTTGACCTTGCGGTCGATAGCGGCTTCCAGATCAATGTCGACGGTGCCGGAGACGTGGCTACGCAGCCCCATTTCGGCATAGGAAGGATTATGGCGAATGCCTGACTTGCCGGCCTTGAGGCTGGCGGCGACCGATTCCAGGTCCTGGCCTAGGCAGGAAATGATGCCCATACCGGTAATTACGACGCGACGCATGGTGAGTATCCTCAGAAGCTATCGGTAGATGTAAACAGACCTACCCGCAAACCTTCAGCGGTGTAGATTTCACGCTCGTCGACCGCCATGCTGCCGTCGGCGATGCCGAGGGTCAGAGCGCGGTTGATAGTGCGTTTGATATGGATGGTATAGGTGACTTTCTTCGCGGTAGGCAATACCTGGCCAAAGAATTTGACCTCGCCTGAGCCCAGCGCGCGGCCTTTGCCTTCATAACCCAGCCAGCCGAGGTGAAAGCCAACCAGTTGCCACATGGCATCCAGGCCCAGGCAACCGGGCATGACCGGGTCACCTTCAAAATGGCAGGCGAAGAACCAGAGATCAGGATTGATATCCAGCTCGGCTACGATTTCACCCTTGCCATACTTCCCACCGGTATTGCTGATATGCGTTACGCGATCGATCATCAGCATATTGGGGGCGGGTAATTGTGCGTTTCCGGGCCCGAACAATTCGCCACGGCTGCATTGAAGCAACTCTTCCCGGGTATACGCATTCTGTTTAGACATGTTCGCTCCTGCTCAACCCCGTTCGGTGGGGTGCGATTAATTCGGCTCTGCGGTGCTTGGCGAATTTATCCGCCAGCGTAAGCTCAGACAGCCCGTCCCGGTTCAGAGTCACAACCGGGTAACGGACTGGCGAGTCAGGCGTTGAGGATACCTGCGATGCTGGCCGAGGACAAAGTTTCTCTGCCCCGAGCCTGCCTGCTATTGCTCTGGATCAATCAAGGTTGCCGTATTCGGCCTGGAACTGATCGCGCAGTTCGCGCTTGAGCACTTTGCCGATGGCACTGCGGGGGAGCTCGTCGGTGAGAATCAGACGGTTCAGGCGCTGGGTCTTGCCGACGCGAGCATTGAACCATTGGCAGATATCCTCGGCGTTGCCCTGCGCACCGGGCCGCAGTACGGCATAGCCCACCGGGGTTTCGCCCCAACTGCGCGATTGCACGCCGATCACCGTGACCTCAAGCAGGTCAGGGTGCTGGCGTAGTTCCAGTTCCAGATCGCTGGGGTAAACATTGAAGCCACCACTGATGATCATGTCCTTGCGGCGGTCCATCAGCGTCAGAAAGCCTTCGCTATCAAAGCGGCCGACATCGCCGGTGCGGATAAAGCGCTTTCCTTCGGCGTCATACCACTCCGCTTCGGCGGTCTTCTCCGGCTTGTTCAGGTAACCGGTCATCATCGCCGGCGAATGGCCTACCACCTCGCCGATTTCACCGAAAGGCAACTCTACCCCGTCCTCATCAATCACCCGCATATCGTGATTTTCCAGTGGCTTGCCAACGGTGGCCAACTTGTCCGGGAACTGGTGCGCGGCCAGCATGCAGGAGCCGCCGCCTTCGGTCATGCCGTAGAACTCGATCAGGCCACCCGGCCAGCGCGCCAGGATGTCGGCCTTGAGCTCGGCATGGAAGGGGGCGCTGGTACTGAACTTCATGTGGAAGCGGGACAGGTCGTAGCTGTCGAAGTCCTCGCGGGCCATGATGCGTTGATACTGCACCGGTACCAGCATGGTGTGAGTCACACCCAGTTGCTCCGCCAGCTTCAGATACTTGGCGGCATCAAACTTGGCCATCAGCACGACGGTGCCACCAAGACCGATGGACGGCAGGAAGGACACCAGCGTGGTATTGGAGTACAGCGGTGTAGAGATCAGGGTGACGCACTCGGGGCCATAATCGAACACGATGCCGCGCTGGATGTGCGACCAGCGCATGCCGTGCGACTGAACGATCCCCTTGGGTTCACCAGTGGTGCCCGAGGAATAGATGATATTGAACGGCATCTCGGGGCTGATAGTGACGGGTGCAGGCTTGGCATCGGCCAGCCATTGGCTGAAACCCTGCTCCGGTCGGCTGTCATCCATGCTGATCAGGGTGATCTGGTGTTTTTTCGCTACGTCGTTCAGCGCCTGATCCACTGCCTGGTCTACAAACACCAGCTTGGCGGCCGAGTCCTTGATCATGGTGGCCAGGCCTTCAGGCGTGGAGGAGGGCGCAAGCGGTGCCACGACCATACCGGCGCGCAGCGCGCCGATATACAGAAGTGCGTAGGGGATTGAGTTGTTGCCGCAAATGGCAATGCTGTCGCCGGGGTTGAAGCCGTCACGCTGCAGCGCCGCCGCTACCTGGTCCACCTTCTGATTCAGCTCCTGATAATTCAGTTGCTGAGCATCCTGAATCAAAGCGGGATGGCTACCCCGGTTCTTGGCATGCAGGGCGATGAGTTCAGGTAATACGCTAAAGGGCGTTTCAAGGGTGATGGACATGACAGGTTACTCGCAGGGCTGTTGATGACAGCTGCGTAGTATCACCGCTGGATGCAGGCTTGCACAGGAGTGAAATAGTGGTGGATCAGCGCGGTCAATAATCCGCCGCGCCTGGCCTCAGGCAGGCCTCTAGCTCCTGCTGCAAAGCCTTGCGTGAAACCGGCTTGCTGATAAAGCCCTGCATTCCTGCCTCGGTACACTGTTGTCGATCACTCTGCATTGCACTGGCCGTCAGCGCAATGCAGCTCACAGGCGTGCGCTCCTGGCTGGCACAGTGCGCCAGATAGCGGCGGTACACGCTGAAGCCATCCATATCCGGCAGTTGCAGGTCCATGAGTATTGCCGAAAAGGCCTGCCCGTGCTCGGTCAAGAGGCGCAGGGCTGTCTGGCCGGTCTCGGCGGTCACGACCTGGTAGCCGAGGCTGTGCAGCATGCCCTCGATGACCATTTGATTGACGGGGTTATCCTCCACGAGAAGCACCGGCAGCTGATTGGCAGGAGCGCTGTTTGTAGTCGTGGCGTTGCCGGACGTCTCCGGGTCGTTCTCGGTCAAGGGCAGGGTGAGCCTCAGGGTAAAGCAGGAGCCCAACCCCTCTGTGCTCTGGGCTTCCAGGCTGCCGCCCATGGTCACTGCAAAAGTGCGGGCAATTGACAGCCCCAACCCGGTGCCGCCAAAACGCCGCGACGTACTGCTATCGGCTTGCTGGAATGCATGGAACATGCTCTCCAGTCGGCCAGGTGCAATACCTATCCCGCTGTCGCTGACTTTGCAGATCAGTTCCACGCACTGACCATGCGCTGGCTTGTGCCAGTGTGCTTCTACATCGATATTGCCCTGCTCGGTAAATTTCAAGGCATTACCGATCAGGTTGACCAGGATCTGACGGATCCGTGTAGGGTCGCCTAATACGTTAGGTGTTGGCGGATTGCCCTGGGTGCGGACATTCAGAGCAAGGCCTTTCTGCGCTGCGGTGTGTTCGAATACGGCCGCCGAGTGGCTGATCAGCTCGGGTAGATTAAAGGCGATTTCCTCGAGCTCAAGCGCGCCTCGCTCAATGCGTGAGAAATCCAGGATGTCATTGATCACGTGCAGGAGGTGATCAGTAGACTCTCCGGCAATCTGTACATATTCAGCCTGTTCCGCATTCAAAACGGTCGTCTCCAGGAGTTGCAGCATGCCCAGCACGCCGTTCATCGGGGTGCGCAGTTCATGGCTCATCATGGCCAGGAAGTCGGACTTCGCGCGGTTGGCGGCTTCGGCGTCCTCTCGGGCACTATTTATGTGCTCCATGGCCTGTTGTTGCTCATGCGCCGAGCGTTGCAGCGTGCTGGCCAGGGTGTTGATGTTGTGCATCAATACCCCTATCTCGTGCTGTTGATCTTCCTCCAGACGTGTTTCGAGATGACCTTCCTGCAGAGCCTGTACAGCCCTGCTCATTCGCGCCAGTGGGCTGGACAGTGCACTCGCCAAGCGCAAGGCCAGGACCAGCGCCGCAAATATCACCAGGGCGGCAAGCAGTAGTGCACCGAACAGAATATCTTCCTGTCGCTCATCGAATGCTTCTCTGCTCAAGCCAACGCGCACCTGCCCTAGATAGCGAAAGTTGTCGTCCAGTTCGGCCGCCGGCGCATCCAGCAGATAGAGCTCATTCTGCAGCGCAATGCTCTGGCGCTGGATGTCGGCAGAGAAATAGTGCAAGGGCAAGGGGGTCTTCTGCTGTGCTGTCGACTGCAGTGAGACCATCAGGTCGCCGGCCTGATCATAGACTTCCACACTGCGTACATGGGGGGTATCCAGTGCACCTTTGATCAGGCTTTCGAGCGTGTTGAGATTGCCACTGATGACGCCGTATTCCGCAGTAGGGGCAAGCTGTTCAGCGATCAGCATGCCGGTGTCCTGCAACTGGCGGCCAAGATCATCCAGGCGCGCACTGACGAAATAGGCGAAAACCACCAAACCCAGCATCAAGGCAGGCGCCAGGGCGATCAGAATCAGCCGGTTATGAATGCTGCCGGTCTTCCACAGGCTCATTGGCCCATCTCCTGTTGTCTCAGTTGCTCAGCCAGGGCGTCGTCATCGGGCGGCGGGAAGCCTAGTGAGCGCGCCACCTGGGCGTTGCTGAGTACTGAAAAATAGTGCGGATAGGTAATGGCACCCGGGCGCCAGGGACGTGCAAGCACACGGGTAATACTCTGCGCGGTCTGACCTGGCGTGCTGAAGGTGGTACTCAAACTGCCGGCGTTGATGAAAGGGGCGCTGGGGCCAATCAAAACCTTGTTACGCGTATAGCTACTGAGCAGGATCGTTTTCAGACTATCGGCGTTGTAGATGATCGGGTCGTCAATGGCCACCAGTGCGTCGCTTCCATCCAGCAGCGTAATCAGTTGGCGGCCAAGCTGTTGCTGGTTATCCAGCGGCAAGCTCAACAGATCAAGATCCGCTGCATCGGCAGCTTGTTGCCATTCAGGTAGCTGTGCCTGGTGATCCGGTGAGTAAAGTGCGCCAACGGCGGACAGGCGCGGGATCAGCAGTCGAGCCAGCTGTAACTGCCTATGGGGCGCGGGGTTGGCGAGGATGATCTGCAGATAATCCGGAATCGGCGGCAGGCTGCTGCGGCTAATATAGGTGCCGATGGTGGGTGTATCAGAGACCTGCTTCAATCGCCACTGCAGGCTGCTACTGCCCATGGTGATCAGCAGCGACGCTTCAGGAACAGGGCCGCCAGATTCGAGGTTGTAAACGCTTACGTTATCGTCGCTACGGTGCCTACGCAGATCCTCGATAAACTCGTCAGTCAGGCTGCTGGCCGCAGGGATAACCACCACAATGGTATCGGCTTTGCCCAGGGTGGAAAAAAGCATGCAACAGACGATCAGCAGCATGCGAATCGCCGTCATCGCTGGGCCGCCTCGGTGATCGATCTGTTCATGCGACATTCCCTGTCTGCTACGGTAATCATTCTGGACAGCTAATGCTGGCCTGGCGTGCAATCGGCATCAGAAGCTCAGTTCGGCACTGAGATAATAATGACTGCGACTGTTGTAAATGTTTTCCGGCCAGGTCAGACCCTCGTCATCCAGCCGATACTGCCAGGTCAGCGCCAGATTGACGTGGCTGCTGCTACTGAGATCAAAGCGCTTGGCCAGCCGACTGTCAAGCCGCTCGAACCGCCGTTCGTTGAGCATGTCTGCGCCATAATAGATCAGGCTGCTTTCTACCTTGCCAGGCCACTGGCGCAGCCACGCAGCTGAGCCGCTATTACGTGCTGTCAGCCGTTGATCGAGCCTGTTGGTTGCAACGAAGTCGACATAGGCGTAGGTCAGCCTGACGCGGTCAGCCCGGGTCATGCTCCAGTCGATTTGCGTCTCAGCGCCGGTGAAGCGCGAGAAACTGCTGTTATCGGGGACGAAATTCACGATCTGCAGGGGTTGACTGATCATGTCACGAATCTCGTCGTAGAATCCCTTTATATCGATCGACAGGCCAAGGTGATGTAGGTAGCCATTGTAGCCCACTTCGTGGGAACGCATCCGCTCCTGTTTCAGGTTGCCCGGGCCCTGGGCCAGGGCGTAATACTGATCGCTGCCTGACACCGGGCCACTGAGGTTGTTGGCAGTGTAGGTCCAGTTGGCATTGTTTTCGTACATGTCTGGAGAGCGGACTGCTTCCGAATAAACCGCGCGCAGACTGTGGGTGGGGCGGATAAAGAAGTGCGCGGCGACCCGCGGAGAAAGCGAGAAGCCACTGAGACGGTCGTCTTCTGCCATCGCGCCGGCATGCAGCAGCCAGCGGTGGTGCGGGCGATATTCGAGGTTGCCGAATAGCTGACCTATCTGGTTATCAACCCGACCGCCAAAAAAAGTATCCGAGCGCGCTTCGTCATAGCGAAGGCTGCCGCCGAACACCGTGCGTAGGCTGTCGGCCAGTTGCATGGTGTTTTGTATCTCCACCTCGTAACGGGTTTCGCGCAGGTTCTCGTTCAGATCCCAGCAGGCAGGCTCACCGTTCCGTGCCGCGGCATGTTCGGCAACGATGCTATCGACCAGCGGCAATAACTCCGGAGGCAGATTGTCGACGTTGACCAGCCAATCGGCTGCCAATGCCGGGTCACCCCAGAAACCGCGGTTGCGCAGGATATAATTCACCCTTCTGGGATAAACGTTGCCCGCCTCGTACAGCGCGCGCAGCTCCGGCGAAAACACCACTGGGGAATCGCAGGCACGGAACTGGCTCAGGCGCTCCATATGCTGGGCGTAGGTCTTGATCTCCAAGCGGTGCGACGGGGAGATATCATTTTTCCAATGCAACTGGGCAAAATAATCCCGTGCACTGACGTCTGAATCAGGGTCCTGTTCAGCCATCATGCGGTCATAGGTAAATGCCGGGTTGGTCGGTTCAGCCAATACCGTATAGCTGCTGGCGCGCTGGTTGGTCCCTTCCTTGGCGCCAAATTGCCAGCTCAGGGACTGGCTGGCCGAAAGGGTGGTGTCGCCGAGCATGTTGAAGGCGTTCAGGCGCCGGCCATCACGAAACGCATTACCCTCGTCGTCGGCATCAAATCCGTTGTCTTCCTTGCCGAACACACTGAGTCTGGCCAGGCTGTTACCGAACTCCAGGCCCTGGCTGCCATACAGATCCTTTACCCCACGATCACCCTGGGTAACTTTCAGCCGAGTGCCCTGGGTCAACTCAGGCCGGGTGGAAATGATATTGATCACCCCCATCAACGCATTGGCGCCGTAGGTGACGGTATTCGGGCCGCGAAAGACTTCGATGCGTTCGATATCCTCGATGGCCAGAGGGATGTCCGTCCAGTCCACCGTCGCCAATCCGGGGCGATACACCGATCTGCCATCGACCAGCACCTGCATGCGTCGTGCCTCGGTGGTATTGGTGCCGTGATAATTGACGCTGGCCTGATGGCCCGACAGGTAACCTATCTTCATGCCCGGGACCAGGCGGAGTATTTCCGGAATATCCCGCGCACCGGTTGCACGGATCAGGTCACGATCAATGACCGTCATGCTGCCAGGGACCTCGGCAGGCGACTGTTTGAGGCGTGTTGCGCTTAATACGGATGGAAGTTCAGTGCCGCCGAGCTCCAGCTCATCCATGGCGGCAGCGTGCATGCTGGCGGTCATGCACAGCAGCGGAAGAAGGGGATGTCTGAAGCTTAATGCCATTATTTTGCAACCATGCAGGTCGTTGTCAGCCAATATTACCCAGAGACGCATTTTTTGCCAGCTTTGGCTGAGTGTTTTATCGGCAGCAACCCATTTAGCCTTAGCTGTTTTATACTTCGGCCATCAATCACCGTTGCAAGGATTTCAGATGACCGATCACAAGACCCCCGTATGCGTTTTGGGTGGCGGCAGCTTCGGTACCACGCTGGCAACCTTGATGGCCGCCGAGGGTATTCCCGTTACCCTGTGGCTCAGGGACGAAAAGATCGCCGAAGAGATCACCCGGCTGCACGAAAATCGCCGCTATATGCCGGGGCTCAAGCTCGACCCTCGGCTTAGCGTGAGCACTGACATGCCAGCAGCCGTGGCCTCGGCCGAACTGGTGTTTCTGGCTATTCCCAGTAGCGCTTTCCGTTCGGTGCTGAGGGAGATTGGCCCGGCCTTGGCCGGTAAGGGCGTGATCAGCACGACCAAGGGGATCGAGCAGCCAGGCTTTTTCATGATGAGCGATATCGCCGCGCAGGAGGCACCAGAGGCTCGTATTGCGGTGCTGTCCGGCCCCAATCTGGCCAAGGAAATGGCCGCCGGCGAACTGACCGCCACGGTGGTCGCAAGCGACTACCAAGCGCTTTGCACCGAGGTTCAGGCTGTGCTGGGCAGTAAAAGACTGCGGGTGTATGCCAGCCAGGACAGATATGGCGTTGAGTTGGGCGGAGCACTGAAGAACGTCTACGCGATTATCTCTGGCATGGCGGCGGCCATGGGTATGGGCGAGAACACGCGCAGTATGTTGATCACTCGCTCTCTGGCAGAGATGACCCGCTTTGCCGTGCATATGGGTGCCAACCCGATGACCTTCCTGGGCCTCGCCGGGGTAGGGGATCTGATCGTGACCTGTATGTCTCCGCTGTCACGCAATTATCAGGTGGGCTTTGCGCTCGGCCAGGGTAAAACCCTTGAACAGGCGGTGGCGCAGCTGGGGCAGGTGGCTGAAGGTGTGAACACGCTGAAGGTGCTCAAGCAGAAATCCGAGGAAGAGGGTGTGTATATGCCGCTGGTCGCTGGTCTGCACGCGATCCTGTTCGAGCAGCAGCCCTTGTCGGCGGTGATCAGCCGCCTGATGAGCGCAGAACAGAAACATGACGTGGAGTTTGCCGCTTTCGCTGCGCCGCTAGGATCCCAGGAGAAATCTGATGAGTAAAATCAAGCAATCCATAGGTTCGGCTGATTTCTGGCTGCGACTGGTTTACACGCTGCTGCTGGCGCTGGCCTGGCAGGTTACCGAGCTGTTGCTGCTGGTTGTTGTGCTGCTGCAGATAGGCTACCGGGCGTTTACCGGCGAGGCAGATGCTCGCCTGGCCGATTTCGGCAGACGTTTGTCTGCCTACGCCGCGCAAATAGGGTGCTATGTGACCGGTGCTACTGAGCAAAAACCCTGGCCATTCATGGAGTGGCCTGCAGGCCAGAGTACAGCGGCGACGCAGGCTGAAGCCCCGGTCGACAAGCTGTGAGAATCTGGATCTTGCGTCACGGTCAGGCTGAAGCAATGGCGGCCAGCGATGAGCATCGCGCTCTGACTGACGCTGGTTGCAAGGAAGTCTTGGCGATGGCAGCGCAATTGGCAGGTGAGCCGTTGCAGGCCATACTGGCGAGCCCCTACCGCCGGGCACAGGAAACAGCGAATCTGGTTCAGCAGCAGTTGCAGACCCTGCGCGGCGTTTCCACGGCCGCTTGGCTGACGCCCGACGATGATCCGCGCCAGGCGCTGAGTTTTTTGACCGAGCGCAGCGAAAGCACGTTGCTGCTGGTCAGCCATCAGCCCCTGGTCAGCCAGCTCATCAGCTTGCTGGTTGAAGGCAACACGTCCGGACATTACCCGATGCCGACGGCGGGTCTGGCCTGCATTGACCTGGACCTCCCAGCCGCCGGGCTGGGTGAATTGCGCTTGCTGACCAGCCCAGCTCTTTTGCATAGCTGATCATCCATCGGCAGACTGGCCGAAATGCCCTGCAATGCGTGCTTTGGCAGCCTTGTCCCCGGGGAAAGCAGGTGGGATAGTGTTCACTCGATGGGGTGAGCCTTTGAAAGGCCATTCATTTATAAAAACAAGATTCAAATGAGGTGCCGTCATGGGAGATCAGGTCAGGCTGGTCGTGTCATCCGCGCTGGAAGCTTTCTACCAGCGTGAGACAAAGCATCCGGACACGGTTTACCTGGTTCAGCCTCTGGGTGACGGGCAGGTACAGGAGATAACCTGGGGCCAGGCGGGCGATCAGGCGCGCCGCATAGCGAGCTATCTGTGCAGTCTGGATTTTCCCGAGCAAAGCCACATCGCCCTGATCTCGAAAAACTGCGCGCACTGGATCATTGCTGATCTGGCGATCTGGATGGCGGGTCATGTGTCCGTGCCGCTGTATCCGAATCTGACGGCTGACTCGGTACGGCAGATCCTCGAACACTCCGAAGCCCGTGCGGTATTTGTCGGCAAACTGGATGAGTGGGACAGCATGCGCCCAGGGGTGCCGCCGAATCTGCCGATGATTGGCCTGCCTTTGGCGCCCGAGGATCCGCAACTGCTTGATTGGGAAGCCATACTAGAAGACAACACGCCGCTTCAGGGTGCGCCGTTACCCGATCCCGAGCAGTTGGCGACGATCATTTACACCTCAGGCACCACAGGTATGCCCAAGGGCGTGATGCTCAGTTTTACCAGCATGTATTTCTCGGCGAACAATTGTTTGCGTCTGTTCAATATCAGTGATCAGGACCGCCTGATGTCCTACCTGCCGCTGTGTCATGTGGCTGAACGGCAGTTCGTCGAGGTGGCCTCACTGCTCGCCGGAGAGACAGTATTTTTCGCCGAAAGCCTGGAGACCTTCCAGCGCGATATGCAACGGGCCAGACCCACCGTGTTTTTCGGCGTGCCGCGGATCTGGGTCAAATTCCATATGGGCGTGATCAGCAAGATCCCCTCAGGTGTGCTGGATAACCTGTTGAAAATACCCGTTATTGGCCGCGTGATGGCGCGCAAGGTGCTGACCGGTCTTGGGCTGGATCAGATCCGCTATGCGGTGTGCGGCGCCGCACCGGTCGCCGATACCACACTGGCCTGGTATCGGCGGTTGGGGCTGAGTATCGCCGAGGTGTACGGCATGACCGAGAATTGCGGCTATTC
>TARA_R110000822_G_scaffold41583_6_pt1 | contig 12775 bp, 3 predicted proteins | sample TARA_R110000822 | Tara Oceans TARA_R110000822 (sample SAMEA4397666) | marine metagenome | biome: Polar Biome; feature: [SRF] surface water layer (ENVO:00010504); material: water (ENVO:00002006), including particulate matter (ENVO:01000060) such as... | depth 5 m | reverse complement strand
GATGAAACGTTTGATTGGTTAGCTGCAATTCCTGGAGCTAATAAAGGTCTTATCGTAATCGAAAGTTTTGATGATGGTAATGGTCCTTCAGGACACCATCAGGTTGTATACGAATTCTCAAACTTTACTTGGGATGGTGCTGGTAAAACATTCGGTTGGTTTGACATAACTTATGTCGGACAATACGGTGTTACAAGCACAAGTTGGGCTACTGATGTAATTGGTGGCGGCCACGGTCCTAAGACTCTTATTAACTTTGTTCCACGTGGTGCGGCAGGTATTCAAGGTGATACTGGCATTCAAGGTGATACTGGCATTCAAGGCGATACTGGTATTCAAGGTGTTCAAGGTTTCTCTGGCATTCAAGGTGTTCAGGGTTTACAAGGTGCGCAAGGTATTGCTGGCGCTTATGGTGGTGCTTCTTTTGAGTATGACTTTACTCCGGACACTTCGCCAACAGGTCCTGCTTCAGGCTTAATTAAGTTTAATAACGCTGATTTAACTGCAGCTACAATCTTAAGAATTTCTGATACAGAAACTAATGGTGCAAACTTAGATCCGTATCTAAGAAGTTTAGATGACGGCGGTAGTGCATTATTAGGCTATATTAAAATTGTTTCGATCGCTGATCCAGCAGAGTTTATATTATACTCTCTTACTGCGTTAGTAGAGAATGCAGCTTATTATAATTTTAGTGTAACATACTTAACTAAATCAGCCAATGCTGACGCAACTTACTTTACAAATAATACAGATATCATCTTTACGTTTACTCGCGCTGGTGACATAGGCGTTCAAGGTACTCAAGGTGTTCAGTCTACTCAAGGCGTACAAGGTGACTTTGGTCCACAAGGTACAACTGGGGCAGGTACTCAAGGTGCACAAGGTACTTTTGGTATCCAAGGTGATCTTGGTATTCAAGGCTTCCCAGGTCCTATCGGTCCTCAAGGTGTACAAGGTACAGACGGCAACCAAGGTACAGGCGGATTGCAAGGTGATACTGGTGGATTTGGTGGTGTAACATTTGATTACACCTATAGCACTGACATCGCAGCTACAGATCCGGGCGTTGGTACTCTTAAGTTTAATGCTACTAATTTTGCTTCTGCAACTGCTATGTACATGGATGATAGAGATGACGGCTTTGTCGATATCCAACCATTCCTAAGAACAATTGATGATTCAACTAGCCCGATTAAAGGTCACTTTAAAATATCGGAAAAAGCAGATCCTAGTAAGTTTACAATATTTACTATTTCTTCATTAACAGAAAATGCTGGTTACTTCACAATTGTTTGTGGAGTGGTAAGTGGTTCGGTAAGTGTTTTTGCAGATGCTGAAGATATTATCATTACGTTCGCAAGAACTGGTGACATTGGTCCATTAGGTCCACAAGGTGTTCAGGGCTTTACTGGTGTTCAAGGTGATACTGGTATACAAGGTGGCGGTGGCGGAATCGGTATCCAAGGTACACAAGGTTTGCAAGGCGAGCTTGGTGCCCAAGGTACGGCAGGTTTTGTCGGTGGAAGCGGTACACAAGGTTCACAAGGAACGCAAGGAACTCAAAGTGTTCAGGGTATTGCTGGCGCTGACGGTGACGAAGGTTTCCAAGGATCTCAAGGTATTCAAGGACTGTTAGGAACTGGTGTTCAAGGTATTCAAGGTGACTCCGGTCCTCAAGGTATTGCAGGTCTTGGCGCTACTGGTATACAAGGTTTCCAAGGTCTGCAAGGTATCCAACAAGCGGGTCACCAAGGTGTTCAAGGTAATGACGGGCCAATTGGTCTTGGTTTCCAAGGTACTCAAGGAGCACAAGGTTCACAAGGTACTACTGGTGATAACGGTATCCAAGGTCTGCAAGGTGTTGGCGGCCAAGGTACTATTGGTTTCCAAGGTATCCAAGGTCTTGAGGGCGACACTGGTGCACAAGGCCTTCAAGGTCAAGATGGTACTGGTAATCAAGGTGTTCAGGGCTTCCAAGGCGCTGCTGGTATCGGTGATGAAGGTGTGCAAGGTCTCGGTGGTTTCCAAGGTATACAAGGTAATGATGGTGAACTTGGTGACGAAGGTTTCCAAGGCGCACAAGGCGCACAAGGCTGGCAAGGTGTTCAGGGTCTTGACGGCGGCCTAGGTAATGAAGGTGACCAAGGTGTACAAGGTTTCCAAGGTGACTATGGTATTCAGGGTATCCCAGGTTTTGGTTCTCAAGGTACACAGGGTACTCAAGGTATTCAAGGCCAACTCGGTATTCAAGGCTTTCCGGGTCAAGGTACTCAGGGTATTCAGGGTGTTCAGGCTGCCCAAGGTGTTCAAGGTGAACGCGGTTTCCAAGGTACACAAGGTGTTCAGGGTCCTGGTATTCAAGGTGGTATTGAAAACATCCAGAATATTCATGATCAGGCTACTGTTTTGCAAGAAGCGCCATTAGCTATTGGATTTGTCGAGTTTGGTACTTCTCACAGACCTCTTTTAACTACAGGTGGTCCAAATCCTGGCGGTGAATCTAACTTCTTCTATACTTCAAGTGCAGATGAATTAACAGTAGAAAACGCCCAGATTGAAGGCAACATGGTAGTTGTTGGTACACTAACTGCGGGATCAATAACTGGTAACAATGCTGAGTTCCACTTTCCAAATGATGTAGTATTGTCATTCGGTGGATCAGAAGGTAACGGTAATGTTAAGCAATACTTCGACAGTTCGCTCGGTGCGTTAGTTATGAGAGCGAATACTAGTATTGCAACATCGGTTAAATTCAAAAATTCAGCTGCTACAGATATATTTAACTTCGACTTATCTACTGGCAACTTTACTGCTACTGGTGACCTTAATGCTAACTCAGACGAAAGATTGAAAGAGAATATCGAAACTATTAACAACGCTCTTGAAAAAGTATCTAACATGAGAGGTGTTTACTTCGATATGAAATCAAGACCTGGTGTTAGAAAAGTTGGTTTGATTGCACAAGAAGTAGAAAACGTACTCCCAGAAGTTGTTTCTACTGATCCAAATGGCGAAAACATCAAGAGTGTTGCTTATGCAAACATTGTTGGACTTTTGGTTGAAGCGATTAAAGAACTTAAGAGTGATGTTGACCAGCTCAAAGGTTAATAACAGTTCTCGGTTTATTTAAAATTATGAGGGGGCGCTTAGCCCCCTTTTTTAAATAATCTCCTTCTATTATAAATAAAGAAAATAGGATAAAGAGATATAACATGAGTTCTCAATTAAACATTTACATAGATCAAGGTACCGATTTCAGACTTACAGTCGAGTTGTTTGACGACGATGACTTAGATCTGCCTATTGCAGCCTATACTTTCTTCGGAGATTTGAAAAAGATATACTCCGCAAAAAGATCTGCAGAGTTTGAATTCGAAAAAACCGATAATGATATTACCCTAATATTATCAGCTGATGTAACTAGTCAGCTAACGCCCGGAAAATACCAATATGATGTTATGATGAGAAAGCAAACCGGAGAATTGTCAAAAATCGTTGATGGACTTGCGTTTGTTATATCAACCATCACGGAGGTTTAAGTCGTGACTGTTAAAGTTAAAGTTGGCTCAACCAAGAATATTCGCCTTGTTGCTACTGGCGAAAAAAGACCGGTAATCGTTCCAGATTCAATTACCTTAGGTATTGATACCGTAGGGCCATATGTTAGCGAGATTTTGTCTGGCGACGGAATAGCTATTACAACATTAGATATAGGCGCTGGTGGTGAATCAGCAAACCTTGTTATATCTCATTCAGTTACATCTACCGAAGCAAATACAACTAATAGTACACTCGAATTTGTTCAAAATGCTACTATTGACCAATTTGGTCATATTACTGGTTTCTCTAATGCAGGATTAGACGCTAATAACTTTATCGTCTCAGATAGTTTAATTGGTTCTAAAGATATAACATTCGGTAATACGTCAATTACACTTGGCGAAACAACAAACGAACTTAGAGAACTAAGTCTTGTAGAAATTGGTGAATTCACAATCACCAGTAATACTATTTCTGCGCCTAGTGATATTAACTTTAGTTTAGCTACAGCTGACGCCGTTATTAGTGCTGGTATTCATCGAATTGTTGATGTAGAAGATCCTGTTAATTCTCAAGACGTAGTTAACAGAAGATATTTAGAAGCTGAAATTCAAAGTATTGAAGAAACTGTTAAAGTTATCAGCGATCCTATTTTACCAACAGATGCTACTAATAAAAGATATGTTGATGGATTAGTACAAGGGCTTTTAGTTCGCCCATCGGCACTTGGTGCGACTACGGCTGATCTTGGCGGTATTTTCGAAAGCGGTAATACTGTTGTTTCATCTACTATTACACTTGACCCAGTTTCAGTTCTTTATATCGACGACATTACATCTTGGGACATCGGAGATAATCTAGTTGTTAAAGACCAGATTAACTCTACAGAAAATGGTTCTTATGATCTTATCCAAAAAGGTAACGCAAATACCTCATGGATTTTTGCAAGAACAGAATGGTCAAATGAAAGTACAGAACTACCTGGCTCATATGAATTTGTAACAGACGGTACAGAAAACGGTGGAACAGGCTGGGTTGTAACAGTAAGTGATGCGTCGACATTCGAAATTAACCAAGATGATATAAATTGGACACAATTTTCTGGTGAAGGTACTTATGTTGCTGGACAAGGTTTAACACTTGCTGGCAGTTCTTTTGTTGTTAATGAAACACAGATTCTTTCTCAAATTACGCCAGTCGTTGATACAGTAACAATTGGTGGTACTGGTTCTTTAAGATTACCAGTCGGGACAACTGCTCTTCGACCTACTGCCGTTCAAGGTATGGTTCGATTCAATGCTGAAGATGGTCAATTCGAAGGATACGATGGTATTGCTTGGGCTGGTCTTGGTGGTGTTATTGATGTTAACCAAGATACAAAAATTATTGCAGAAGATAGTCCTGGCGCTAATAACGACGAATTAAAATTTTATGCCGGTGGTACTTTAGCTGCTACTATTAGTGCTAATACCGCTGCGTTTACCGGTGATGTGTCAATTGCAGGTAACCTTACTATCGGTGATCAAGATACTGATACAGTTAGCTTTACTGCTGACGTTACATCTCATATAGTTCCAGAGGCGGATAGAACATATTCTCTTGGCTCTGACTTAAAGAACTGGTACAAATTAAACGTAGATACTATTACAAGTTCTGATGGGATTGTAAAGTTCAGCGATACTGGTGCAATAAAAATACCTACCGCAAATACAGCTTTAAGACCAATTGGTCAAGCTGGTATGCTTCGCTTTAACAGTGATGAAGGAAGATTTGAAGGCTACGACGGCACAATATGGTCAGGTCTTGCTGGATCAGTTATTGATTTAGATAAAAATACTTATATCATTGCAGAAACATCTGCCGGTTCTAATAATAACGAGCTTGACTTTGTAACAGATAATGTTCAAAGAATGCAGATTGGCGCAACTGGTGATTTGTTATTTGGCTCTAATCTTGATAAACTGATAATTAATTATACCACAGGCGATATGTATGTCAACGGTAAATTAACAGCAACCAACAATTTAATTATTGATCCTGTTGGTTATATCAGTGTTGCAAATAATACAATTACAGACGTTGCAACTCCCGTTAATCCTGGTGATGCGGTTAACCTCCAATATCTAAATGATGAGTTTGCTTCTGGGTTAACAATTGTAGATAATGCTAATACTTACACAGATGGTATTAATCTTCTTGCGAGTCCAACTCTAAGTCTTGGACGCGGTCTTGAATTAATAGATCTTGATATTGCAAATAACACATTAGAATTCGGTCTTGATGCTCCAATGACTGGCTCAGCAGGAATGTATGGTGTCGATGGATATACTCCTCGTATTCGTATTACTGAAGATGGTCGTATTGACTTTGCTACAGACATTCCGTTAGAGCTTCAAGCTAACGCTATTCCAAACTTTACAGAAACATCTCGTGATATTATCGCGCTTATGTTTACGGATGGTGTTGCTAATAGTGAAGGTATCATCGCAGTAAATGATGACGAAGGCGACGTTATTAACTTATTCGCTGAGAACTTTACCGTTACTTTAGACGGTGATGTTTCTGGTTCAGCTCAAGTAACTCGTTTAACAGATACAACTATTACTACAGCTTTAACCGCTGACTTTATATCTAACCTGATTCCAGCTGATGCAAACTCTGGTATTATTGTTACACACACAGCAGGTCCAAACTCTAATGCAACAATTGAATTAGATTTTGATTATTTAGATACTCAATATATTACAACTGCTGGCGGAACTTCCACTGGCGATATTATTGCTCCAAGATTTGTCGATTCTGATAATACTAGTTATTATATAGATTCAGCCGGAACTTCTCGTATTAATACGATGGAGGTCGGTTTTGGTGCAACTAACGCACAAATTAAGATGCGCGATGGTCCAGGATCATTCTCTTATCTTTACAGTACTGCCGGTAAAATTGGTTTTCTTAATAATACTTTTAACTACGCGGCATATTCCGAAAGATCTACTGGTAACTGGATCGTTGATAATGGTGACGTAAGAGCAAAGAGATTTGTTGATACGGATGCAACAACTTACTTCTTACATCCAGGTGGCACTGATTCTAATCTAAAACAAATTACAATAGAAGATAAACTTGTCGTAAGCGATATTTCCATTGGTGGCGATGTTGGTTTAAGAACTATTACTACATCTACCGGTATTCTAAATATAAATTCAGATAACGGTATTAGTTTAGATGGATCTGGTAATGATTTAGATGTTAATAGCTCTAAGATTACTAATCTTTTAAATCCAACTTCTGGTCAGGATGCTGCGACTAAATCATATGTTGATGCTGCTGCACAAGGTCTAAGAGTTATTCCTTCAGCTCTTGCTGCAACTACAGAAAATCTAAACGCGACATTCTCAGCTGGTGTTCTTACATCGGCTAATAATGAAGCATTCAGTACTGATGACGTTGTACTATGGTCTATCGGTGATAGAGTACTTGTAAAAGATCAAACTAATACATTAGAAAATGGTTCATATGAAATAACAGTTGTAGGTGACGGATCTACTCCTTGGGAACTTACTCGCGGAGAATACTTTAATGATTCATCTGAAATTCCTGGCGCATTCCAATTTGTAACTGACGGTACTCTAAATAGAAGTACTGGTTGGGTTGCAACAGTTGTTGACGCTGAGACTTTTGTGATTGGAACTGATGATGTTACTTGGTACCAATTCTCTGGTGCTGGAACATATACAGCTGGTGAAGCACTAACATTAACTGGAACTGAATTCTCTATCACAGATGGAGATATTGCTAACAATAAACTTGCTAATCCTCAGTTCACCATAAATGGTGAAGCTGGTGCAAACACAGTTATTGCTCTTGGCGAGACTCTTACTATTGAAGGAACGGATGGCGTAGATACGACTATCTCTTCTGGTAAGGTATCAATTGCAGTAACTACACTAGATGGTGGAACGTTTTAATTTATTAAAACTAATTTAGTTATACCTTAAAAGCTATATAGCTATTATAACAAAGGGACATAGATATGTCAACCAATATTTTACTTCGTAGGAGTGCTGTTCCCGGACGCATACCTACAACCGCTCAGTTAAACCTAGGTGAGTTAGCTATTAACACAGCTGACGGTAAGATCTATTTTAAGAAGTATGACGAGACGGCAAATACCGAAACGATCATTGATATATCTTCTAACTTAGATGCTGCAGCTATTCTCGCAGAATTGATAACGGTTGACGGCGCTGGTTCAGAATTAGATGCTGATTTTTTAGATGGTGAGCATGGTGCTTATTATTTAGATTGGGCAAACTTTACAAATACAGCTACTACAGTTACGGCAGGAACTTATGGTTCTGCATCAGAGGTTCCAGTATTTACTGTTGATGCTGATGGTCGTTTAACTGCTGCAAATACAGTTTCAGTCGCGGGTGTATCTAACACAACTTGGGACGCAGCAAACACAACATTTACTATTGATACTGCAGACGGAAATAGTTATAATACTATTATAGATACGTTTAATGTGTTAGACGTAACAACAAACATTACTGTTGGCGGAACTGTTGATGGTCGTGATGTTGCTGCTGATGGTGCAAAACTCGATTTACTAGAAGACGGTTTAGATCTTACCCTAGCTGGTAAAGTAACCGGTTTTGCCTCTTCAAATACCGGTGTAATGACTCTTACTACTGAGTTAGCAAATACTGGTGTAACTCCAGGAATTTACGGTTCATCTACATCTATTCCAGTTTTTACTGTTGACGAAGATGGTAGATTAACAACTGCAAACACAACTCCGGTTGCTGGTGTAGATAGCTTTACATATGCAGGTGCAAATAACACTATCACTTTAGGAACCGGTGATGGTTCGATATTTAATATCCAAACTGAAACCGAAGTCACACTTACTGGTAAAGTTACTGGTACTGCTACTTCATCATCCGGAACAGTAAGTGTTACTACTGAGTTAGCAAACACTGGTGTAACTGCGGGTGAATATGGTTCATCAACAGCAATCCCGATTTTAACTATTGATGAAGACGGTCGAATCACTGTTGCAAATACTGCATCAGTTGCTGGTGTTGATGATTTCTTTTGGACTACGGCAAATAATACATTAATTCTTCAGACAGGTGATGGTACAGAATATCTAGTTCCAATTGAAGACTTTAATGATATTAGTGCAAATAATGTTACAGTTTCAGGAACGGTCGATGGACGCGACATTGCCACGGATGGCGCCAAATTAGATCTTATTGAAGATGGGGCAACAGCAGATCAAACCGCTGCAGATATTCGCGGTCTTGGTTTCTTCGATGTTACAAATGACGGTGCTGGTTCATTATTTGATGCTGACTTGCTAGATGGTTATCACGCTAGTGAGTTACTTTCAGAAGCTGCTAATAATGCTAGTGCATCTATTGGTAATGGCCGAGTAGAAATTTCAGGTTCAAACGGACTAACTGGATCTGGTGGATTCAATCTTAATGATTTTGCTAATACTACAATTACTATTGAGCACGCAGATACTTCTTCAATATTAGATGTTACTCTTGCAAATGGTAATGTTTTAACCGGATTTACGTTTGATACTTACGGTCATGCGCAAACAACTACTTCTACAGATTTAGATGGTCGTTATTACACTGAAACCGAATTAAATGCTGGTCAATTAGATAACAGATATTACACTGAAACCGAATTAAATGCTGGTCAATTAGATAATCGTTACTATACCGAAACGGAATTAAATGCTGGTCAATTAGATAATCAGTACTATACTGAAACAGAATTAGACGCCGGTCAATTAGACAATCGTTACTATACCGAAACGGAATTAAATGCGGGACAACTAGATAATCGTTATTACACTGAAACAGAATCAGATACTAGATTTGTAAATGTTACCGGTGATACGATGTCTGGATCATTGACTGTTAACGCGGACATTATTCAATCAGAATCTAAATTTTCTTCCACTACACAAACAACAGCTTCAACTAATCAAGTTGCGCTTCTAGTATTTGCGCATACATCCTATGGTGCTGCCGAAGTATTAGTTACCGTTAGTCAAGGTGGGGAAAGACATATAACAAAGTTGTTAATCACCCACGACGGATCAACTGCTGTTGCTACTGAATACGGCGTTGTATACACTAGTACTGAGCTAGCATCTTTCGACGTATCAATATCAGGGTCTAACTTAGAATTAAGAACAACTCCTGCCAGTTCAAGCTCAACGGTGTTTAAAATAGTCGCTACATTAATCGACGTTTAAAACTTATAAATATAGAAATAATAGTTTAATACAAGCCTAACTGGGGAGAGTGAACCGAATGGCCAACGATAAAAAATTCATAGTCAAGAACGGCCTGCAGTCGCAAGAAAATGTAGTTATCGGATCCACAACAGATAATGCTACAGATAAATTACAGGTAACTGGATCTTCTAAATTTGCCGGTGCGGTTGATGTAGCACAATCAACAGCCGGCACTCCCACAGCAAAATTTACAAATAGTGCAGGACCTTCCTCGCTTATTGCAGAATTTGTAGGTGATAGTGAAAGTATTCAAATAATTAATTCCACTGCTGGCGATTATTCTATTCTGAATACTGGTCAAAATAACGGTATCAATCTTTATGCTGATACTGATGGAATAGAAATAAAATATAACGGTATCACTGATGTTGAATTCAACGCAGCTGGTATTGACTTCAAGCGTGAACCGACGTACCTTGGTGACGTGTTCTGGAACGCAGGTAACGACGGCGCTGGATCTGGTCTTGATGCTGACTTAATTGACGGATTAGATTCTACTCAATTCCTTCGCTCAGATCAAGATGATGTAATGAATGGTAGCCTAACTATCAATGGCGATCTTACTGTATCAGGTAATACAACAACCATTAACACTGAGGAGATTAAACTTGCCGATAACCTTATTACTCTTAACAGTAATTTCACTGGAGCTACTCCGTCTGAAAATGCTGGAATCGAAATTGAGCGTGGTAGTGTTGAAGTCAACGCAACGTTCCAATGGCTAGAAGGTTCTGATAAGTGGGAAATAGGCGGTCCGTCACAGGGATTGGTCCTAGGAGACTCTTCTAATAGACAAGGGTCAATCACATCTTACGCAAACTCGTTCATTCTAGAAGCTGGTGGGGCCTCTGGCGTATCAAACGGCACAACTTACCTCTCAGGTAAATTAGGTAGCACGGCTGCAGAAGCAGGTATTGCTTCGTTCTATAATCAAGGAACCGGCGTATCATACGGCGAGATGCGTTATAACGGAGTTCCAAAACTCCGCACAGAAGCTGCTGGAATCGTAACAGACGGTGGCGCAAGAATTCAGGGTAACGCTATAATTGGTACTGGATTGGCTGGCGCATCTATTACTATGGATGGTGTTGGCAATAATGGTACAATTTACTCATCTGCTGGCGAAATTGGTTTCTTAAATGCTTCATTCAACTATGCGATTAAAGTAGATGCAGCTGGCGATATTCAAGTTAGAGACGATATCTACGCACAAAAATTCATTGATACTAATGATAACGCGTATGAAGTTGTACCTTCACAAATTTCTGTTCTAAATAACATTGATTTAGAAGGTGCATTACGACACAAAGGTGAAGTTGATACATATATCGATTTCCCATCTTCTGATCAAATCGGCTTTACTTTAGGTGGTGTACAATACGGTCTAATGACTAATGCGTCTTTCCAATATACTGGAGACGTAATTGCTGATAGATTTATAGATCGCAATAATAACGCATTCTTTGCAGATCCTGCCGGAACATCAGAATTAAACTCTGCTAATTTCTACAGTGGTACTGCTAACAACTCAGTTAACATTGGTATTAGTGCAACTGAAAGATTTAATATCGATGTTACAGATAGCCAAGGTTATATCCGTTATATTCAAGACGAAACAAACGGAACTGATCACTCGGTAAACTTTGAAATCGTATCTTCTAGTATTGGTTTAAATAGATTTAACTTTAATAAAAATATTAACGTAGGTTCAAATTCTGTTTCTGGTGGTTTTGGTGTATTCTCTGAAGGTGCATATGCTCCAATTTACTATGACTACGATGATGAAACATACTTCGCAGACTTCAATAATGTTCTTAACTCTATTAATATGGCTGGTACTATTGAAGGCGGTAACGGTACTGCTGCTTTACCAACATATACGTTTGGTTCTGATGTTAACACTGGTATGTTTAGAGGTGCTGCTGATCGCTTAAACTTCTCTGCTGGCGGTAATGACGAATTACAAGTTTATACAACTTACGTAAATGCTTCGGGTTCATTTAGAGCTCCAATATTCTATGATTCAGATGATACTGCTTATTACACGAATCCGAAAAGTACTTCAGTTATGGCTCGTATTGAGCTTGACGATTACATTCAGCATAAAGGTGATACAAATAATTACTTCGGTTTCGGCGCCGTTGATACTTTCCGTGTATGGACTAACGCAGTACAGCGATTAAATATCGACAATGATTCTGCAGACTTTGGTATTGATGTTTATGCTCCAAAGTATTATGACAGTAACAGCGTTACTTATTACGCAGAGCCAGGCGCAACCTCAATATTAAATAATATTAGTATTGATGATTATGTTATCCACAACGGCGACACAAATACTTATGTTGGTTTCGACGCTGCTGATCAATTCGGTGTATGGACTAATGCTGTAAAGCGTTTAAACATTACTAACACTGCAGCTACGTTTACAAACAACGTTTATGCTCCTACTTTCTTCACAAATGATTACTTAGTACATAACGGTGATACTAATACTTATGTTGGATTCGATGCTGCTGATCAATTTGGTGTATGGACTGCTGGTGTAAAACAAATCGCGGTTAATGCAACTTCAGTAGATATTAATCTAGATACAAACGTAACCGGTGCACTTGACGTAACTGGAAGATCTACTCTTGGAAATAGCTTAACTCGTCCAGCGAGTCTTGCGGATTTAAGCAATTCAGCTGCTCGCATCGGCGGATCTAATGTTCATCTTCACATTGCTTCTTTAAGCGCGGTGGGTAATGAAGCAGTAGCAATTCAGTCAGGTCGCGAATCAGACGATGCTAGCTTCCCACTAGCCATGCAACCAAATGGCGGCAACGTTTCTATTGGTACACTTGCAGCTGACGCAACACTTACAGTTAATAAAACAACTGTACAAGGTAACAACCCTTTCGCAGC
>TARA_R110000822_G_scaffold59736_31_pt1 | contig 12893 bp, 15 predicted proteins | sample TARA_R110000822 | Tara Oceans TARA_R110000822 (sample SAMEA4397666) | marine metagenome | biome: Polar Biome; feature: [SRF] surface water layer (ENVO:00010504); material: water (ENVO:00002006), including particulate matter (ENVO:01000060) such as... | depth 5 m | reverse complement strand
TAACGTGACCCGGTTACCGTGCCTGCAGCACCGTGAAAGGTGAGAGAAACCTGATTCGACATCCCATTATCCTATGCTTAGTGAGTAATGCTAACTTCTCAGGTTAAGCATAGGCGTAAATGATTCAGCGTCAATCCCATCTCAGTGATTAGAATCAAAGGGTGTTTAAATCGTAGTGCTTTTGACGTAACAAGTCTCGTTAGGCAACGGGTTACCTAGGGCTTATTGACAGGTTCTAATACAACACATCACTAAAGAGTAAAAACGGTACAGGTTCGCCCGCCGTAATGGTGCCGTTGAGTGAGTGCACGGCAAAACCGTTGCCCACACTAGCAGTAGATAGAACACCACTACTTTGGTTGCCGGCTATCTGTGCGTGAGCCACACCATTTTCATCGAGACTTAGCATGGCTCGTAGGTATTCCTGGCGTTTAGCTGGTTTGGGTCGATCGAAATCGGCAATGACCTGAATAGGGGTAGGTAAAATGTCATTAGCGCCCTGAGTTTTTAGTAGAAAAGGACGAGCAACAATGGCACAGGTAACGAATACGGCGGCCGGGTTACCGGGTAGTCCAAGAATGGGTGTGCCGAGTACGTTGCCAAAGGCGAGCGGTTTACCGGGTTTAATGGCCAGTCGCCAGAGATCGAGGCTGCCTAGCTTTTCTACGCAAGCTTTGACGTGGTCTTCCTCACCCACCGAAACACCACCACTGGTTACTATGCAGTCGGCTACCGCCGCAGCTTTACGCAGTGCCTGTTCGGTGGCTTCAAAATTGTCAGGCACGATACCGAGATCGATATAGTCAAAGCCCTGTGCCTCCATTAGCCCTGCCAAGGTGTAGCGGTTTGAATTGTAAATATGGCCGGGAGGGAGGTCACTTCCAGGCTCTACCAGTTCGTCACCGGTGGAGAGTACGGCAACTTTTAGTCGTCGGTAGACAGGAACTTCAGCAATACCCACAGAAGCCAAGAGCCCCATATCCTGAGGTTTGATACGGTGGCCGCGACACATGATGATACTGCCGCTTTGAATATCCTGGCCTCTAGGCCGGACGTTGTCGCCAGCCTTTGGTTCTGCTGGCAGGATGACTTGATCGCTATCCCACTGACAGTTTTCCTGCATGATGACGGTGTCTGCCCCGGAAGGGACTTCTGCTCCGGTAAAAATACGTGCAGCGGTACCGGGTTGAAGGGATTGAGGGGCTACGCCTGCAGGAATGCGTTGGCTGAGGGGTAGGGTTGTTTGGCCACTTTCTTTGCAATCGACACTGTTAAAAGCAAACCCATCCATGGCGCTGTTATCAGCTGGTGGGACGTCTACAGTAGATTGCTGATCTGCCGCCAGTACTCGGCCTAGGGCTTTTCCTACCGCTACCATTTCTGTTTCTGTTATTGGCTGGGCGGCATTGAGTAGTTTTTCCAGAGCCTGTTCGACAGGTATCAGACCGGGTTGATCGCAGCAGCTCATCCGCGTGGCCCACACTCTTCTTTAGTTCGGACTACATGGGGAATGAAATTACAGGGTTTGGTTCGGGCATCCAGTTGCTCGCCAAGAATTTTATCCCAAGCTGTGCGGCAGGCATTGGTGGAACCGGGCATGCAGAACACCAGAGTACGATTAGACAGACCGGCAACCGCACGAGATTGAAGCGTGGAGGTGCCGATTTCCTGATAAGAAATATGACGAAATAGTTCGCCAAAGCCTTCTACCTGTTTATCAAACAGTGGTGTCAAGGCTTCTGGTGTTGAGTCGCGATCAGTAAATCCAGTGCCCCCTGTGGTGAGAATTACCTGTACTTTAGGGTCGGCAATCCAGCGGGATACTTCAGCGCGTAACTGGTATATATCATCGGGAATTAATGCCCGGTCTGCCAATGTGTGTCCTGCTTCGGTGAGGCGGTCCACCAGCAGTTGGCCGGACGTGTCTTCATCCAGAGATCTGGTATCGGAAACGGTGAGTACGGCTATTTTCAGGGGTAAAAATTCTTTTGATGCATGTGACATAAGGGTCTCGTGTAACCGTTTTTTTTAGGGAATGTATGACATTCCAATCATCGGGGTATTATCCAACAAGGACTATACCTATTAAGTTGTGGTGTAGATGTGGGCGTATTTTACGCGACATTTGACTGCAACACTTTACTGCAACACTTTACCTAAATAATTTATCGAAATAAGTGGCGGCCTTACTTCAATTATTTTGTCGCTGAAACCAGCAGTGATATCACCAATAGGCCAAATAATACAAAGGACAACATTTTCCAAAATAGTAGGGTGTCTTTCTTTCCGCCGGGTTGGGTATCTTCTTTGAGATACTCCATGTTGGGGTTTTTTAGATCGTGTAAAAAAGCTCTTAGGCTGTCGTACCGCATCTCTGGATCGATCGCTACTGCTTTTTCCAAGGTGCGATCAAACCACAGTGGAATAATATCTTTATGGTGATAACTTGGGGTGTATCTAAGCCGGAGAAAATCTTCGTGACTGGAGCATTTTTCCAGTTTGGTTCCGTAGGGCAGGAATCCGGTAAACATTTCGTAAACAATAACTCCCAGTGAGTAGATGTCTCCCCGAATACCGGTATTGATTCGGAATCGGTAGGAGGGGTCGGCATAGTCGAGTGTGCCCAGTGCCATTTCGCGTTCCATTGGTGTGAAAATCTCGTGGATACCTGGCGCGTACACTGAGCCAAAGTCGACGATTTTAGCCTGGAAGTCCGGCGTTATCATGATGTTGCTGGGCTTCAAATCTTGGTGGACGGTTTCTTTCTCATGCAGTGCTTCCATCCCCAATGCAATTTGCTCTACCAGTTTGATCATATCGCGAGGTCGTCGGTCAGGATTTTTTTTCATCCATTCTTCCAACGTTTCTCCTTCAACCATTTCCATCAGGTAGTAGAGAAACTTGCGCTCATCTTTTGGCGGAATAACCTTGACGACATTGGGGTGGTCTATCCGGCTGCCGATCCATTCTTCCATAATAAACCGCTCAGTATAGGCGGGGTCATCGGAATAATTCTGGGAAGGGGTTTTCATTACTAGGTTTTCACCCGAATTCATATCCCTGACAAGGTATAGCTGACTGCGTTCACTGGCGTACATTTCTTTCAGTACTTCGTAGCCATCAATTTTTAGCCCTGGCCTGAGTTCAGGTGGAAATGGCAAGCGCGTCAGTCGCTCGTTAAGGTCCTCTATATTTTCAAGACCAAGCTGATCGATGCGAAGTAGGCAGCAGCTCAGGTTGTCGGAGCTATTTGCCTGACTGGAAGCATCTACGATTGCACAACAGGCGGCATCGTAATCATCGGGATGCGCTTCGATCAGCCGACGAATTTCTGATTCAGGCAGGAAGTCATGAATACCATCGGTGCTGAGGAAGAAAATATCCCCTTGCTTTAGGGTGACGACACTGGCATCTACATTTAGGCTGGTGTCCATGCCCATGGCACGAATTAGGTAGTTTTGGTCTTTTGATATACCGGCGGTGTGGTCGCGGGTGAGCTGGGTAAATTCACCGGTTTCTGAGCTGAGACGGTAGATACGACTATCGCCTATATGAAATAGGTAAGCTAAGTGAGATTTCACCACCAGAATACTTAGCGTGGTGATATAACCACGGGCTTCATCTTGAATATCATTGCCCAAGTTATACAGTTTACGGTTTAGTGGTGTGAGAATTTTCTGGACAGCGTGTTTGACACCCCACGTTTCTGGTGTGGTGTAGTAATCAGCTAATACGGTTTTGACACAGCGCTCAGCAGCTTCTTTTCCTGCCTCGGCAGTGCTGACACCATCGGCAACGACTGCCACCATACCTTTGGTGTTGATTAGGTGATCTTCGGGAATACGAAAACCAATAGCATCCTCGTTGACCAGCTTGATGCCAGCCTCGGTGCAAGCACCGATGGTCGCGTTAAAAGAATGCTTTTGTTCCATGCATGAGATCCGCTTTGTTATTGCACCGTAACAAGCAATAGGGTCCGCAACAACGGTTGCGGACCTTGTTTGTTTACGTGACCGCTACCAGCTCGACAGTGATCAGGTGACATCAATCAGCTCGACAGTGCCGTCAGGTAGTACTTCCGCCATTTTTCCGGAAGGGTCTTCGAGGAACATAACAGCCAGGAAGATGAACCCTGCTGATGCAGCAATCAGCATGAAGAAGGTGTCGTATTCAACAAAGGACAGTGCGGTCAGATAGGTTACTGCACCCACATTGCCGTAGGCGCCTGCCATACCAGCAATTTGACCTGTCATACGACGTTGAACCAATGGCACCATGGCAAATACGGCACCTTCACCCGCTTGTACGAAGAAGGAGCAACACATGGTGGACATGACAGCGAGAGGAATCCACCAGCTGCTATTGATCTGGCTCAGCAGCATATAACCACAAGCTAATCCTGCAATCAGGATTAACATGGTTTTACGACGACCAAAGTGGTCGCTCAACCAACCGCCGCCAGGGCGAGCCGCTAAATTCATAAAGGCAAAACCAGATGCCAGCATGCCGGCTTTAATGGGGTCGAGTCCTTCGAATGTTTCCAAGAAAAAGAGGGGTAGCATGGAGACTACCGCAAGCTCTGAACCAAAAGTCACAAAGTAAGACCAATCGAGAATAGCGACTTGCTTGAACTTGTAGCGTTGCATTTCGGGTACACCGGCTTTCAGGTGTTCATGGTTTACTTTCCAGATTTGACTGGCCTGAAAGAAGTACAGAACTACCAGCCCTGCGTAAATCAGATTTACTGCAGTGGATCCCAGCAGGCCTAAGTTGGATGGAGATAGTTTCCAGGTCAAGACCGCCAGCGCAATGTACATAGGAATATTCATTGCCAGGTAGAACCACAGGTCACCCCAACTAGTGACTTCGAGACCACCTGATTTTTTCGGTTTGAAGTAGGTAGAGCCTTTTGGCGTGTTGCGGGCGTGTATGTAGTAAAACACACCATAAGCGGCCGCCATCACACCCGTCATCCCAATCGCGTAGCGCCAACCATTCTCGCCGCCAAACATTAAAGCGATGGTGGGTAGCGTCATTGCACCTGCAGCAGAACCGAAGTTACCCCAGCCGCCGTAAATACCTTCAGCCAATCCCACTTGTTTGGCTGGGAACCATTCACCCACCATGCGGATACCGATGACAAATCCAGCGCCTACAAAGCCAAGTAAAAAGCGGAATAGGGCTAATTGCTCGTAGGAGTTGGCCGTGGCGAAGAGTACACAAATACAGCCAGAGATCATCAGCAGGCCACTGTACACATGTCGGGGGCCAAACTTGTCCACCAGAATACCGATAACGATCCGGGCTGGAATCGTCATCGCGACATTTAGGATCATCAGTGCTTTGACCTGTTGGCTGCTGAGGTCAAACGCTTCCTTGATAACAGCCAGCATGGGCGCGTGGCTGAACCAAACCACAAAGGTTAGGAAAAACGCGAACCAGGATATATGGAGCGCTTTGATCTTTGGGTCTTTAAAGTCCAGCAAATTAATTTTTGCTCCAGACATTGTGCTCTTCTCCTCGTCAGAGACGGTGTCTCCGGGGTCAATAAAAAATACAGGCCAGATTGGCATCGATAATTTAATAATTTGTGCTTGGGTACGACTTGATCCAAGTCATCGTTAATTTCGACCAAATTGGCTGGAGTGAGTATGGATACTACTAAAGAGGTAGTGATGAATTGAAAAAAAACTATAAAAAACAATTAGTTGATGTTTTATTCTGGTGGGAGTTAACTATGCTTGGTTCAAGCAATTATTTAGTAGTACTTCTTAATAAATGGCTGTTAACAGTGTGCTTTCCGTAACTATTGATATGTGTCAATTGAAAAAACTCGGGTTGGCAGCAGTATTTAGCGTAGATGCTTTTATTTAAGAAACATGTTTTTTTAATTCTCTCCTTCAATTGCAAGTTGCAAGGTGTACGCCATGAAAACTATTTTTGCCGCTATCGATCTAGGCTCTAACGTAGAGAACATTCTTGACGCGGCCAAAGAACTGGCCAGGACTTTTGATGCCGAACTGATATTGGCCACGGTGGAAAAAGAACTGCCGGGTACAGAGGGTGCCGAAGATGATCTGGTAAAGGATGAACTCACTGAGGCTTATGGGGAGGACGTCCACGAGCTTCAGGTGCTGGCTGACAATATTGCCGCAGAGGGCATCGATTGCCGGGCAGTTATTTTGGAGGGAACGACAGCGCTCCAGATAATTCACGCAGCAAATGACTTGAAGGCTGATTTGATTGTTATTGGAAACAATGGTCATAGCCCCATCTACGACACCCTGATCGGAGGGGCGGCCCCCGGGGTTGTTCACTTGGCCAAACAGAAAGTATTGCTGGTACCTGTTAACGATTGACCCTTGCTGTACGAATCTTGCGCCCGGTAAATCCGGGCGTTTATTTTTTATATTCCTGAATGGAAGCAACCATGGAACTAGTCTGTCCGGCAGGTAGTTTGCCCGCCCTGAAAGCTGCCGTGGATAACGGTGCCGACGCTGTTTATATCGGTTTCAAGGATGACACTAATGCACGGCATTTTGCCGGTTTGAATTTTAATGACCACAAGGCAGTAAAAGCATTGGATTACGTCCGCGCCAACAATGTGAAGCTGTTTGTGGCAATTAACACGTACCCACAACCGCATAGCTGGCATCGTTGGCAGGCAGCTGTAGATCAGGCTGCAGATTTACAGGCTGATGCACTTATTATCGCTGATATGGGGGTGCTCGGTTATGCGCGGGACCGCTACCCGGATCTAAATCTTCATCTTTCGGTTCAGGGTTCAGCCACCAATATTGCAGCATTGGCATTCTATAAAAAAACCTTTGGTATCAAGCGGGCAGTATTACCACGGGTGCTGTCGCTGGCTCAGGTAAAACAAGTGGCGGCCTCGAGTCCTGTCGATTTGGAAGTATTTGGTTTTGGTAGTCTTTGCATTATGGCTGAAGGGCGTTGTCATTTGTCCTCTTATGTAACGCCTGAGTCGCCTAACACCTGTGGCGCTTGCTCACCCGCCAGTGCGGTGCGTTGGGAAGAGACAGACCGAGGTCGTGAGTCTCGATTGAATAATGTGCTCATCGATCGATTTAGTGAGGGTGAGAATGCGGGGTATCCCACGCTTTGTAAGGGGCGCTTTCAGGTGGAAGGCAATACCTACAACGCGCTGGAAGAACCCACCAGTCTAAACACGCTACAACTGATTCCTCAATTGGACGAAATCGGTATCAAGGCCATCAAAATAGAAGGGCGACAACGAAGCCCAGCCTACGTAGAGCAAGTGGTCAGCGTCTGGCGTGAAGCCTTGGATAATTATAAGAGGACAGGTAGTAACTTTACCCCAAAAGGGGAGTGGCTTGATGCGCTGGCTAATGTCTCCGAAGGTAGCCAAACAACACTGGGCGCCTATTCTCGGCCGTGGCAGTAACAGATCCACGTTCCTGTTAGTTAAGGCCTTATCAGTCAAGAAAGAAGAGTACATAGATGAAATTATCACTGGGCCCGATTTTGTATTATTGGCCACACCAGAAGGTTACTGATTTTTACCAGCAAGCGATTGAATCTCCAGCAGACGTTATTTACCTTGGTGAAGCTGTTTGCTCCAAGCGTCAGGAACTCCGTACCCCTGATTGGCTTGAGCTGGCGGCTGAGCTGCTGGAGTCGGGTAAGGAGGTCGTGCTCTCGACCCTGGCATTGATTGAAGCTCGCTCTGAGCTGTCGAGCTTGCGTAAAATTTGCGACAACAGTGGCTGTTTGATTGAAGCTAACGATATGGCAGCGGTGGAATTACTGTCAGAAAAGAAGCTGCCTTTCGTGGCTGGCACCTCCATCAATATCTACAATGCTTATACATTACAAGTACTTCATAAGGCTGGTTTAAAACGCTGGGCGATGCCGGTAGAGCTGAACCGCACCACGCTGCAAAATATTCTGATTGATGCAAAAAAACTGGGCTTTGCCGATGATATAGAAACGGAGGTTTTTAGTTATGGGCGATTACCACTGGCCTACTCGGCACGCTGCTTTACTGCTCGAGCTAAAGATCTACCCAAGGATGACTGCCAGCTAAAGTGCATAGACTACCCCGATGGTATTCCTCTACACACTCAAGAAAACCAGTCGCTATTTATCATCAATGGTATCCAGACTCAGTCGGAGAAAGTCTATAATCTTCTTGAAGAATGCGCTGTCATGGCAGAGATTGGCGTCGATATTATCCGGATTAGCCCTACTAGCACGGGTACATTTGAAGTATTAGAACAATTCAATCAGGCAGTCCACGGAAACAGTGTTTCTTCTCACTTGATCGCTAGTGACCTTCAATATAAGGAATACTGTAACGGCTACTGGTATGGCATACCAGGGATGGAATTGACCTGATTGGTTGTGTCTCGATGATGACGTGAGAATAAAATTTTCTTTCAGGGCTTGGGGTGCAGGCGTTTGTGTGTGTTTACAGGGCCAGTAGCTCACTTACCGACATATTAAATCCTTGGGCGATTCTATAGAGGTTGGCCAGAGTAATATTCTCGGTTTCTCCGCTTTCAATCCGCTGATATTGGCGCAGTGATAATCCAAACGCCTGCATATCTTCCTGAGTAAAACCATTTTGATGCCGTAGGGACACAATACGCTTTCTCAGTAGTTGGCTGAGTTGTTGGAATTCGTTATGGAGGGGGTTGCCCGGATCAATACTGCGCTTCATTTCATTATGCTCTTTCTAGACACGCCATTAATGTCATGTTTTAATCATTCTGACAACGCCATATATGGCGTAGTGAGCAAGGAGAGGTGCGAATGTCGCAGACAGAGCTCGACGAAGAGAAAAGTCAAAAACGGGGAGGGCAAGAACAGTTAATTCAGCTCTATGATGGATTGGCTGAAGTGGTGGCTCTAAATAATTTCTTATATGACGCGTTTATAAGCATTGCTTGTGAAGAGCATGTTGGCATTGAGCCTAACACCACCATTGGTTTGTCCGTTATCTGTCGTTGGCTGAAACAGCGGCAGACCGGCCTGAAGGAACGACTAAAGACACTGACGGAGTGAAAAAATAGTGGGACAGGGAACCGAATGGAAAGGAAAGCAGAAGGCTCCTCACTATACTGTGATGTATCAAATATGGATGAGGCCAGGATCGGAGGCCAACCTAAAATATGTGTGGTGTCACCGGGAAGAACAATTATCTGAGATAGGTGTCGTCGGGAGCTGGGTGAGAGTTAAGGAGGCGGGGCGGTGTGAGGCCTTTTTGGTCTGGCAGAGTCAATCTCACTGGGAAGAGGCAAATCAGTTCTATAATTTCATTGGGGAGGTCTTTCAGGCGCTTGATCAAACGGTATTGGGTTGGTGTTCGCCGGTAGCTACCGATAAGACAGGTGATCTGTAGCTGTTGTTCGTTGTTGTTTACTTAGTTAACCCTTCTAGCATTTTACAGATCATACCTAATTGTTCGCGGCTTAGTTTTCTGGCAATGCTTATTAACCGAGTTAGTTCAGCTGAATGTGATTCATAAATAGTGGTGGGTTCGGCAAGCTGAAATGTCGTGGTGTTAGGGGTATCCATCCAACCGTCAGGTTTTTGATAAGCCTGTTCTAGCTTGCGCGCTAAGCGTTCTCCCACTGCTCGTACCTTTCCTGAGGGTAGAAGTGACTTGTTGATAATTTGATTAATGTAGGCCGCATTGGTCCGCGTTCGCCGTGCCAGTTCGGCTTGGTTACCACCCATTTCAGTTAGTAATGCGTGTAGGTTTTGATAACGAACATCCTGGATTTTCATTGAAGTGGCTTCCATTCCATTTAGAAGAAGTTTAGCTTGAATATAAATAGCGTAAAGGTGTATATTTATACAGTAGTGTATCAGGGACGAAGGCTATGAAGGGAAAGAGTAAAAGCCAGTTACAGCAAGATCAGTTGATTAAGCTGGTGAGATGGTGTGATGCGCTAGGAGAATTGAAGGCACTAGAAAGTTTTCTCGGTGAAGCGGTTTCTCATATCATGACGGAGAATAATTTTTTGAAAGTGGATGATAGTATTCATGGTCTGGATTTATTTTGTCGTGAGTTAAACCGGAGAACCGAGGTGCTAAAGTCTGATATTTACAATGAGTGCAGCCGTCTCAGAAATGAACTCAGGGGGTGAGTTACCACGGGTGATAATGCGAGTCTGTGTTCTCCTGTACCTAAGCTGTAAATGGTAGTTTCTACTACAATTTTGTTCAGGTTTAGGTCTTGGAATATGAGGTGTTAAGGTTCTATACTTCTATTTTTAGTGACCGGCTTTTCTATGTTTGATGCCTCTCCACGTACCCTTAAATTGCTGGCTGCTTTTGTCTGGTATGGCGGTGTTATTGTCCTTTTTATTAAAAGCATCAGTTTGCTGCTGGCAGCGAAACAAATTCATCCGGATAGAAACTGGATATGGCTGACTGCTTTGGGTGGAATAGTGCTAGGGATTATTAAGGCAAAATATCTTTTTCGCCGACTATGTTTAAAGAATCTAAAGCGAATCGATGAACTGGTAGGCCCGAAGCTTTGGGGTTTTTACCGGATACAATTTTTTATCTTCATGTTTACGATGATTTCGTTGGGGTCCTGGCTATCCCGTTCAGCATTAGCTCAGGATAATTACCTCATACTTATAGCTATGGCATTTATTGAGTTGTCCATAGCGACAGCATTGTTTGGAAGTTCAAATTTTTTTTGGAGAAAAACAGAAAGTTGAATTTCTAAAGAAATATGAAAATAAATCATCAGCTTAAACAAATACCGCCAGTTTTCCTGCGCCTGACAAGGTTTTTTGCAGCAAGTGTGGCAATGCATCCAACTCAACACTATCCAGCAAGTTTTTTACTTCCAGGCTGAGTTCGGTGTCTCCTTCAATACTGAGATCTCTACGAAAAAACAGGGTGTCAGGGTCTTCCTGACGAGAGGCCATAAGTACAAAGGCTCTGGCTTTACCGCTGATAGTGGCATCTGATGGGCCGTGTAAGGGTAGTATTGTTATTTTGTCATTGAGGTAGCTAAGCCGCCAGCCGATGCCAGCATCTTCTACTGAAATTTTAAGCACTCTATTTGTCAGGAATTCCAAGTCGCCATCCATAATAGGTTCCAGTAAAAACTGTTTTAGTAGTCGTTCCAGTATAAATTTTTGAGGAGGAAAGGGTGCTAATCGTAGTGCAGAAAATAGAATGGGTTCTGCATGACGGAATAGTTTGACGGGAAGCGCTACAGTAATAGGCAATGGCTTTTCCAAAATAACTTATCCTGAATACATCTGTTGGTTCTACTTCACCCGGTTTTCAACGGCCCAAACGGCAGCCTCAACCCTCGAACGAAGCCCCAGTTTTTTCAATAGGTGTTTGACGTGTACTTTCACGGTAGCTTCGACAATATTTAATTGACGGCCAATCATTTTGTTACTGAGGCCCTCGGCGATCATTTTGAGGATTTCCTTTTCACGCCGCGTCAGTGAGTCGTAACCATCACCACGGCCTTTACTGGAGCCATCACGAAATGCCCGGGCAAGGACTTCGGTAAGGTCTTCAGATAACACCATCTTCCCTGAGCAGGCTTCACGAATTCTCTCGACTAATCGCTCCGGTTCCATATCTTTAAGTAGGTAGCCATCGGCACCCGCTTTCAGAGCTGCTAACACATCACTAGTATCATCGGAAACGGTAAAAACGACGATGCGACAACTGACGCCCGCATCTCTCATGGCTTGTAGTGTTTCGATACCGTCCATACCCTTCATGGTGAGGTCAAGCAGCACGAGATCAGCTTCCAGTTCCTGTACAAGCTGTACGGCATCTTCACCATTACTGGCTTCACCGATTACCGCCATATCATCTTCTAATTCAACGAGCTGCCGTACACCTTTTCGTAACAATGGGTGGTCATCAACCAGAATTAATTTGCTTGTGGTATCGCTCACGATGGCCCTCTATTTACTTGACTCTAAGTCAGTTTTTAGCGAAAGGCAGTGTAATATTCTGCTGTTAGCCATGAATTGATCTCGCTCAGCTTTACCTCTATCAGCGAAATGCCTCGGGGACAAATACAAGTGCTACTGTCGTGCCTTTGTTTGTACCATTAGTGGCATCATCGCTGGCACCCGAGCTGATGTCCAATGCGCCATTCACCCAGTCAGCACGCTCTTGCATGGTGGACAGGCCATAATGGTGGTCTTTGTAGGGACTGTCAGAAATACCGATACCGTTATCCACAACTTTGAAGATGACGTTATTGTTTTCCCCGTGCTCACATTTCAGTTCGATGCTGTTGGCTTGCGCATGCTTTACTGCATTGGTGATGGCTTCACGGAGAATTTGCAGTACATGAATATCTTCATTGGGTGAAAGTTGGCAGTGGCCCAGCTCGTAGTCCAGAGTAACGTTAATACCCTCATTCATTTTATCGAATTCATCCGTAGTGGTTTTCAAGGCGAGATATAGCGTGGGTGCATCCAGCTTTAACCGGAACGTGGTTAGTAGTTCACGGAGGTGTTTATAGGCCGCATCCAATCCCTGTTGAAGATCGTTTAGCCCCTCTCTAACCTTCTCCTCAGGTGCGTTTCGGTCAAATAGCTTGGAAATTAGAGCCACCTGCATTTTCATGTAGGAGAGTGATTGTGCGAGAGAGTCGTGAAGCTCGCGAGCAATAATGGATCGCTCCTCGAATAGCATTAACCGCCGGCTTAAACCTTCACGATATTGAAGAGCCATAGCAAAAGAGAGGTGCTCGACGACCGCTTCGATTAGTCTCTGCTGCCAGGGGTGTAATGCCCGGTTATTCTCATTTTTTATATAGAGGAATCCAAAGCTATCACTGGCATCTTCAATGGAAAATGTGATCTCACCTTGTGCTATGTGTTTTTTGTCTGGGCGTTTATAACATG